>ERZ779895.1415-NODE-1415-length-26038-cov-5.378517_pt1 | contig 26038 bp, 20 predicted proteins | sample MGYA00511093_ERZ779895 | MGnify/ENA primary metagenome ERZ779895 (study PRJEB29588, sample SAMEA2142970) | human gut metagenome | biome: human gut; feature: human-associated habitat; material: faeces | place: Denmark | collected 2008/2010 ... | reverse complement strand
GATGTGACCGCAGACCTTTATTTCGATGATGTGTATATTAAAAACGAGTAACGAATTCAATAATATAAAAGATATTCTGGGGATTTTGGTGATTACACATTACTTTTGGGGATGAGCGGTATGAAAGTAATTGATGCTATATGGACCTGTCAAAAAAGTCGCTGGGCGGCGATGTTTTTGTCGTGTTTTTATGTGTCCGTATTGTGGGGACAAGGTCTCGTTGAGAAGAAATATTCCCAAGAATATACCATATTATATAAGATTAGCAATTCCCGGGTCGATTCGCTGTTTGCTGACAACCGTTTGCGCCTGAAAGCGCTGGAAAACGGTTTCAGGAACTTGTTGTCTATAGAAGACGTGAAGATTGATTCGCTTTGCATTCTTTCGTCTGCCTCACCCGATGGAGACAGCCTTTACAATTATCGTCTTTCGGTAGAAAGAGGAAAGAGTCTGCACGAATATTTGCTTCGTATTTTTCCCGACTTCAAGAATCGTATGATTGTGCAGGTGCCTGTGGGGGAGAACTGGGTGGCGTTGAAAGAAATAGCCGAGCAGGATACGGACATTCCTTCCCGTCAGGAGTTGCTGGACATCATTAACGGTAGCCAGTCGCAGGGGGAAAAGGAACGGAGGTTGAAACAGAACCGCACACTGTATCGCTACATCTTGGAGAAGCACATTCCCAAGCTCCGATCGGCTCAGGTCATGTTTAATTATTCCAGAAAAGAATTTTGTTTTTCCCAGGCGGAGCCGCGCCCGCTGGCGCTGCCGATTGATATGCCTGACCGCTTGTCGGCGTATTCCCAGCCGGAAGAGGGGAAGAAACGTGGGTTTGTCTTCCCTCATTTTGCGGTGAGGACCAACCTGCTGTATGACGCGGCCATGACGCCCAACATCGGACTGGAGTTTTTCTTCCACGACCGGTGGTCGGTGGCGGCCAACTGGATGTACGCCTGGTGGAAGAGCGACCGCAAGAGCTTTTACTGGCGCGTGTACGGCGGCGATGTGGAGGGCCGGTGGTGGCTGGGCAAGAACGGCTACGGTGACAAGTACACCGGACACCATTTAGGTGTGTACGTACAGGCAGGTACGTTCGACTTTGAGTTGGGAAAGAAAGGACAGATGGTGGACGACTGGAGCTTTGGCGGGGGAGTGGCTTACGGATATGCCATGCCTATAGCGCGCCGTCTGAATCTGGATTTCAGTATCGGACTGGGTTATTTCCGGGGCGATTTCAAGGAGTATCAGCCCATTGACGAGCATTATGTGTGGCAGCGCACCAAGCGCAGAAACTGGATTGGCCCCACAAAGGCGGAAATCACCTTGGTGTGGCACATTGGAGGTAAAAAATGGTAATAAGGAAGAGCGAGATGAAAATGAAACGTATCATATTAGGGGGCTTTCTGGCGGCATGGGGATTGAGTGCCTGCCAGCATAAGGACTTGTGTATGGACCATAATCATAACGCCAACCTTATGCTCGAAGTAAACTGGTACCTGGAGTGGAACCTTGAATATTTCATTGACTGGGAGACACAGTGGCATCCGGACTGGAAAGTGGACTGGAGCAAGATTATTCCCGACGAGCCGGAAGGGGTGCGCCTGGTGGCACAGTCGTCCGACGACGCCCGCTACCGCCAGGTGTACAACCTGCCTTCGGGGGGAGGAGCCGTAGAATTGCAGCCGGGGCGTTACAGCACCCTGCTCTACAATAACGACACGGAGTACATCATCTTTGAGGATGCCGACCTTTCGTCGGCCATCACGGCCACCACACGTTCGAGAACCCGCAGTCCGTATTCCGAGAACAATCCGCAGGAGGTGACCGTCAATTCGCCGGACTATCTTTTCTCCAGCTACGACGATGATTTCCTGATTGACGAGAAACAGTATGATGCCGTGACGGGCGACGTGATACGCATCGTGGTGGATGTGCCCATGTATCCGGTGGTGCTGAGCTACATTGTGCGCTATGAGTTTACGGCAGGAAAGGAATACGTGGTCGAGGCCCGGGGAGCCTTGTCGGGTATGGCAGGAACGGTGAACCTGAGCACGCGCCGCACGCTGGACGATGTGGTGACGGTGCTCTACGACGAGGCCGAGGTAAGCGACTACGGGGTGGAAGCGGTGGTACGTTCGTTCGGGTTGTGCAACTTCGACCCCGTACCCACGGACGAATACCCTCACGGACATTTCTACTCGCCGGATGAGATAGATTCCCGTGTGGGAGTATCCCGACAAGACCGTCCGCGTGCCGGCGAAGAGACACGTAATATCCTGACGCTGGAGCTGGCCTTGCGTAGCGGGAAGGTGAAGACCATAGAAACTGATGTGACCGACCAGGTGCTGCAGCAGCCCCGTGGCGGAGTACTGATAGTGAAAGACATCGAAGTGACGCCCGACGAAGGGGAGGGGAACAATGACAGCGGCTTCGATGTGGATGTGAACGACTGGGGCGACAACGAGCAGATAGACCTGCCCATCTAGGCAGACAAGGAAAGAGAAATATATTAATCTAAAATAGTAGAGTTATGAAAAAGAATGTATTATTTGGAATGATGGCACTGGCCATGGGAGCAATGACCGCCTGCTCGGTAGAGGAAGTGGTGGATCAGGCCGAAACGAACTATATCGGCTTCGACCCGTTTGCGAATAAGGTGTCAAGAGCCACTACAAATGCTCAAGGACTTGGACACAGTAGTTTTTCTGTATTTGGACGGTATGCGGAGGGAGCAGGTTATGTAACTGTGTTTAGTAATAAGGAAGTGGAATGGAGCAAACCGGGCGATCTGGATGCTACGGATGGTAGCTGGGAATATACTCCGCTTGTTCCTTGGGTGAGTGGCAAGAATTATCAGTTTGCAGCGATTGCGCCGTACAAAGCATCTGGGTATAGTTATACTTATGGTACTGATATTAGCACAGCTGGAACATATTCCCTTGGTTCAATAACTGTTGATGCTACTGAAGCAAACCAGATAGATTACATGACAGCAACTCCTATAAATAATTATGCATCTGGTACGGGTCCTGTTTCATTTGATTTTAATCACATTCTGTCGAAGATTGATTTTAAGTTCCAGCCTCAGAATACAGGGGAAAAAGCATGGCCTTCAGATGTAAAAATTGATATTAAGTCGATTACATTATCAAGTGTGGCAACGACGAAAAGTTATACAAATGGAGCATGGGTTGATGCTACTGCTGCCGATGGAAGTTTCTCTGTAACACTGGCTGACGACAATTCAACTACTTATGAGCCGAGTTCTACTGAGGCTGATAAAGTATCTGAACTGACAGGTAAGTTCTCATGGTTGGTAGTTCCACAAAGTGAGACAGATGCTTTAGGAAGAAAATTAACTATCACATTTGATGTATCTACAAAAGATGCGACTGGAGCCTATAATGTACAGGTTTTAACTGATGAAAGTGCTACTATTGATATTGATACGCCATGGAATCCAAATACCGTTTACACCTACACCGTATATATTGGAAGTGATATACTTGGCCAAAACCCCTATATCACATTTGATGTAGCTTCTGCAAACTGGTCTACGCCAAATCAGGAAAGTGGCTTGAACGTTCCAACTACCACAGCACCATAACCCTCACAACCCTATTTTCCCTTACCGGCAAAGCAACCCCTTTGCCGGTAAGGGAACTTACCTCTTTTTAATTAAACAGACATCGGTATGAAGAAAATTGTAATCTGTATTTCCTTGTGGGCAGGGATTTTTGCCGTTTCGTGTAAGAAATCCACTCCGGAAGCACCGGAAGGCATACCCATGTCGTTTGGGACTGCTGCCGTGTCCAGGGCCGGAAACCTGGTAGACTCGGAGAATATTAACAAGGCCGATAACAAGCTCACCGTGTACGACCTCTATACCACTTCCGGACAGTCGGTTCTCTATATGAATGCCACCCAGGTGACCTGCGACGGAAGCGGCAACTGGACCTACTCACCCCTGAAATACTGGACGGAAACCGGCACACATGCTTTTACTGCCTACCTGAGCAAGCAATACGGAGTGACCAATTATCCCACCGTGACATACGACCAGACTTCTAATGCATTAAGTATATCACAATGGGAAATCACTCCCAATAATCAGTTCGATTTCCTGTATGCTTACCATTCACGTAGTATGACTGAAGTCGATCCGCATCGTCAGGTGGAATTCGAGTTGAACCACCTGCTCTGCGCCGTACAGTTTAATGTGGTGAACCTGTATGATGTGACTACCAACCTGAATGTTTCGAATTTTAAGATTTCAGGTTTAACAAACAGGCAGCAGGCTGTTTTATCCTTATCAGATGGTGCTGTCTCTTATGTAAAGGATCAGAGCAATGTGGGTACTGGTGAAATCAGTGTTGCTAAATCTGTTTCAGTGGAATACAATCGGTCTTATAATGTATTTTCTGACTATGCAACGGTAGGTACCGAGGGGTATTTGTTGATGTGGCCACATGATGCCGGTGATATCTTTAATAAATTGCAGGTAAGTTTTTATCAGGGTAATAGCCTTCGTACCCGTTCTTTGGCTTCTGCTGGAACAAATAACTGGAGTGCCGGACAGAAATACGTATATAATCTGTATGTGAAAGATGATAGGATTAATATACAGGCAGAGGTTCGTCCTTGGATTATTCATGATATAGATCTTGATTGATTATGAAACATGATTTTTTTATAATAGTCGCAAGTTGTGTGTTAGGAGGGATAATGAATACTTCCTGCAGCAAAGATATTTCCTCAGAAGAAGAGGATACCTCCATTTTGTTTCATGTCAAATCGCAGCAGTTAGTGGTGGCTGGTACTTCGAGAACGATTATTGATGATACGGGAGACTTGTGGCAACAGCGGCAGCCTATTTATGTGTCAGATGAAAACTCGACTTCAGGAATCAGTAATTATGAAGTAAACTTTTTATCAGCTGGTATTTGGCGAGATAACAATTTAAGATGGAATAGCAGCCTTAATTATGTTTTTTATGGGTATGTGTCTTCACCGGCTCCTGCAACAGGTAATACGGATGGTCCTTATATCTCAAATTCACAAAACGGTCGTTCTGTGACTATTACTCAGCCAGCTTCTTATTCTGATGACGATAATAACTGGGCGGATTACCTTTTGTCATATCGTGTGAGGGCTACGGGAGCAGAAAGGCCTGTGGTGAACTTACAGTTTGAGAGAGTTACGTCTGGAGTTGAACTATATATTACGAGAGGTAGTAATATTTCCGGAGCAAAGGTAAAGCGTGTTACGTTTTCGGGGGTAAAACGGAAAACGAGTATGGTATTGTACACCCATGCGACGAATGAAAGTTCTCCAGGGGCAACAGGAATGAAGAATTTGTGGCAAAATAATACGGAAACAGCTAATGGCGTTTCTTATATAAAAGAAAATAATGAAGGGACTGAAGTACTGGAATTTGATGAAGAGAAAGGAAAGTATGATAGCTCTTATCGCTTTATGCGTTTTCTGACAGTACCTCAGAGTTTGAATGCAGAGAATACACTGGAAATAGAATATGAGGTGCTGGAGAATGGAGTCTGGCAGCCTTATGATGTAGTATTTGAGCTCGATAACTACACCCCGTCTGAATGGACTATCGGACACAAGGTGAGGTACTATTTGAATATTGATACAAGTATGGAACTACAGGCTGTAGTGGAACGATGGGATACCTCGAATGTGATAGAAGGAACGTTTATACCTGATTAATGCGAAACATTATGAAATACAGATTGCTCATAGTTATATTATGGATTCCCTTATTGGTTATAATAGTGGGATGTAAGGATGATTTTATGTCTGTGGATGAGAGAATGATAACTCTTGGTGCACACATTTCATCTTCTGTAGAAAGTCGTGCAAATCTAGAAGGAGAGATTGATTATGATACTCAGACAGGCGAATTGTCTCTGGGCATGATTAGATGGGATGAGAACGACGTGAATGGAACTTGTGTTGGAAGACCGATTAAATCAGCTATAATGAGTGATCCTGTGGCAGAGGACTCATGGAAGCGTACTATAACTTTTGATCCTTCAGAGTTTTATGAGAATAGAGTTAATGATGTAGGCTTTTTAGGTTGGTATCCTAAAAATAGCGATAATTGGGTAAAAGAAGGTGAGTCACTGATTCATTCCGATAATACAATGGTCTATAATATAGATGGTAAGACCGATGTGATGTTTAGTGACTTTATTCGTGGTAATTTTACCGATGGCATGCCTGAAATGTCTTTCAAACATGCCTTGAGCTTGTATAAGATTTATGCTTATTATGTAGATGAAGAAGCTAAGAAGCAATGGGGAAACCTGAAGCAAGTGACATTTCAGAATTTGCCTAAGCAGCTTGTTGTGAGTTTGCCGAGTGATTTGTCTGTTGCAAGTCCAAATCCTGTCAGCTTTACTTATAGTGACGAGAGTTCAACAGAATATGTTGAGAGGACTCTTTTTGATGGGGAACAGGACAAAGAACTTCCGATTGGAAATACCGATTTAAGTGGAACTTATATGGGCTCAATTTTAGGGGGAGCCCCTTCTATTGATGTGCTTGGAATAGAAGTCTCCACATCCAAAAAACAAACTGGAAATTCGGTTTCCATCGCCCGTAATTTCAAACCAGGATATGCCTATACGATTTATTTGAAACTGTCCTCAAAGGGGGTTATCAATGCGGAAGTTTCTGTTGGTAAATGGGATTATGATGGCACGGATTATTTGATTGAGGAAAATGTAAGGTTGCTTACAGACCTTTCCAGGTACGGTACGGCCAACTGCTATGTTGTGTCGTCTGCCAATATGGGATATTGCTTTGACGCAACAATTAAGGGAAACGGTGTAAATACTTTGACTAAAAGAGACGGAACAACTGTTCGACTTCCTGATAATAATGTTTCTTTGCAGGTGGATCATGTAGGTATTTTGCGTACAGATGCCATGATGAAGCTTGAAAATGGGAAGATGGTTCTCATAAACGATATGAAGGATCGTGGAACGATAGAAATGGTACGTCTTATTTCAGATAAGTTAAGTGATGGTAAGGTGATGTTTGAAGTGATAGGAGATCCAGATAATCCGGAAAACTATGCCCTTCAGTATAAAGGAAATGTGAAAATAGCAGCCTATAACCAAGCTGGGGACATAATCTGGAGCTGGCACATCTGGATAACGGACAAACCGATGAATCAGGGATATTCCAATGGCTCTGTAGCTATGGATAGAAATCTGGGAGCTGTAACTGCCAGCTGGGAGGGATTTCAACCTGCCAGAACGGCATGGGGGGGATTATATTATCAGTGGGGGAGAAAAGACCCGTTGTTCAGAGGTACAATTGACCCTAGTTATAAAAGTATATGGGGAACCAATGTGCAACAAAAACAAGTGAGTGTGGCTGAAGCTCATAAGAATCCTACGGCTTATTTTTATTTACCAGGAAGTAATAACTGGACGACTGATGAGGCTACAAATGACCATTTTTGGGGATATATATCTGAGAGGGATGATTATGTGAAAACAATTTATGATCCATGTCCTCCCGGATACCGTGTTTCAAGCAATGCCATTTGGGAAGTAAGAGCTGATAATATTACGTTGACTTCCGTGGCACAAAATAGAAATAATGCCGGATATAAAATTATGATTGGAGATTACACACAAGTGTACTATCCAGGTACAAGTTGTGTAATTAATGGAACAATGCAATTAAAAGATACAGATGAGCATAATCTTTATGGAGATAATTATGTATATCAGTATTCTGCTACTCCTTATATTCCTGTTGAAGGTCAAGGTGATGGATATAAAGGGCGTGCTTATCATTTCAGATATGATGAAACAGAAGCAGCTCAAAATTCAGCTTATAACCCATTGGTATATGAAACAACTTATAATACACAACGCTCAACAGCCTTCCCGGTCAGATGTGTATATGAAGAGTCGGCGCCGGTAATCAATGATTTAAGCGGGATGCAGACAGCTAATTCTTATATTGTGAGCAGGAGTGGTTACTACAAATTTAAAGCGAATATTAGAGGAAATGGTGTCACTAAATTAAACGTGGTGATGGATGAAACAGGAATTGCTGAGGTGTTAAATTTTGATGGAGGACTTGGTGCTGAAATATCGTCTATTGATAAGGCTGATGTACTTTGGTGGCAAGGAGATTTGTCGGCTAACAGTTCATTCAAGAACTTTTTGAAGAATGTCAATATGAACAATCAGACATTGATACAGAACACTTGTCCTGTAAGGATTTTGGACAACGGTTCTGTATATGATGATGAAATTGTATTTTATGCCACGGTAAACGAGAATACAAAAGGAAATGTAGGAATTGCTGTTTATGACAGTAATGGAACGATATTATGGACTTGGCATATCTGGTTAGTGCCGGAAGGTGTGACAAGTAAACGCTTTGGAGATTATGCCATAATGGATAGAAATTTAGGGGCAACTTATGCTCCAGCTTCTGCTTCAGCTGTGACAGATGCAAATGTGCTAAGTACATACGGCTTCTTTTATCAGTGGGGGCGAAAAGATCCAATGTTTGGACCGAAAGCTTATAATGATTTAAGTGGAAGAAGTGAGTGGCTTGAGAAACGAGGTGGTACATGGACAAAAAAATCATCATTAGATCCGCATGCAGAAACTCCTATAGAGGATTCGCCTAAATATCCATTGCATTATCTTACGTCTGCAAATGACTATTGGTGGCAGACAACTTATGCAGCTGCAGATTTCAATGACAAGAAAAGAATGAGAAATCTGTGGGGGTATACAAGTCAGTATAATATGCCTGGAAATGCGTACGCAAAGACAATGTGGGACCCTTGTCCTCCAGGGTATAGGGTAATGAATCACCTGGTGTTTGCTTCTGCAAATATTTGTGATGAGACAGATGACGGCAGCTATGAAATCACTGGTTCAGGTGCTAAAGATGGATTGGGAATTCTTTTGAATGAGTCTCAGAAGACAATAAATGGTACTGTAAAGGCTGACAATGTATGGTTTCCATTTTCTGGTCAAACGTATTCTGATGGTACATTTATTGCTAGCAGTTATGGAGAGATTTTTTCTATGACTCCTAATAACGCAGGGTATCATGCACGCTCATTTAGAATTAATAGTTCATTTATTGCTCAACAGCAAACCGAAAGCTTAATGAAGGAGTCTAAACCTGTAAGATGTATAATGGAATAGATTATGAAAATATATTGTTACATATTGTGTTTGTGTATTGGGTTGTTAGCCTGTAAAGAAACAGATTTGAGTAGTGGGGCTAATATATCATGGTCTGAAAATAGTACTCAGGTAGATGCTTCGTGTAATCTGACAGGACTAGAGGGAGAAAACCAGTCTTCTTTAAGTCGTGGGCTGGTGGGACAGATTACGACACAAGAGTTGGAGTGTAATTTTTTGAGAATAGGACAGAATGTGAATGGAATTTTTCCTGATCAGTATAAAATATCGACTTTTGAGAAATGGGAAGGGGCTACAATCGTTAATTCAGAGGTCCTTTCCTCACCGGATAATACAGCGGATATCTATTTCAGGTCAATCGTGTTTTATCCTACTCAGACTTATGATTATTATGATCATGATAATGATAAAACAACAGATCCGGTGGCTGGTGTAACAAGAATGGTGGGTTGGTATCCTCGTACTTATGAGGTGCCTTTGGGACCGGATGGAAAGCCATCAGAGGGTTCATTTTATATTTCTTCCTCTCTGAAAATGGTAAAGGGGAAAGAATGCGTGGAATTTAAGAATAAGTTGGATGGTGAAACCGATGTGATGGTGACGGATATGAGGGAAGGACGTATGCAAATTGCTGGATTTAAAAATGAAAATGCAATTTCTGATTATGATATTCAACCTTATGGGCATATTTTTAATGATTATATGAATCCTGGTAAAGGGTATAAATATTGTAATTATTTTACTTTTAACCATTATCTTTCTGCAGTAAGACTGTATATTAGAGTAGATGAGAGTGACTTGAGTCTTATTGCGTGGAAAAATATCAATGATGTGATATTTGTAGATCAGCCTTCTTCTGTGGCCATTTCATTACCGACTTCTCAAAGTCGTGGAGATGGTGAGTCTGGTTTCGTTTCAGGGGCAACACCAACTTTACCAATTGAGAAAATTTCACCCAATTTTGGACAGGCGTTGGAGTGGTATGATAGGCGGAATATGCCAATAATAAGAACCGCTTTATCTTCTAATCCTGATTATCCGGAGTTTGGTGAAGTACCTACTTATCCAGTGGAAATGCAGCAGGCGATATCGATGGGTAAAACTTATCTTGGTTACATGCTGATACAGCCTGGAGAGGAAACTCCTATTGAGATTCATACAGATGCGGGAGTTTTTAAAGCAACAATTCCGACTATTGTACCCGTTACAGAGAATGGTGAGACTAAAGACAAACCAATTTTGGAGCAGGGGTGTATTTATAACATTGTCATTGATATGAAAGCAAATGGAACTATTGATGTAATAGTAGGAAATGAAGACTTTGAGTCTTTTAAGGATCTTTCTCCGTATAATACAGCCAGAAAAGATTTTGAGTTTGCCAATAGTTTTATCATTGATCAAAAAAAAATGAGAAAATCAGAAAATGAATGGTATGAGGGATTTTATTTTCAAGCGATGACTGCAGGAAGGGGAAGTGATGGTGTGATAAGTAATACTGCAGATGATTTATACCCTAAGAGTGTGAATTTTGATCCTCAGAAAGTGCGAATCTTGTGGCAAAGTGAGCCGGCATTGATTACTCATGTGGAGCTAATTCATGGATATGTACGATTTATACTTAATGAACAATGTCGCCGTGATTCGAATCCTTTACAGGGTAATGCTGTTCTTGCAGTATATGATAAAGATGACAATATTTTATGGTCATGGCATATATGGGTCGTGAATGGAGTAGATGACATTACGTATACAATACAGGAGGATGGCTCGTCTAATACCCGGCAGATTGAGGTGATGAATATGAATCTGGGAGCGATGAATAGCAAATGGACGGATTCTGGAGATGCATTAGATACATACGGATTGTATTATCAATGGGGAAGGAAGGATCCATCTCCGGGACCTCCTTCTTATAATTATTCAATTGCTTCCTTGGCTACAATTGAATATTATTATATGGACCAGGGGGCAAGGAATCTTGTGTATAGAACGGTTACGCAGTTCCCTACACTTCAGGATGCCATATCACATCCTTTGGACTTGATTGCTTCTGCAAATCTTGGAGTAACCTACTCGAATGACTGGTTGTATAAATCAGTAGATTATTTATGGGGAGGAGGAGCTAACGGTTTTACAAAAAAGACAATCTATGACCCGTGTCCTTATGGATACAGGGTGGCTTACGATGAATTGTCTTTGATCTTTGAAAAAGCTAAATCTTCATCTAATAATGTAACGTACTCTGAAGATGATTATGGATTTATTGTTAGCTGCAATGCAAAGGATAATTATTTTCCTTTTGCGGGTTGGAAAGGACATGACCGTGGAAGGACAGATGATACGCATGCTTGGTATGAGGTGGGTAATCTAGGAGACTATCAAGATGCTAGAATTAGTGATGGAAGTGGAGTTTATGGTGAATATTACAGAAATCACCGGGGGAGGAGTTTCTTGATTAAAAAAGATATGTTTAGTGGCGGAAAATATGAAGTACTGAATGTCTATCCTAGCTATACTACACCTATTACCCTCGACTATGCCAATCGTGCTTCTGCTTCTCCGGTGCGATGCGTAAGGTATGACGGTGCAGGCGAAGAACCGGACGGTACAGGCGAAGAACCGGACGGTACTACTACTCCATAACTTTTAACTTGAAGAAAGATGAAGCGTTGGATTATAGGATTGTCCGTCTGTGTGCTGTTTTCATGCGGTCAGACAGCTAAAAAGACAGAAGGAGATGGCAAGGCGAAAACGGAAACGGCGGATAAACAGAGTCAGCCGGAACAGCCGGTTTTTCCCATGCCGGAAGTTCCGGGGATGATTACTTCGGCAGAAGAGGCCAGAACGTATCTGGTGGCGCACTTCTGGGATGAATTCGACTTTCAGGATGTACGGTTGCTCAGAAGTAAGCCGGTGCTGGCGCAGGGACTGGCTAATTTCGTCTCTTTGTCTGCAGCAAATGTGGTGGAACAAAAGGACGCAGTGGACAGAGGGTTTGGCACATTGTGCAAGGGAATTACGGAGAACCGTTCACTGACGGACTCGTTGAAGTATTACGTGGAGGAGTATCTTTATAATCCGAATTCTCCTTATTATAATGAGGAACTGTATGGCGTTTATCTGAAGAGTATGATGGAAAATCTTCCCGCCAATGACCCACTGGTGGAAACTTATCGTTTCAAGTTGCAGTTAATAGGACGTAACTGTCCGGGAAGCAAGGCGGAGAATTTTGACTACTATCTGCCGGATGGAGCCCGCAGGTCTTTGTACTCCACTAAGGTAAAAGGTGATTATCTGATTCTGGTGTTTTACGATCCGGAATGCCATTCCTGCCACGACATCATGATGGGGATGTTTGCCGACAGAAGCCTGGCCGAAGCGGTGGCCGACGGGAAGGTGACGGTGCTGGCCATGTACGTCGAAGGGGATACGGAAGTCTGGAAGAAATACCTGAACGGTATGCCGGGCAACTGGGTGATAGGAGAGGACAAGATGGCGGTAAAAGACCGGGCCATTTATGACTTGAAGGCGATGCCTACCATTTACTTGCTGGACAAGCACAAAAAGGTGCTGCTGAAAGATGCTCCTTATGCCCGGATTCGTGAAGCATTGTCTTTCCAGCCGTAACTTCTTAAATACTTTCTGGGGATTCTCCTTAAAAAACAAAAGACCATCCTTTTGCAAGGACAGTCTTTTGTTTGTCTTTTCTGAAAGAAGAATTAAGCTTCAGCAGGAGCTTCTTCAGTAGCAGGAGCTTCTTCTGCGTTTGCAGCAGCTTCAGCTTCAGCCTTAGCAGCAGCTTCAGCAGCTTTCTTTTCAGCTACCTTCTTAGCGATTTCTTCGTTTACTTTCTTTTCAGCTTCCAGACGTGCTTTAGCTTCAGCTTTCTTAGCTTCTTCTTCTTTAGCCTTCAAAGCAGCCAGACCTGACTGTTTGTTTTCTTTCCAAGCGTTGAATTTAGCTTCAGCCTGTGCTTCATCGAATGCGCCTTTAGCTACACCGCCCAGCAAGTGTTTCTTCATGTAAACACCTTCGCGAGACAAGATGTTGCGTACTGTGTCAGTAGGCTGTGCACCTACCATTACCCAGTGTAATGCACGTTCAAAATTCAAATCTACTGTGGCAGGGTTGGTGTTCGGATTGTAAGTACCAATTTTTTCAGTAAATCTACCATCACGTGGTGCTCTTGCATCTGCAATAACAATTGAATAGAACGCATATCCTTTGCGTCCGTTTCTTTGCAATCTGATTTTAGTTGCCATTTTTTAATTTAGTTTTTTAATGTAAATGATTTGAATTATGCTAATAACCCGTATTAGCGGGTGCAAAGGTACAACTTTTCTTTTGTTCTACAAAGAGTTGCGCAAATTATTTGTTGATTTCGCGCAGCCATTTCTCCAGTTCGCCCGTCCATTGGCGTTTGTAGGGGAAGCTGTCGCGGTATCCCCAGCCGTGTCCTCCCACCGGATAAGTGTGCAGACTGGCAGGAACTTTGTTTTTTACTAGGGCTGTATAGTAGTTCACGCTGTTGGCCACCGGCACTACCGTGTCATCGCTGCTGTGCAGGATGAAGGCAGGCGGTGTTTGCGGAGTGACCTGTAGCTCGTTGGAGTATTTCTGCTCCAGTTCCTTCGACGGATTCTTGCCTAACAGGTTGTCGTGAGAACCTCTATGAGTGTAAGCAGGGTCCATGGTGATGACCGGATAGAACAGAATCTGGAAGTCCGGACGGGTTTCCGCATCGGTGAAATGAGTGGCGGTGGTGCTGGCCAGATGTCCTCCGGCAGAAGAACCCATGATGCCCAGTTTTTTTACATTCCATTCCTGGGCGTGCTGACGCATGATGCGCAGTGCCTGCTGTGAATCGCTCAAGGGAACTTCTTTATGTCCGTTGGGCATGCGGTAGCGGAGTACGGCGTATGTGATGCCCTGACTGTTGAACCAGTCGGCCATGTCATGTCCCTCGTGTCCCATGGCCAGGGTCCAGTAGGCTCCTCCCGGACAGGCTACAATGGCCATTCCGTTTCCGTTCTTTGCCGGATAGACTGTCAGTACGGGTTCTTCCACGTAGAGCGGACCGTCTTTTACCTGCTGGGTCATTTCATTAGTGTTCGGTGCACCGTCGGGCCATACCTTGATTTCGATGGCTTTCTGGGCAAAAAGGTTGCTTGATAACAGCAGCCATCCCATGAATAGTAGTTTTTTCATGTGACGTATGGGTTAAAAGTTATTTTTTCAGTTTCATGCTGGCTTTTACCAGGTAAGTAATCAGCAGCAGATAAGCTACCAGTGACACCAGTTCGCTCATCGGATTAGCCAGCCATTCTTCGTGGATAAGATTGATGTCGCAGTAGCGCATGATGGCACTCACTACACCCATCAGGGCACCTCCGGCAATGAATCCGGATGCCAGCAGCGTACCTTTCTCACCGCGTGCGTTGTTGACAGCTTCGTTCTTGCTGCGTGAAGTCACGTACCAGTTGATGGCTCCACCCACCAGCAACGGAAGGTTCAGTTCCAATGGAATGAACATACCCAGTGCGAAGGCCAGGGCAGGTACCTTGCAGAATGTCAGTACCAATGCCAGTGCAGCACCGATGCCGTAGAGCAGCCACGGAGCACCTACACCGTTCATCAGCGGGTCGATGACAGCCGCCATGGCGTTAGCCTGCGGAGCAGCCAGTTGTCCGCTGGTGAATCCGTAAGAATCATTCAGCACCATAATCACGCCGCCTACGGTAGCTGCGGAAACCAGTGTGCCGAGGAATTTCCAACTTTCCTGCTTCTTGGGTGTGCTACCCAGCCAGTAACCGATTTTCAGGTCGGTAATGAAACCGCCGGCCATGGACAATGCGGTGCAGACCACGCCACCCATTACCAGTGAAGCCACCATACCCGTAGCACCTTTCAGTCCTACTGCCACCATGATGACAGAGGCCAGAATCAAGGTCATCAATGTCATACCTGATACCGGGTTGGTTCCTACAATGGCGATGGCATTGGCTGCTACGGTGGTAAACAGGAAGGAGATTCCTGCTACCAGCAGAATGGCTACCACGGTATGCAGAATGTTGCCTTGCATTACGTCGAAATAGAAGAAGAGTACCACGAGCAGCAGGGTGAACAGCGAACCGAAGGCGATGATTTTCATGGACAAATCCTTCTGAGTACGTTCCACGTTCTCTTCGGCCTTTTTGCCCTTCATTTCACTGGCAGCCAGGCTGACTGCACTCTTGATGATGCCCCATGAACGCACGATACCGATGATACCGGCCATGGCGATACCTCCGATGCCGATGCTCTTGGCATATTCCTTGAAGATAAGTTCGGGTGACATATCTCTTACGGCTGTCGTGATGTCCGGATTCCAGGCATTCAGCACCTGGTCGCCCCAGAACAAGGAAATGCCCGGTACGATAATCCACCATACGGCCAGTGAGCCGGCACAGATGATGGCCGCATATTTCAGTCCGACGATGTAACCGAGTCCCAGTACGGCAGCTCCCGTGTTAATTTTGAATACCAGTTTGAACTTGTCGGCAATGGTCTCACCCCATCCGCAGATGCGGCTTGTGAAGTTCTCGTTCCACCAGCCGAAGGTTCCCACGATGAAGTCATAAAGACCGCCCACCAGTCCGGCCATGAGCAGCGGTTTGGCCTGGTCGCCTCCCTTTTCACCCGACACGAGCACCTGAGTGCTGGCCGTAGCTTCCGGGAAAGGATATTCGCCGTGCTTGTCTTTTACGAAATATTTACGGAAGGGTATCAGGAACAGGATGCCCAGCACACCACCCAGCAGGGAGCTGATGAACATCTGCATGAAGTTGACCGTCATTTCCGGATATTTTTCCTGCAGGATGTAGAGGGCCGGCAGGGTAAAGATGGCACCCGCCACGATGACGCCTGAGCAGGCACCGATGGACTGAATCATGACGTTTTCACCCAGTGCGCCTTTGCGTTTGGTGGCGCTGGAAATACCCACAGCGATGATGGCAATAGGAATGGCTGCTTCGAACACCTGGCCCACTTTCAACCCCAGATAGGCAGCGGCAGCCGAGAAAATAACGGCCATGACGAGTCCCCATGTCACTGACCAGAAGTTAACTTCAGGATACGTTTTTCCGGGAGACATGAGGGGTTCGTATTTCTCTCCCGGTTTGAGCGGACGGAATGCGTTTTCGGGCAGTCCCGTCGGTTTTTCTTGTGTCTCTTTCATGAATAATATTACATTTTGATTTGATTAATATTCCTAAGGGTGTCCAAAAGTAGTAAAAATCCTTTATATTCATTCAAAAGTGAGCTCATTTTTGTGCCTTCGGAAAACGCACTTGCGTTTGAAATAAAACGCCCTTACGTTTGGAGTCAAACGCACTTGCGTTTTAACTAAAACGTACTTGCGTTTCAATTGAAACGTCCTTGCGTTTTCTCCCAGGCTCAAAGACGTTTTTCCGTGTGTATTTTCGGGCATAAAAAAACAGGAGAAACATCGTTGAAAATGTTCCTCCTGCCAAGTATGAAAAATGATGAATTGTTACTGATTGATGTCGGCTGATGCCGGAGTCATATCACCTTCTACTACCAGACGGGTGATTTCGTTCTTTGAGTTGGTGCGCAGGGTGATGGTCTTGCGGAAATGTCCCGGAAATTTGCCGGCACCGTTGTAAGTGACTGTCACCTCACCGCTTTCTCCCGGTTTGATGGGTTCTTTCGGATATTGAGGTACGGTGCATCCGCAAGAAGCAATAGCCTGATGAATTACTAATGGGCCGTCACCTGTATTCTTAAATTTGAATTTGCAAGTTACTTTCGGACTGCTTTCTGAGAAAGAGCCAAAGTTGTATGAGGTCTTTTCGAATGTAATTTCTGCCGTTCCCTGAGCAATGACAAACAATACATTCATGACACATAATAAGGTTGTAAATAAAATTTTCTTCATTTTCTTTGATTTTAATCCTTACTTCTGACAACTTCGCAAAGATACTACTTTTGCGTAAAACTGTTACTTTTGTGCAGGTTAATTAACAAACTTGAAGTGTTGTTATCTGTTTACCTGCTTCACACCTTTCACCGTTTTAATCTTCTTTATCAGCGATTCCAGTTTGGCATTGTCGTCTACAGTCACTGTCAGCATGCCCGAGAACAGTCCGTCGTGTGAGTCGATGCTGATGGAACGCAGCAGGATGTTGTTCTCCTTATTAATAATAGACGTGATGTTCGTCACGATGCCGATGTCGTCATGGCCGATAATACGGAGGGTAATCGGATACTGTTTGCCCTGGCTCTTTCCGGCCCAGCGGGCTTTCACGATGCGGTAAGGGAAGCGGGAACGCATCTCCTTGGCATTCGGGCAGTCACAACGGTGAATTTTGATACCGCCGTTGATGCTGACGAATCCGAACACTTCGTCACCGTAAATCGGGTTACAGCATTTGGCCAGCGTAAAGTCGAGTCCTTTCAAGTTCCGGTCGATGACCAGCACATCATCCTTGTAATCCTTTGCGTCGGTGGGCTGCTGTATGTTGAAGCCTTCCGCACTGCGGTAGCTGATTTCTTCGCGCTGCTCGGTTTCCCGCTTCTGCATGTCAAGGTACTTGTCGATGATGTCGTTCACGTCCATCGATTCGTTGGCGATGCTTTGGTAGAAGTCGGTTACGGTCTTGAAACCCAGTTTCCGAATCAGACGCATCAGGATGGCCTCATCATATTCCAGCTTCCGGTTCTTGAATTTACGCTCCAGCGTTTCCTTGGCAAACTGTGTCTGTCGGGCTGCAATCTCCTTCAGGGCCTGACGTATCTTGTTGCGTGCCTTCGACGTGGTGACAAAAGTCAGCCAGTCACGCTTCGGTGTCTGCGTGTTCGAAGTCATGATTTCCACCTGGTCGCCACTGTTCAGTTTCTGGCGGAGCTGTACGTTTTTCCCGTTGACGCGGGCACCCGTACACCGGCATCCCAGATTGGAGTGGATAGAGAAGGCAAAGTCGAGCACGGTAGCCCCTTGCGGCAGTTTGTACAAGTCACCTTTCGGAGTAAATACGAATACTTCGTCCTTATATAAATCCAGCTTGAATTGGTCCATGGCCTCCATGTCGCTGTCGGAGTTCTCCAGCGTTTCACGGATGGAGTTCAGCCACTCATCCAAACCGCTTTCTCCCTTTATACCTTTATATCTCCAGTGGGCTGCCAGACCTTTTTCGGCAATCTCGTCCATGCGTTCTGTACGAATCTGTACTTCCACCCATTTCCCTTCAGGTCCCATCACGGTGATGTGCAGTGACTCGTATCCGTTGCTTTTCGGCACGGACAGCCAGTCGCGCAAACGCTTGGGGTTGGGCAGATACATATCCGTCACGATGGAATAAGCCTGCCAGCATTCCTGCTTCTCCTTTTCAAGCGGAGAATCGAGAATGATGCGGATGGCAAACAGGTCGTACACACCTTCGAAAGGACATCCTTGTTTCTTCATCTTCTGGTAGATGGAGTGGATGGACTTGGTACGTCCCTTCATGTGGAACTTCAGTCCGGCATCTTCCAGCTTTTTGCGTATCGGTTCGATAAAAGCCTCGATGTAGCGGTCGCGGGCCTGCTTGGTGGCATTCAGTTTCTCTTTGATATGATAGTACACGTCGTGCTGCGTGTATTTCAGTGACAAGTCCTCCAGTTCTGATTTCAGTTTATACAATCCCAGCTTGTGGGCCAGCGGTGCATACAGATAGGCTGCTTCGTTGGCCACTTCCAGACGTGCTTCTTCGTTGGGGCTGTCCTTGATTTGCCGCATCAGGTTCACGCGGTCGGCAATGATAATCAGGATGACCCGCATGTCTTCGGCAAACGACAGGAGCAGATTGCGGAAGTTTTCCGACTCAATGATGGGGCTTTTGGAATACAGCTCGTTGATTTTGACGAGTCCCCGTATGATGCCGGCCACGTCTTCTCCATATTCCTCTTTGACCGAATCCAAACTGCAAAGATTGTATTTCACGGATTCATGGAGCATGATTCCCAAAATCGAGGCGCGGCGCATGCCAATTTCTTCGGCCACGATGACAGCCGTCTGCATATCCTTGATAATGGGATTCATCTGGAATACATTTCGTGGAATGGTACCTTCTGCCATCGCCTTGACCAGATGGGTTTTCAGCTTGTGGCAGTCATCCTTTTGTAATGTATCTTTCGACAACCGCAGCAGTCGTTTGTAGAGTTGAATCAGTTGTTTGTGTTCCTCTTGTGTAAAAAAGTCGTTGTTCTCCATAATTCCTCGTTTTGCTGTTTGTGGGTAAAGTTACTTTTTTTCTGTTGATATGATGCACTCTTCCCGTATTTTTTATATTTTTGGACGTAATTCTGAAAACAGGAAGAAATTCATTACCTAAATAAAAAACTATTATGTTAACACACGAGGACAAAGAATTGTTGGCCAAGAAGGGCATTTCGGAAGAAAAGATTGCCGAACAGTTGGCTTGTTTTGAAAAGGGGTTTCCATTCTTGAAGCTTTCAGCAGCTGCTTCCGTAGAAAACGGAGGTATTATGAAAGCCGATGAGAAAGAATGCGAACAGTATCTTGCCGCATGGGATGCATACAAGGCAGGCGATAAGAAAATCGTCAAGTTTGTTCCGGCTTCAGGAGCTGCCAGCCGTATGTTCAAGAATATGTTCGAATTCTTGGGTGCTGAGTATGACAAACCTACTACTGATTTTGAGAAGAAATTCTTCGACCACATTCATGATTTTGCATTCTATAATGACTTGAATGCAGCTTGTTTGGATAATACAGGAAAGAACATCAATGCCCTGTTGTCTGAACATAATTACAAGGCAGTGGTTTCTAACTTGCTGGAGTCTGCCGGACTGAACTATGGAGCGCTGCCTAAAGGCTTGCTCAAGTTCCATCGTTATGCAGATGGCGTGCGTACACCGCTGGAAGAGCATCTGGTAGAAGGCGCATTGTATGCTGCCGGAAAGACTGGGGAAGTGAATGTACACTTCACTGTTTCTACCGAACACCGTGCATTGTTCGAAAAACTGGTGGCTGCCAAGGCTGCCGAATATGAAGCTAAGTATGGTACGACTTATCACATCAGTTTCTCTGAACAGAAACCGAGTACGGATACAGTGGCTGCCGATATGGAAAACAAACCGTTCCGCGACAAGGACGGTAAATTGTTGTTCCGTCCGGGTGGCCACGGTGCCTTGATTGAGAACCTGAACGATCTGGATGCCGATATCGTATTTATCAAGAACATTGATAATGTGGTGCCCGATCGTTTGAAGGCTGATACCGTAACTTATAAGAAATTGCTGGCCGGTGTATTGGTTACACTGCAGAAGCAGGCATTTGAATACCTGGAACTGCTGGATGGCGGACATTACAGCCACGAACAGCTGGAAACCATTATTCGCTTCGTACAGCAGCAGTTGCGTTGCCGCAGAACGGACTTGAAAGAGTTGGAAGATGCCGACTTGGTAATCTATTTGCGTAAGAAACTGAATCGTCCGATGCGCGTTTGCGGTATGGTGAAGAATGTGGGCGAACCGGGCGGTGGTCCGTTCCTGGCCTATAATCCGGATGGAACCATTTCCTTGCAGATTTTGGAAAGTTCACAGATTGACATGAACGACCCGGAAAAGAAAGCCATGTTCGAAAAGGGTACACACTTCAATCCGGTGGATCTGGTATGTGCCGTTCGCGACTACAAGGGCAATAAGTTCGACTTGCTGAAACATGTGGACAAGGCTACCGGCTTTATTTCTTACAAGTCTAAGAATGGAAAAGACCTGAAGGCACTCGAATTGCCGGGCTTGTGGAACGGTTCAATGAGCGATTGGAATACCGTGTTCGTAGAAGTTCCTTTGAGTACTTTCAATCCGGTAAAGACTGTGAACGATTTGCTGCGTGAACAGCATCAGTAATTTCCGGATAGTGGAAAAATAAAAATGTCCGCCTGTCATCTTTGTGAGATGGGCGGACATCTTTTTTATATATATGAAGAAAGTTATTGCACATTTCCTTCTTGTTGAGATAATTTCTCTCTGTATTCTTTCGGGGATATTCTGGTGAAAGGCAGAATCCGCAGCACTCAAAATCATCTCCTATCATGCCGTGTTTGAGCAGCGTCTGCGGGTGACAAATCATCAAATCATTCCGACCGATTTCATAAGAATTGTTGTTGAGAGATAAGGACGCTTTTCCTCTCAGACATAAGATAGCCAGGAAAAAGTCAGCCCGTATGGAGGAATACTGTTCGGCTTCACTTACTTTATTTACCTGGTTCAAGATGATAATCTGTTCGTCTTTATAGGCAGCTACCTTTTCCATGATTTCGGTGCTGGACATTCTGATGAGTTCTATTTCTTTCTCCATAACATTGATTAATCTATTCGATTGCAAATGAACGGAATGTTTTTCAATTCTCAGTGTTCTATTTTTCCTGATGAGTATGCTATAGGGAAGATAGTAGAACCGGATAGAAAAATAGAACACTTCGTAGCGGAACGTTGGGTCGTCTGAAAGTGTTCACAACGTCTCTTTGTAATAAATTCTGCATATTAATTGCATATTAATTTAATTTAAGCTATCTTTGCAGCGCAATTGGGAAGCCGATAAAGTAAAAACGTCCTGAAGAAGACGTGGCTTTTTCAGGGACTTTTGTAGGTTTCTCACGTGAGAAACGTAGGGTTTCCGACCGGGAAACGTACGGTTCCGCAAAGGAAAACATAGGTTTCCGGGCAGAGAAACGTAAAAACATATTCTACGTTTTCACAAAAACAGACTAGGGTTAGAACTTACACAGATTTAGAATATAATATACAGCGTATGAACATGTGCAGGCAACATAAGGTAGTTCGGATAAAGGTCAGTACGGCGCTTTACCGGAGATGTCATGCCCGTGCGCATTGGTTCAGCGGATTTCTTCATGAAAGTTTGTAAGACACGGGAAGTTGCGTCTTCCTGACGTGGTGTGAAATCTTTCTTATAAACTTTTATTCTCAATTTTGTTATGTGGATTATTTTATTGATTGTCCTGGCAGGTATTCTGGCAGGATATAGCCTTCGTATGTGTGCTTTTTTGAAAAAAGTGAATCTGACTATCTCGTGTACCATTTGTCTGATGCTGTTCGTGTTAGGACTTTCCGTGGGTTACAATCCGTTGATTGTAGGAAACTTAGGGTCTTTCGGCGGACAGGCATTGCTGCTCAGTGTGGCCGGCATTACGGGAAGTGTGTTGCTGGCACGCGTGGTATATCTGTTGTTCTTTAAGGAAGGAGGTGAAAAATGAAAGGAAGTTTGCTGGTATTGTCCATGTTCTTTGTAGGCTGTGTGTTAGGCTACGTGTGGAACTTTTCCGGATGGGAGTTGGGAGATACGCATCACTTGTCCATGTATATTCTGTATGCCCTGATGTTTCAGGTAGGCGTCAGCATTGGCGGTGGAGAGGATTTCAAGGAACTGCTTCGTGGTTTCCGTCCCAAGATGCTGCTGATACCGCTGGCCACCATCGGAGGAACCCTGCTGTTTTCGGCATTGGTCAGTGTGCTGCTGACTCGCTGGAGTGTGTTCGACTGTCTGGCTGTGGGCAGCGGACTGGGATATTATTCGCTTTCGTCCATCCTGATTATGGAACTCAAAACCCCTGACCTTGGTGCACAGCTGGCTACGGAACTGGCCACGATTGCACTTCTGACGAATGTCATCCGCGAGCTGGTGGCACTGGTGGGAGCTCCTTTCATTTGCAAATATTTCGGGAAACTGGCTCCTATTTCGGTGGCCGGAGTAACCTCGGTCGATGTAGCCCTTCCCTCCATTATCCGTGTGTCTGGAAAGGAAATGGTGCCCCTTGCCATCTTCCACGGGCTGCTGGTCGACATGTCCGTGCCGTTTTTCATTTCTTTGTTTTGCAAGCTGTAAAAGAAATCCCCGTCTGCAAAGCAAAGAGATGAAAACGGCGGCGGGGAGCCTTAGATGTCCATGCCCATGATGTAATCGTTCATGTAATATCCGTTGCCGATGGGGAAGTCCCCTTCGCGCACCTTCTTCATGCCCATGTGTTCATAGAATCCAAGTGCCGGATTCTGCCGGTTCACATTCAGTTCCATGCGGCAAGGTTCCGGATGAAGTTCCTTGATGCCCTTTATAGCCTGCTGGAACAGTTGCCGTCCGAGTTTGTATTTCTGGAAGTAGGGGAGTACGTAAATCTTCTGTAAGTGAAACAAATCCGTATCCTCCTGCTGGATGGACACATAGCCCGCAGGCTCACATTCTTCGTAAGCGATGTAGTAAATGTGATGCTCTTTCTCCATCTGGTTTTTCAGGCTCTCGCTGGAATACATCCAGTCCATCATGTAATCAATCTGTTCCGGAGTCAGAATGTGCTGGTAGGTAGCCGGAAAGGTCTGTGCCGCCAGCGTCCGGATGACTTCAATGTCTGCAAGAGTAGCTTTTCTAATCGTAAACATAGGCGTTTCCTTATTATAATGTGTTTTCTGCAAAAGTAGTTTATCTTTTGTATGTATGGGTTTTATCGAAACATAAACTTGTTAAAAGTTTTGAAATTATAATACCTTGCAATACATAGTATCGATATAAAACCTATATTTGTGTCATACAAGATAAATGAGATGAAATGAATGTAGACAATGTAAAATCGCAGATGCGCAAGGGGATGCTGGAGTATTGCATTCTGTTGCTGTTGCACCGGGAGTCTGCCTATTCTTCCGATATTATCCAGAAGCTGAAAGAGGCCCGGCTGATTGTGGTGGAAGGCACGCTTTATCCGTTGCTGACCCGCCTGAAGAACGACGGACTCCTGTCGTACGAGTGGGTGGAGTCCACGCAAGGACCGCCCCGCAAGTATTATGGACTGACTCCGGAAGGGGAGGAATTTCTGAAGGAACTGGAAAGTGCCTGGGACGGACTTTCCGACACGGTGAATCATTTAAGACAAAACATTTAAAATCACATGACATGAAAAAGACACTGACTGTAAATTTAGGTGGCACCGTATATCATATAGATGAAGATGCCTATATCCTGCTGGATAATTATTTGAACAACCTCCGCTATCATTTCCGTAAGGATGAAGGAGCGGAAGAGATTGTGCGCGACATAGAATCCCGTATAGCCGAACTGTTTGATGAGGCATTGCGTGGCGGATTACAAGTGATTACTATTAAAGAGGTGGAAGAGGTAATTGCCCGTATGGGAAAGCCGGAGGAACTGAATGGCGAAGAAGACGGTAACCCGTCTGCATCGAACAGCAAGACTTTCGATAGTGAATCGACGGAAACCCGCCGCCGCTTGTTCCGTAATCCGGACGACCGTATTCTGGGTGGAGTGGTATCGGGCATTGCAGCTTATTTCGGCTGGGATGTGACCTGGACCCGCATCGTCTTTATTTTGGCCGGATTTTTTATTCATGGTTTGATTCTGGCTTATCTGCTGGCATGGATTATCATCCCGCTGGCACATACGGCTACGGAAAAGTTGCAGATGCGCGGAGAACCCATCAATGTGGAAAACATCGGCCGGACGGTGACCGACGGTTTTGAGAAAGTGAACGAATATGTACATTCAGAACAGCCCCGCTCTGCCTTGCATAAGTTTGGCAATGGGGTGGTAGCTGTGGTCGGTTTCCTACTGAAACTTTGTCTGGTGCTGTTGCTGATATGCTGCGCTCCTTTCTTGTTGGTAGGACTCATCGTCTTGTTTGCCCTGCTGATGGCCGCCACGGGAGTCATCGTCAGTCTGCCTGCCTTCTTCTATAATATATTGCCTTGGGTAGACTGGAGTGGTGTGTGCACCATGCCGGGAATGATTGTCGGGCTCACCGTATGCGGTCTGCTGATTGTCGGTATCCCGGTAGCCGGACTGATTCAGGCCGTCATGCAGTCGTTCGGTAGCTGGAAGCCCATGGGCACTTCTACGAAAGTAGTGCTGGTATTGTTGTGGATGATTGCCCTGGCTATAGGAATTGTGTTGTTCTTTCAGATTCCTTTCCTGGCAGAACCACTTTTGTCAGCTCCTTTCTTGGGTGAGTTCCTCTGATTTTGTCAGTCTCACCTGAATGTGTGAGACAAGAATGTCACATAAAACAGCCAAAATGGCAGTCCGTGTCAGAAAAAAATGCTGGCACGGGCTTTTTTTTGTTCTGGCATGGCATTTGTCTTTTAAAGGGCGTAACGTTTCGGCGTTATAGAATAAACCAAATTAGAAAATAATAAAAATAGATACAATTATGGGAAAGATTATTGGTATTGACTTAGGAACAACAAACTCATGTGTTGCAGTATTTGAAGGTAACGAACCGGTGGTAATTGCCAACAGCGAAGGTAAACGTACCACTCCTTCAGTAGTAGGTTTCGTTGACGGTGGCGAACGTAAGGTAGGTGATCCTGCTAAACGTCAGGCTATCACAAACCCGAAACGTACGGTATATTCTATCAAACGTTTCATGGGTGAAACTTACGATCAGGTTCAGAAAGAAATTTCTCGTGTACCTTATTCAGTAGTAAAGGGTGACAACAACACTCCGCGTGTAGATATTGACGGACGTCTGTACACTCCGCAGGAAATCTCAGCCATGATTCTGCAGAAGATGAAGAAGACTGCTGAAGATTATTTGGGACAGGAAGTAACAGAAGCTGTCATCACCGTTCCGGCATATTTCTCTGACTCTCAGCGTCAGGCTACGAAGGAAGCTGGTCAGATTGCTGGTCTGGATGTAAAACGTATCGTAAACGAACCGACTGCAGCTGCATTGGCTTACGGTGTAGACAAGGCTAAAAAAGATATGAAGGTAGCCGTATTCGACCTTGGTGGTGGTACATTCGAT
>ERZ779895.1394-NODE-1394-length-26309-cov-5.203283_pt1 | contig 26309 bp, 17 predicted proteins | sample MGYA00511093_ERZ779895 | MGnify/ENA primary metagenome ERZ779895 (study PRJEB29588, sample SAMEA2142970) | human gut metagenome | biome: human gut; feature: human-associated habitat; material: faeces | place: Denmark | collected 2008/2010 ... | reverse complement strand
TGGTTGCAAAACTATAAATCAACGAGTTAAACCTTGACAAGCAAACCTACGCAGAGCGGCGCAAACGGAACGGTGACTGTTAAATCTGCATTTCTGACGGGTAACGATTAGGAAACCGTTCTCTTTCTCCAATCCGCTTTGAAACGCTATTCAGCCCTCTATCCAACTTCCGCGATTTTCTCCTAACTACTTAATTCACAGATTACATTGCGTTAATCTGCCGAATTTTGGAGGTTTTTCCATAGATTTTGCGTAAGTTTGCAGAAACAGTAAATTTCATTTCAGATGAGGAGCATGATTTATCCGGTAGGCATACAGAGTTTTGAAAAGATACGGAAAGGAGACTATTGTTATGTCGATAAGACCGCACAGATTTATCAGTTGGTAAAAACGGGTAAATACTACTTTCTTAGCCGTCCGCGACGCTTTGGGAAAAGTCTGCTTATATCTACGTTGGAAGCTTACTTCCAAGGGAAAAAAGAACTTTTCCATGCTTGGCTATGGAAACTTTGGAAAAGGAATGGACTACGTATCCTGTATTACATCTGGATTTGAATGCACAAAAATACGATACTCCGGAAGCGTTGATTCATGTGCTGGAGGAAAATCTACAATACTGGGAAAGTCTTTATGGGGCTTCGGAGAGTGAAATAGGAGTAGCCCGCCGTTTCAACGGGGTGATTCGCCGTGCGGCCGAAAAAACGGGGAAGAATGTGGTGGTACTGGTGGATGAGTACGATAAGCCCATGCTCCAGGCTATTGGCAATGAAGCGTTGTTGACTGAGTACCGTAATACGTTGAAAGCTTTTTATGGAGCTTTGAAGTCGATGGATGCATATCTCCGCTTTGCTTTGTTGACTGGTGTGACAAAGTTCAGTAAAATAAGTGTGTTCAGCGATTTGAATAATCTGGAAGACATTTCCTTGCAGCAGGTTTACAATAACTTGTGCGGTATTACTGAGCAAGAATTACTGGAAAACTTTGAAGAAGGAATCCGTGTGTTGGGGCAACATAATGAGATGGCGTATGAAGAGACTTGTAAAAGCCTGCGACAATGGTATGACGGTTATCATTTTTCCGGTCATGCAGACGGTCTTTACAATCCGTTCAGTCTGCTCAATGCTTTGAAAAGTAGGGAATTTGGAAGTTATTGGTTTGAGACGGGCACGCCGACTTTCTTAGTGGAACTGCTTTTACGCAGTCATTATGATTTGCATCGTCTGACGGAAGAATTGGCCACCGCTGACTCTTTAAGCGGTATTGATACAATGGAGACGAATCCTGTGCCTATTCTATATCAGAGTGGCTATCTCACCATAAAGGGATACGACAAGCGTTTTCGTACATATACCTTGGGCTTCCCTAATCGGGAAGTGGAGGAAGGATTTATCAAGTTTCTCTTGCCTTTTTATTCGGCTACATCAAAAGCTGATTCGGCATTTGAAATTGTCAGTTAAGAAAAAGAACCGGACTCCAATTAGTCCAGTTCTCTCTGACGACAGAAACATCCGCCGAATTTCTCGTCTACGTGTTCTACCGGCTGGCGGAAGATGCCGTAAACCGATGAGCCGGAACCACTCATGCTGGCATACACTGCACCCAGATCATACAACTCGTCTTTGATGGCTGCAATCTCCGGATATTTCAGGAACACGCTGTCCTCAAAATCATTCTTCATGCTGTCCTTCCACGTTTCTACCGGTTGGCAGATGATGTCTTTCAATGAAACTTCCGGATGGCGGGGAGTGATGTGTGCGAAAGCATCGCGTGTGGATACGAAGATGTCTGGTTTCACCAGCACCAGGTAATAACCCGAAAGCGAAAGACGGACAGGTTCGAATATGTTACCGATGCCCGTGGCAAATACCGGCTGGTTGCGGATGAAGAAAGCACAATCGGCTCCTAAGCGGGCGGCGTAGTCTTCCATCTCCTCCAGACTCAGTGCCAGACGGAATTTCTCATTTAGCAACTTAATCATGAACGCGCAATCAGACGAACCGCCTCCCAGTCCGGCACCCGTGGGGATGTGCTTGAACAGGTGGATGTCAACGGGCGGTATATCATGATCCTTTTTCAGCAATTCGTAGGCTCTGACCACTAAGTTGTCTTCCGGCTTTCCTTCGATGGCCGTACCTTTCACGTGAAGCGTATAAGGAGCATCGTTATTTTCTCTTCGTGTCACTTCCAGTGCATCTTGCAGGTGGATGGGGTAGAAAATGGTTTCCAGGTTGTGGTAACCGTCGGGACGTTTTTCAATAATATTCAGGCCAAGGTTTATTTTGGCATTGGGAAATGTAATCATAAGGTCGTTTGTTTTTTCGTTGCTCAAATATAGCAGAAAGTTTCGAGAAAATCGGGATTCACGGAAAAAATCGTATCTTTGCCCCACTTAAACAAAAACAAAATGGCAGAACCGAGAAGAAATACACGTGTGGCAAAGACGGCTAAGACCAAGCCGATGGATGAGTACGGCCACCTACAGCCTCAGGCTCCCGAACTGGAAGAAGCCGTGCTGGGTGCGCTGATGATTGAGAAGGATGCGTATTCACTGGTGAGCGAGATTCTTCGTCCGGAGTCGTTCTACGAACACCGGCATCAGCTGATTTATGCGGCCATTACTGACTTGGCTATTCAACAGAAACCGATTGACATTTTGACCGTGGCCGAGCAGTTGCGCTCGCGCGGTAACCTGGAAGAGGCGGGCGGACCGTTCTATATCACTCAGCTGAGTGGTAAGGTGGCTTCGTCGGCTCACATTGAGTACCATGCCCGCATCATTGCTCAGAAGTTTCTGGCACGTGAGCTGATTTCTTTTACGAGTAACATACAGACTAAGGCGTTCGATGAGACGCAGGACGTAGACGACCTGATGCAGGAAGCTGAAGGAAAGCTCTTCGAAATCTCTCAGCAGAACATGAAGAAGGACTATACGCAGATTAATCCGGTCATTCAGGAGGCCTATGAAATGCTTCAGAAGGCGGCGGCACGTACCGACGGTTTGAGTGGGCTTTCGAGCGGCTTTCATCAGCTGGACAAGATGACCTCCGGCTGGCAGAACTCCGACCTGATTATCATTGCGGCTCGTCCGGCTATGGGTAAGACGGCCTTCGTGCTTTCCATGGCCAAGAATATGGCGGTGAACAGCAAAGTGCCCGTAGCCTTGTTCTCGCTTGAAATGAGCAACGTGCAGCTGGTAAACCGTTTGATTGTGAACGTCTGCGAAATTCCGGGCGAGAAAATCAAGAGCGGTCAGCTGGCACCCTACGAGTGGGGACAGCTCGACTATAAGATAAAAGAACTTTACGACGCCCCGCTTTACGTGGATGACACGCCTTCTTTGTCCGTGTTCGAATTGCGAACCAAGGCACGCCGTCTGGTACGTGAGCATGGGGTGAAAATCATTATCATCGACTACCTTCAGCTGATGAATGCCAGTGGTATGTCGTTCGGAAGCCGCCAGGAAGAGGTCAGCACCATTTCGCGTTCGTTGAAGGGACTGGCCAAGGAGCTGAACATCCCGATTATTGCGCTGAGCCAGTTGAACCGTGGAGTAGAGAACCGTGAAGGTATCGACGGAAAACGTCCGCAATTGAGTGACCTTCGTGAATCGGGAGCCATAGAGCAGGATGCCGATATGGTGTGCTTCATCCACCGTCCGGAATACTATAAGATTTACACCGATGAGAAGGGAAACGACCTGCACGGCATGGCCGAAATCATTATCGCCAAGCATCGTAACGGTGCCGTGGGTGATGTGCTGCTTCGTTTCCGTGGCGAATATGCCCGTTTCCAGAACCCTGACGACGACATGATTGTGCCGATGCCGGGCGAAGAAAAGAAGGCTCCGGTGCTTCGTTCGAAGATGAACAACGGCGGCGGACAGGACTTTGTACCACCTCCACCCGCAGAGATGCCTCCTATGCCCGACAATCCGTTTGGTGCGCCTGTGCCCGATGTGCCGTTCTGACGGTTTTTGGCTAAAAATATTTTTTGTCTTACCTCTTATATCCCAAATATGTATTAACTTTGCACGTCATTATTTAGGAAATTACAAAATACTATTACGATATGAATATTTCTTATAACTGGCTGAAAGAATACGTCGACTTCGACCTTACCCCGGACGAAGTGGCAGCCGCACTGACTTCCATCGGTCTGGAGACTGGGGGAGTGGAAGAAGTTCAAACTATCAAGGGAGGATTGGAAGGCCTGGTAGTAGGCGAAGTACTGACCTGCGAGCCGCATCCCAATTCTGACCACATGCATATTACGACCGTTAACCTGGGACAGGGTGAACCTGTGCAGATTGTCTGTGGCGCTGCCAACGTGGCTGCCGGACAAAAGGTCATCGTAGCTACGCTGGGTACAAAATTGTATGATGGCGACGAATGCTTCACCATCAAGAAGTCAAAGCTCCGTGGCGTAGAATCAAACGGTATGATTTGTGCCGAAGATGAAATCGGCGTGGGCACGAGCCACGAAGGTATCATCGTATTGCCTGCCGATGTAGTTCCGGGTACACTGGCTAAGGATTACTATAATGTAAAGAGCGAATACGTACTCGAGGTGGACATCACTCCGAACCGTGCCGATGCCTGCTCACACTACGGTGTGGCACGTGACCTCTACGCATGGCTCATTCAGAACGGTCATAAAGCTACGCTGAAGCGTCCTTCGGTAGATGCATTCAAGGTAGACAATCATGACATGAACATCGACATCGTGGTGGAAAATATTGAAGCCTGCCCGCGTTATGCTGGAGTAGCCATCAAGGGTGTAACAGTGAAGGAAAGTCCTGAATGGTTACAGAACAAGCTTCGCCTTATCGGTGTGCGTCCTATTAATAACATCGTCGATATTACCAACTACATCCTGCACGCCTATGGCCAGCCGATGCATTGCTTCGATGCCGACAAGATTAAGGGTGGAAAGATTGTGGTGAAGACTTGTGCTGAAGGAACTCCGTTTGTTACACTGGACGAAGTGGAACGTAAATTGTCCGATAAGGACCTGATGATTTGCAACGCGGAGGAACCGATGTGTATCGCCGGTGTGTTCGGAGGTCTGGATTCTGGTACTACCGAAACTACTACCGACGTGTTCCTGGAAAGTGCTTACTTCCATCCTACATGGGTACGTAAGACTGCCCGCCGTCACGGATTGAGCACCGATTCTTCTTTCCGTTTCGAACGTGGTATCGACCCGAACATCACTATCTATGCCTTGAAGGAAGCCGCTCTGCTGGTGAAAGAATTGGCTGGAGGTGAAATTGCTTCTGACATCAAAGACAACTATCCGAATCCGATTGCCGATTTCGCGGTAGAACTTTCATATAATTATGTAAACTCACTGATTGGAAAGGAAATTCCGGCAGAAACGATGAAGAGCATCGTAACCAGCTTGGAAATGAAAATTGTGGAAGAAACGGCCGAAGGTCTTTCTTTGCAGATTCCTCCTTACCGTGTAGACGTGCAGCGTCCGTGCGACGTGGTAGAAGATATTCTTCGTATCTACGGATATAACAATGTGGAAATTCCTACTACCCTGAAATCAAGCCTGAGCGTGAAGGGAGAAGTGGACAAATCGGTGAAACTCCAGAATTTGGTAGGCGAACAGCTGGTGGGTTGCGGATTCAATGAAATCCTGAACAATTCTTTGACAGCAGCCGCTTATTACGACGGACTGGAAACTTACAAGCCGGAAAATCTGGTGCGCTTGATGAATCCGTTGAGCAACGACCTGAACGTGATGCGTGCTACCTTGCTCTTTGGTGGTCTGGAAAGCATCCAGCACAATGCCAACCGTAAGAATGCCGACTTGAAGTTCTTCGAATTCGGTAACTGCTATCACTTCCATGCCGAGAAGAAGAATCCGGAAAAAGTGTTGTCAGGCTATTCAGAAGAGTTGCACATGGGCTTGTGGATTACCGGAAAGCGTGTAAGCAACTCGTGGGCTCATGCCGACGAAAACGCTTCGGTTTACGAACTGAAGGCTTACGTGCTGAACATATTCCGCCGCCTGGGCGTGAACTTTGGCTCACTGGTGTTCGGTAACCTTTCAGATGATATCTACTCAGTAGCTATCTCCGTACACACTCGTGGCGGTAAATTGCTGGCTACTTTTGGTGTGGTTTGCAAGAAGATTCAGAAAGCGTTCGACATCGACAATGAAGTGTACTATGCCGACCTGAACTGGAAAGAACTGATGAAGGCCATCAAGGGCAATACGGTAAGCTACAAGGAAATCTCCAAGTTCCCGGCTGTAAAACGTGACTTGGCATTGCTGATAGACAAGAAGGTACAATTTGCCGAAATCGAAAAGATTGCTTACGAAACCGACAAGAAGTTGCTCAAGTCTGTAGAATTGTTCGACGTGTACGAAGGGAAGAATCTGGAAGCTGGCAAGAAGAGTTATGCTGTAAGCTTCATGCTTCAGGATGAAAACGCCACACTGAACGACAAACAGATTGACAAGTTCATGCAGAAGCTGATTGGCAACTTGCAGAACAAACTGGGAGCTGTGCTTCGATAATAAGTAAATTCATTAAAAAATAAATTTAAAATATCATCCAATGGGAAGAGCATTTGAATATAGAAAAGCTACGAAGCTGAAAAGATGGGGTCACATGGCAAAGACCTTTACACGTCTGGGTAAACAAATTGCAATTGCGGTAAAGGCCGGCGGTCCGGAACCGGAAAACAACCCGACTCTGCGTTCGGTAATTGCTACTTGTAAGCGTGAAAACATGCCGAAGGATAACATCGAACGTGCTATCAAGAACGCAATGGGTAAAGACCAGAGCGATTACAAAGGTATGACTTACGAAGGATACGGTCCTCACGGAATCGCCGTATTCGTAGATACATTGACTGATAATACCACTCGTACCGTAGCCGATGTACGTTCTGTATTCAACAAGTTCGGAGGTAACTTGGGTACTACAGGTTCACTGGCCTTCTTGTTCGATCACAAGTGTGTGTTCACTTTCAAGAAGAAAGAAGGCATTGATATGGAAGAACTGATTCTGGACTTGATTGACTACAACGTAGAAGACGAATTTGATGAAGATCCGGAAGAAGGAACTATCACTATCTACGGTGATCCGAAGAGCTATGCGGCTATCCAGAAACATCTGGAAGAATGTGGCTTTGAAGATGTCGGTGGTGATTTCACTTACATCCCGAACGACCTGAAAGATGTGACTCCGGAACAGCGCGAAACTATCGACAAGATGGTAGAACGTCTGGAAGAGTTCGACGACGTACAGACCGTATATACTAACATGAAACCGGAAGAAGACGCTGAATAAGCTTTTTCTTGAAAGATAATGACGGAACGGAGTATCCGGCCGGAATAAACCGGCAAGCGGTGCTCCGTTCTCTTTTTATGTCTAACCCGAATAGAATGTGATGGCGATGAAATATAGTTATCGTACGATGGGAACATGTAGTTCTCAGATTGATTTTGAGGTAGAGAATGGCGTACTGAAAGATGTGCGTTTCATGGGAGGTTGTAACGGAAATCTGAAAGGTATCTCAGCTTTGGTAGAAGGCATGAAGGTGGATGAGGTGATTGCTCGTCTGGAAGGTATCCGTTGTGGCGGGAAACCGACCTCTTGTCCCGACCAGCTCTGCAAGGCTTTGCGGGAAACTATGGATTAACCTATAAAAAGTAGACTAAACAGCCTTACGGGGCTGTTTTTTCAACGGTTTTGAAATTGTTTACAACAGTATTGAAAGAAGTGTCTTTCAGTGGCAGACTATCTTTGCGGAGAAAAGAATAGTATATGCCATGAAAAATAATTTGCAAAAGATTTTTGTAATCGTATGGGGGCTCTGTCTGAGTGTGATGAGTGTTTCCGGACACTCGGATCAAAAGTGTATCCATGAGAATGTGCGGACAGTGCCTTACCCTCAGGAGAAAACTCCTTTATATATTAACCCTTCTGCTTTATTTGTTCCTTATTCTTTAAAGGGGGAAGATAAGCTTCAGTTTGCACTTTCTTCGGATGAAAGTTTTTCTGCGCATTCCACTTTTCTTTCTTCTCCTAAACCCTGGTGTATGTATAATCCGCACCGTACACTTTCACCGGGTGTGTGGTTCTGGAAATATCGTCGGGTGAGTAGAGACGGTGTGTGTGCTGAGTGGAGTAAAGTATATCGTTTTGTGGTAGGTGAGGATGTTCCTCGTTTTGTGACTCCACCTTTTCAGACTTTTCTTTCGAATATTCCAGAATTGGGAAACCGGATTTATTGTTACTTGTCGGATAGTCTAGCTTCGGCAAGAAAGAATGTGTATGCGCATCCTGAATTTAATGATATGATAGCCCAGGCACGTATGGGACTGGCATTTAATCTGTCAACGGATACTGATCCTTATGGAAAGGTGAGTGAGATGGCAGAATTGAGTGTCAGACTGCACACGGCTTATCTGCTTTTGCAACGTCCTGTATATGCGAAGAAAATGGTACAATACGTTCGCTGGCTCCTGAAGGTACGTTTGGATGATAAACGGCTTGAAAACGACTTCTTTGCCGGTGATTTAGCTTTTCTACTGGCAAATACTTATGAGACTTGTTATACGTTTTTTGCACCGGAAGAACGGGATGAGATACAACGCCTGGTGATGCAGGTGTTCCGTGTGTATCGTTCCCGTTTGTTCGGGCATGAAGAGAATCATGTGTTTGACAACCATTTCTGGCAGTTCCCGGTACGGAAATTCATGCAAGCCGCTTTGGTATTTTATGACAAGGAGCCCCTGGCTATGGAATATTTGGAATATCTGTATGAGGTCTGGACAAGCAAGGCACCGGCCTCCGGTTTCAACAGAGATGGGAACTGGCACAATGGAACCAGCTATTTTAGTGCCAATGCGGTGACTCTGTATTACATGGCTTCCCTGTGTTCTTATCTGACAAAGACCGATTTTATGAGTCATCCTTGGTACCAGAATGCGGGGAAGGGATTGGTGTATAGCTGGCCTCCACGCTCCATGTCTGCCGGATTTGGCGATGGGCATGAAAAGACCAACGACCAGCCTTTGCGCATACGGAGTGGATTTGCTGATTTCCTGGCCCGCGAAAAACAGGATGCTTATGCGGCATGGTATTCTTCCATTAATCAGAAATATGAAACTGATTACGAGTTCCGTCTTTATCGTATGGTGAGTGGGAAGTTCCGTCCGGCATCTTCTTCTTTGCCGGCAAATGCCCCTAAAGCCGTTTGGTTTCAGGATACCGGTGAAGTGATAGCCATAGACTCTTTGGCCGATTGTACTCGCGGCATGTATCTGAGTTTCCGTTCCAGTCCGTTTGGTTCTGGAAGTCACACTCATTCTAACCAGAACGCCTTTAACTTGCATTATAACGGAGTACCGGTTTATCGTTCGAGCGGTTATTATTTGAACTTTAGTGATAGGCATAATATCTTGTCTTATCGGCATACCCGTGCCCATAATACGCTGCTTGTGGATGGTATCGGACAGGGATTTACCACAAAAGCCTATGGAAACGTGACACGGATGCTTCACGGAGAACATATTACTTATTGTCTGGGGGATGCTTCTCATGCTTATGGTGGGGTAAGTGAATATCCTATGTGGCAGAAAAATTTTGAGGCTGCAGGATTGGAACAGACTCCGGAATATGGCTTTGGAAAAACTCCTCTGACCAAATATCTCCGTCATATTCTGGTTTTACGTCCAGGAATTGTGGTAATCTACGATGAGATGGAAGCCAGCCGGAAAGTTCGGTGGGAGTGGCTTCTCCATAGTCCGGTTCGCTTTCAGATAGATGCTTCTTCGAATACCCTGGTGACTCCTCATCCGGAAGGAGGTTTTGTATCCACGGCCCGCTTGTTTGCTACGGAAGCTTGTGAAGTATCCCAATGTAATGAGTTTCAGGCTGCTCCTAATCCAGATTTGGCCATTCGGGGAGAAACACTGGAAAATTATTGGCATTTAACGGCTTCTTTTAGTCCCCGTAAGGCCAATCGTCTGCTGACGGTAATCACTTTAGATGAAGAAAGTGGTAAAAGTCATGTCGTTTCCGGAGGAAAAGATGGAAAACTGACGGTAGATGGCTGGCGTATATCTGCAGAACTTGATGTCCGGAAATCCGCTGCATTGACGGTGGAAAACGCCTCAACCGGGGTGGTGTTTAGCTACGGTGACAAAGATTGCCTCATAGAGGGAGAGACTTATCATCGTAAAGCGAAGGGTACCACGGTGTTGTATGACAGAATCAATGGGGTATGGAAGTGTGAAGAAGTGGCAGACCGTCCGGCATTGCCGACTACGTGTGCTGAAGAATAATAATTTAGAATAGATACATAATATCATGAGAACAACGACATTTTTATCATTTGTACTGGCGGGTGTGGTTTTTACTTCGTGTCAACCTTCTACGAAGAAAGAAGCATGGATAGAAAAAGCACTCGATGTAGCCTCTTACCAGCTGAATCTGACAGCAGAAGAAATGAAAGATTCTGTCAAAATGCCCCGCTCTTTATGGACAGGTTATACAGTCGATTTTCTGGAAGAACAGCTGGAACGCGAATCTGCTACCTTTGCCGATTCCTTATGGCCTAATCCGGCAAAAGAGAAGCTGGGAACGCTTCGTAGTTGTGATATATACGACTGGACAAGCGGTTTCTTTCCCGGCAGCCTTTGGTATGCCTATGAACTTACCGGGAATGAACGCTTGAAGGAAGAAGCCATCCGTTATACCAACCGGCTTTATCCAGTCCGTAAATACAGAGACAATCATGACATAGGTTTTATGATGAATTGCAGTTACGGAAATGCTTTACGATTGGCTCCGAATGATTCTATCATATCCGTATTGTCAGAAACCGCCGATAATCTGTGTTCACGTTTTAATGTACAGATTGGCTGTATTCGTTCCTGGGATTTCGGTACATGGAATTATCCCGTCATCATTGACAACATGATGAATCTGGATTTGCTTTTTCATGTCAGCAAGCTAACCGGTGATATGCGTTATCGTCAGGTGGCCATACAGCATGCCCGTACGACAATGAAACATCATTTTCGTCCGGATTATACTTCCTATCATGTGGTGAGTTATAATGCTGACGGTACGGTGGAAAAGCGTCAGACACACCAGGGAAAAAACGATGAATCTGCCTGGGCCAGAGGACAAGGATGGGCTGTGTATGGCTATACTGCCTGTTTCCGTGAAACAGGAGATACTTTATTCTTGCAAGAAGCAGTACATGTGGCCGATATGATTAGAAAACGCAATACGGCTCCCGACCTGATTTGTTATTGGGACTTTGATGCACCGGTGAAAGCAGATACTCCTCGTGATGCTTCGGCTGCTGCCGTGATAGCCTCGGCTTTCCTGGAGCTTAGTACGTTCGTACCCAATGGTGAGATTTATTTTAATTACGCCGAAACTATATTGAAGAATCTTTCTGGTCCGGCTTATCTGGCCCAAAAAGGAACAAACGGAGGTTTTATACTGATGCATTCCGTAGGCTCTCTTCCACACGGTTCGGAAATAGATACTCCGTTGAATTATGCAGATTATTATTATCTAGAGGCCCTGAAACGCTATCTGGACTTAAAAAATAAACCTTTTTGAAAGAAGATAAAACGGATTTAAAACCGATATTGGGGTAAACAACCTACTTTTGTGGTGATGATCATAACTGAAATTTAAGTATTATGAGAAATATAAGAATAGTTGTTAGTTTTCTTTTGCTTTGTCTGGGACATGCTATGCTTCTCGCGCAAACATTGACCATTACAGGAAAGGTAGTGGATGAAGAAGGCCTGGAGGTTATCGGTGCCAATATTCGTGTGAAGGGCAACGCCTCGGTAGGTACGATTACCGGTTTGGATGGCGCCTACTCCATTCGTGCGGGAGCAAAAGATGTGTTGCAATTTTCTTTTATCGGCATGGCGACGCAGAATGTACCGGTCAAAGGAAGGACGAAGATTGATGTGCAGTTAAAGCAGGATAACAAAATGCTGGATGAAGTGGTTGTAATCGGATATGGCACCTCCAAGCGGAGTGACTTGACCGGCTCGGTTGTTTCGGTAAAAAGTGATGACTTGATGAAAACGCCGACTTCGGATGTTACACAGGCTTTGGCGGGACGGGTGGCCGGTGTACAGGTTACTCAGTCAGAAGGAGGTCCCGGTTCCTCCATTTCCATCCGAGTGCGTGGTGGTATCTCTATTACCCAGAGTAATGAACCTTTGTATGTCATCGATGGTTTTCCCAGTGAAGATGGAATGGCAGAGCTGGATCCAGGTGAGATTGAATCCATTGATATTTTGAAAGATGCTTCGGCTACGGCCATCTATGGTGCCCGTGGAGCTAATGGAGTTGTGGTGATTACTACGAAGAACGGAGGGAAGGAAGATTCCAGGCTGTCTGTCAGCTTTGACTCCTATATTGGTTTTGCCAAGATTGCCCGTAAGCTTCCGGTGCTTTCCTCCGAAGAGTTTGTGACACTGGATTATGAGCGGAACCTGTATCTGAATGGAGAAGAAGGAGTCACACGTTTTCAGAATGTGTATGGCTCTTTCCGGGAAATTCAGGAGAACTATGCAGGGCGAGGGATAGACTGGCAGGAGGAAGTACTCGGACGGACTACTACCAGTCAGAACTACCGTGTCAACATCTCCGGAGGAAATAAGAATACGAGTTACAGCCTGGGCTATGCGTATTTTAAGAACCTGGGTGCCATGGTGTATAGTGGAGATGAAAAACATAATGTATCTTTGAATTTGTCTCATAAAGGAAACAAGCGACTGTCGGTGAATGCCAGGGTAAATTTTACGCAGTCCAAGGTATATGGCATGGGAACTTCCGAAGGAAATGCCAGATTCAATAAGATGGAGCACATTCTTCAGTCGCGTCCTGTGGCAGGAATTAATGGAACGGAAGAAGAGTTGCTGCAAGGAGAAGATCCGTTGTACGTGGATGATGAGTCGAATCCGATGCAGAATCCTTTGATTTCTGCCCAGCAGGAGCAGGATGACCGTATGACACGTACCTTTCAGTTGAATGGTGGATTAAACTATCGGCTTGGGAAACGCTGGTTTTTCAGAAGTACCGTAGGCACACGTTACCAGATTCTGCGCCGTGACCGTTTTTATGGAGAACTGTCTTCAACTGCCAAGCGTTCCAGTATTAACGGAAGTATTCAGTATTCGGAGAATGGAAGTTTTCAGACATCCAATGTGCTGAATTATGAATATAAGACAAAAAAACAGAAATTTACGGCCATGTGGGGACAGGAATGGGTGTCACGCTGGACACGCTGGGTTGTCTCTTCAGCCACGAACTTTCCCAATAATGACATCGGACTGGATGACATGAGCCTGGGTACTCCGGGTTCAATTACTTCCAACGTGAATTATGATGATAAGTTAATCTCATTTTTTTCTCGTCTGAACTACAATTGGGGGGAGCGTTATTTGCTGACAGCTACTATACGTGCCGATGGCTCTTCTAAATTTAGTGCCAATCATAAATGGGGATTCTTTCCTTCCGTATCGGCTGCCTGGCGGTTGAGCGAAGAAGAGTTTATCAAGAAACTGAATTTGTTTTCTGATTTGAAGTTGCGTGCCGGCTACGGATTGGCCGGAAATAACCGTATTGCTAGTTATGCTTCCTTGAATCTTCTGAAGTCGGCCAGCTATCCAAGCGGAGAAACCGTATCGCCTGGTTATGCACCTTCGGGTATACCAAGTGTAGAACTGCAATGGGAGTCAAACAAAACATTGAACGTGGGACTGGATATGGGCTTCTGGGGACAACGCCTCATTGTTTCTCCGGAATTCTATCTGAACAAGAGTTCTCATTTGCTGCTGAACTCCAAAGTTCCGTCTTCTTCCGGTTATACGACTATGTTGCGTAACGTGGGAAAGACCCGGAACATCGGTATAGACCTGACCATTTCTTCGGTAAATATTCAGCGAAAGAATTTTACCTGGTCCACAGACTTCAATTTGTCGTATAATAAGAACCGCATTGAGGCTTTGTCGGGTGAAGATTATTTCCTGGAAGAAGCACAGTTCGGATTCAATCAGAACACCCATAAGATTGAGGTAGGTCGTCCTGTCGGACAGTTCTATGGCTTTAAGACCATTGGTTTGTATCAGGTGGATGACTTTAATTATGATGCTTCCACTCAGACCTATACGCTGAAAGAGAATGTGCCTTATCGTGAAGGGGTACAACCCGGTTACTGGAAGTTTGAGGATGTAGATGGAAACGGCATTATAAACGACAATGACCGTACGGTGATTGGAAATGCCAATCCCGATTTCTATGGAGGATTGAACAATAGTTTCTCATATCGGAATTTCGATTTAAGTGTCTTCTTTACTTTCAGCTATGGAGCTGAAGTGCTGAATGCTACAAAACTGAGTAATACGTTGGCGGGTTCAACCAATAAGAACGTACTGGATGTGGCCAATAGTTCCAACCGTTGGATGACCATCGATTCTGATGGAAATGAGGTGACAGATCCGGATGTGTTGGCGAAACTGAATTCCGGTAAGACGGTTGCTCCGGTAGCCGACCTGGAGAACGGTGATTATTATGTGCATTCCTGGGCTGTAGAAGATGCTTCATTCTTGCGATTGAGTAACCTTACTTTGGGATATACATTTCCTCGGAAGTGGATAAAACCATGGGGAATCAGTAAACTGAGACTATATTTTACCGGCAGTAACCTGTTTATCTGGACTCCTTACAGCGGTTTTGATCCGGAAGTGTCTACCAAGGGAAATAACCTGACTCCCGGAGTTGATTTTGGTGCATATCCACGTAGCCGTTCGTTTGTGTTCGGATTGAATTTAACCTTATAATTAATGAAGCCATGATAAAGAGTTTGAAGATATTTTTGATGGGAGTGGGAACGCTTCTTTGGATGACAGCTTGTCAGGATGCGTTGACGGAGCATCCTGATTCCTATTATGAAAAAGAAGATTTTTTCACCAGCGAGGCGAAAGCCGAGATGGGAGTCATCGGCATTTATAATGTATTGCCCACCTTGTATGGCGACAGTGAAATGGCTTTTGGTGCTTCAGACGACACGTATTACGCATCGGGTACCAATACGGATAACGCTCGACGCGACATTGCGCATTATATGTTGTCTACAACCAATAAGTACGTGGAAGCTGTTTGGCAGGCCACTTATCAGGGAATTGAACGTGCCAACTACATGATAGAAGGTATTCAGGAGATGCAAGGTTTTGCAGAAAACGAGAAACTGCAATCACTGGTGGCAGAGGCAAAATTTCTCCGTGCGTTTCTTTCATTTAATTTGGTAAAGTATTGGGGAGATGTACCTTATAAGACTACATCGACCGGAAGTTATGAGGAAGCTTATCAGCCCCGTACTTCGCGTGAGGTGATTTATGATCAGATTGTGGACGATCTGGACGATGCCAAAGAAAATATGAGCTGGGCCAATGAGGCCTCTTCGCCAGAACGTGCCACTCAAGGCGCAGCCCGTGCTTTGCTGATGCGGGTATTGCTTCAGCGTGCCGGATATTCCTTGCAGATGGACGGTACAATGACTCGTCCGGAAGAAGAATTGCGGCAGACTTATTTTGCAAAGGTGATAGATGAATGGGAGGCTTTCCAGGAAAACGGTTACCATGATTTCTATGAGGGAGGTTATGAAGCACTGTTTAAGTCGTTTTCAGCTGGAGAACTTCATTCGAAGGAGAGTATCTTTGAAGTGGCCTTTTATACGGTAGATGGTCGTACGGGAGCAAGGGGATATTGGGGAACGTACAACGGTCCGTTGGTCGCAGCTCCAGGAATAGAGGCTACGGAAACGGACAAGTTTATGGGGCGTGCCAATGCCTTGTTTCGCGTAATTCCGGAATGGAGAGACTTCTTTGAGGAATCGGATGTACGTCGGGATGTAATGATTTGTACGTATCAGTATGATTGGGATAAAACTCTTTACAACCATGTGAAGAAAGATAATATCAGGAATAAGAAAAACTGGTATCCTGGCAAATGGCGGAGGGAATGGATGCCTTTGGGATACAAAGACCCTAATGTTACCGATGTCAATTATTGCAGCCTGCGTTATGCCGATGTGGTACTGATGGCGGCAGAGGCTTATAACGAAACGGGAGAAACTGCACAGGCCTGGAAGTTGCTTAATCGGGTACGTCAGCGTGCCGGAGCAACGGAGATAACTTCTGCTAACTATGCTTCCCTGATGAAGTCGCCGAAGGTATACGATCTTCCTTTCATAGAGGATGGAGATGAGGCCGGACGTTTTCGTACTGCACTTTATTGGGAAAGGGGCTTTGAGCTGGCTTTTGAATTACAGCGCAGATTTGATTTGTTGCGCTGGGGAGTACTGGGAGATGCCTTACAGTTGACGGCTTCAAAAACGGTGGTCAATCAGTCTGCGGAAAAATCTTTTTTGGCCGGATACAACTTTGTGTCTGGCAAACATGAGCTTTTCCCCATTCCACTGGATGAAATACAGGTGAATTATTGTCTGGAAAATAAGAATAACCCTAATTACTAAGTTGCTATGAATTATAGATTGCTTTTTATTTGTGGGGCGATGGTTCCTTTCGCAGCATGGGCGCGTCAGCATCGTCCGAACATCATTTATATCATGACCGACCAGCAGTCGGCCAACGCCATGAGCTGTGCAGGTAATGCCGACCTGCATACGCCCAATATGGACCGTCTGGCCGCACATGGGGTGCGGTTTGAAAATGCTTATTGTTCGCTGCCTTTGAGCGGCCCTTCGCGTGCCTCTATGTTTACGGGGTATATGCCGGGTGAGGTCGGACTGACAGCCAACGGTACTCCGCTTCCCGATTCGTTGCGGACGGAGACTTTGGGGGATGTAATGAATGAAGGTGGATATACTTGTGCTTACGGAGGAAAGTGGCACGTACATACCAATTCGCTTCCTTCAGCACATGCCTTTGGTTTCGAGCGCTTGTATGAGCATAACGACTACGGGCTGGCGGAAGCCTGCGTGAAGTTCCTCCAACGGAAGCATGACAAGCCTTTCTTCCTGGTGGCTTCGTTCGACAATCCGCATAACATTTGCGAATATGCGCGGAAGCAGTCGCTTCCTTTTGCCACAATTGACGAGCCGGAAAGCATTGAGGATTGCCCGAACTTGCCGGACAACTTTTATGTCGCTCCCTATGACGCGGATGCTGTTGCCTACGAGAAGTCGTTGAAATATCGTCTGCATCCCACGCGGAGCTATACGCCCGACGACTGGCGGCGTTACCGAAACGCATACTTCCGCCTTGTGGAGGCTGTGGATGCCGAAATTGGAAAGATTGTCGACGAAATAGACCGTCAGAACTTGTGGAAGAACACGGTGATTATTTTCACCAGCGACCATGGCGACGGGCAGGGCGCACACCAGTGGAACCAGAAGTCGGTGCTTTACGAAGAAGTGGTCAACGTGCCTTTCATCGTCTGCCTGCCCGAAGGCAAGCACGCCGGAAAGGTGCTTCCTCAGCTGGTGAACAACGGAGTGGACCTGATGCCGAGCCTGTGCGACTGGGCAGGAGTGGAAGTGCCTGCCGGACGTCAGGGGGTGAGCATCCGTCCGATAGTGGAAAAAGGCGATGCGTCGGTTGAAGGACAGTCGTATGTGGTTTCCGAAACGGACTTCAGCGAGAACGGAGGAGGAACCATGGGATGGATGGTGCGCAGCGGAAACTACAAATACGTGCTCTACAATATGGGGCTTTACCGTGAGCAGCTCTTCGACATGACGTCCGACCGTGGCGAGATGCGCAACCTTGCCGTAGAGGAGAAGTACACGCCGGTGCTCGAGCAATACCGCCGGATGTTGGAAGAATGGATGAAAAAGCATCCGGTAAAAGGAGGGTTGCCTTATTTAAGATATATTCCAAAAGGTAAAAACTGAAAAAATTAATATAATGAGAAGGAAATACATTATGGCCGGTGCGATGCTTTACTTGTCTCTCTTGGCAGGAACGGCATCGGCAAACTCCTCGGCGCTTGTAGAGGAAACAGAAAACAGCACAGAGGTGTGGCAGGTACCTCACAAACCGAAAGGCACAAAAACCCGTCTGAAAATCCAGCCCAAGGCAGAACAGCCTGCCGCAAAGAAGGCGGACAAGCAGAAGCCGCAGGCTAAGAAGTCTGACAAGAAATCTGTTAAGAAGGTGTCTTCTTCTTCACGCTATGTGGCGATAAAGACCAATGCAGTGTACTGGGCCGGTGCCATTGCAAACATTGCGGCCGAGGTAAAGCTGCACAAGCATGTGTCGTTAGAGTTGCCGCTGGATTTCAGCCTTTGGGACATTGAGCGGGAGCACGGTGTGCGTCTCGTTCTCTTCCAGCCGGAAGCCCGCTGGTGGATGAAGGGTGTGGGTGAAGGCCATTTCGTAGGCGTGCATGCACATGTAGGAGCATTCAACGTGAAATGGAACGAAGACCGTTATCAGGTGGCAGGCCGTCCGTTGCTTGGAGCCGGACTTACCTACGGGTATTCGCTTTCGTTCGATGAGCATTGGGGTGCGGAGTTCCTCATCGGGGCCGGCTATGTCAATATGAAGTACGACCGTTTTTATAACATTGACAATGGGGCAAAGTTTGATGCCGGAACCTATAACTATTGGGGAGTGACTCGCGTGGGGGCATCGTTAGTTTACCGTTTTTAAGCACTGAAAAAGCATTATATCATGAAAAAGAATAGACTGAAAAGAGAACTCCTGCGCTGGGGAATGCTGCTGGCTTTTCCGGCACTGATGAGCAGTTGTCTGATGGAGTATCCGGAAATGACGGCAGATGGTGAGCTGGGGGTAGACCCTACATCCGTGACTGTAAAAGCGAAGATTCTGATTGACTTGAAAAGTCTGGCTGCACAGAAAACAGGCCGCCTGGCGCGTGCCGAGGATGAAGAAGCAGCCTATAGTCACCGCATTGTGGTAGCTGCGTATGAAGACCGTCAGCTGGTACAGCAGGAGGTGATTTATGAGGACCTTTCTGCCAGCAGCCGCTTGCAGACTGAGGTGCGTCTTCGTTTGCATGCCCGTCGTTACCAGTTGGTGGTGTGGGCCGATTATGTGCAGGAAGGAGAAGAACCGTTTTACGACATAGACGGTCCGGAAGGACTTGCCAGCATCATTGGTCGCGAGGGTTACACGGGGAATACGGAGTATAAGGATGCTTTTTATAGCAGTAAGGAGATTGATTTGACGGGATATAAAGACGAATGGAATGCAGAATTCCCATTGGAAGTCACTCCTGAGCGTCCGTTAGCACGCTATGAACTGACTGCCACGGATGTGATGGCGTTTTTGCGGGAGTATCCTGAAGTGACGCAAGTTCGTCTGACGCTGAAATACGACGATTATTTACCCAAAGGCTTTAATGCCTTGGATGGGATTACCAAACACGCGTTTAAATATTTGCAGTATAGTCGTACGGTGTCCCTGCCGAAAGACGGAGCTACGTCACTTCCTTTGATGTTCGATTATGTATTTGCTGATTCGGAAGGAAATACTTCCGTGCCAGTCACTTTGCTGGTGGAAGATGCGGATAAAGGGACACTTCTTGCCAGTTCCAGCTTCCGCCTGTCGTGTGCTCAGGGAGAGAATAAAGACATTCAGTTTGATTTCCTGACAACAAGTCCGGAGGATGGAGTCGGGTTCAATCCCGGATTTGATGGAGATCAGGAAGTTGAGCTACCGGTAGAATAAAATGATTCAAACAAGCTATTTATAAAAATCTTAATATTATTATCATGAAAAAGAGTTTATTGTTTTCGGCAATGGCCCTGAGTTTAGGGTTGTTGTCATGTAATCAGGAAGATATGTCGGAAGTGGAAACTGTAACCGGTACTCCGGTAACGGTGTCTGTAGAAGTTCCCGGAGCGTTGTCCGGCAGTGAATCACGTACTTTGCCTGCAGCTCCCGAAGGCCATCAGCTTCGCTGTATTATGGTAGTAGATTATAATACGGCAGCAGATGTGCGTATGGAGCAGGTAGCCGGAGAGACGATGGTCAACGAGAAGTTCCGTTTTACCTTTACTCCGGCAGAAAAAGATTATACCTGTCTTTTCTGGGCTGACTATGTGGATGAAGAAGCAGCAGTGTCGGATGGTAAGTATGCCGACAAATATTATAATACGGAGGATTTGACCAACGTGACCTATAAGGTTACAGACAACACCGTGTTCAATAATCCTGCTTGCGATGCCTTCTTTGGCCATAGTCTGGCAAGTTCTCCCAATGCCGTATTGAAGCGTCCGTTTGTGAAACTTTCTTTCAAAGACCAGAAACATGAAACTGTGCAGGATGCTTCTTCTCCACTGAGCGTGACTTATACTGTACCTTCAGGCTTCAATGTGAAAGATAACACGGTTTCTGGAAGCAGCAATCAGGAAATCAAACTGACTGCAGCAGCTCCAGCTGATAAAGATAACGGTATTTGGTTCTATAATTATGTATTCGCTCCTGAAAATGAGAATAAGTTGTCTGGTGATATTCTGATGACGGTAGGTGATGAAGAGGTGAAGATTAAAACAGAATCACTGGTGCTGACTCAGAATTACGACATTACGGCAAGTATCAATTTTGCATCGGGCGATGGCAATGTAGATGTGGATGTAGACATTGATGACGAGTTTAATGACCCTGATGCACCTAAGGTAGGCCAGTTTATGCAGAAAGACGGTACTTTCTCTGATACATATAGTGCGGAAAATTCCATTGCCATTGTGTTTGCCGCAGGTCGTAAAGGAGGTGATGTGGCAACGAATTACGGAAAATCGGCAGATACGGAGATTTGGGGGTATGCCATGGGGTTGAACAGTACTGTGCGTACGGCTATTCAACAAGATGAAGATAATTTGTCTTTCCCAGATTTAAAGAGTTTGAATGGAACAGCACCTTGGGCTGAAGATGATTATAATGGATATACTTATACAGAAAAGCTTCGTACTCTTATAGGGGAATATTCATCGCAGCTGATGACCGTTTTTGATACATGGAAACTGGAGAATACTTTGACAGGTGGTAATGTTTCAGAATGGTATATTCCTTCTGCACGTCAGTTGCTTGACTTGATTGCCTTTTCTTTGGGTTATGAGGGTGGAACTGATGAAACTACAAAGGAAACCGTGAATGCTGTTTCTAAGAATGAACAGGTAGCAGCCGCTGTTGTTGCTGCTGATACAGATAAAAAGGATGGTAAATCTTGGTTCGGAAATCATACTGGTGCGGCTAATATTATGTCAAGTTATATAAGAGGAGGTAGGATTGTATGTGTACATACAAGTGGTGGCGATAATGAAGTAATAGCAAAATTATTGGGAGTGACAGTATCCAGTTCTGCTCCATCTCCATTTGCCATCCGTCCTGTTCTTACCATATTTAAACCTGCAGAATAAATAGTATCACTTCAAATAAATATTATTCATCAGGAGTGCTTTTTCGTTGTGGTGTTCTGTTTTGGGCAGGCGGCACAGGAGAAAGCACTCTTTGTTTTTAATGAATTTTTATAGGATATGATGAAGATGAATTTTTTATATTGGACATTGGGATGCTTTTGTCTGTTAGGGTATGCTTGTGCAGATGAGGAGGTACCCGCTGCTTCACCAGAAGAAGCCCAGGAAGTTGAAATGCCCGAGGCTTGGCATGACAAGACACGTACGCAGCCTTATCCCAAACTTTCCAATGAGCTATATCTGAATCCGTCTCCACTGATTGTACCTCAGTCACTGAAAACAGGTGCTTTCCTTCAGTTTGCATTGTCGCAGGATGCCGGTTTTCCCGAAGCATCTACGCAACTTTCAGAGCAACAGGAATGGTGCATGTTCAACCCTCATGTGAAACTTGCTCCGGGACGCTGGTTCTGGCGTTACCGGAATGTGTCTGAAGATGGGAAAGAAGAAGCATGGAGTGAACCCATTGAATTTGAGGTAAAGGAGGAAACACCGGTTTTTGTGACTCCTGCATTTGACGATTTTCGTCAGGGACTTCCTCTGCGTCATCCTCGGTTGTATTGTTTTCTCGATCCGAAGATAGATGAGGCTCGTCGTCACGTGACATTCCACGAAGAATATCAGGCACTGAAAAATCGTGCAGAGAATGCCTTGCAAGCCGATTATGAGTCGTTGATTGCACCGTATAGCGCCTCTCACATGGAAACGGTGGCAGCCAATGTGGAATATCTTTATCAGGCCTTTCATCTGACTCAGCGTGGAGACTATGCGCGGAAGATGGAAGAAATTCTGAATGTGCTGCTGGAGCATCCTTTCACGGATACGGAGTTGTTTGCTGGGAATTTTGCTTCTACGGACATTGCCTATAGTTTCCTGGCTCCCTATGACATGTTGTATGACAAGTTGGGAACGGATGTACGCAGTCGGGTTGAAGAACAGCTGTGGCGGGTGGCCACGTATTATTTTGACGCTTATTGCGGCATGCAGGAAAATCATATTTTCGACAACCATTTCTGGCAGCAGAATATGCGTGTATTGTTTCAGATTGCTTTTTGCCTGTATGACAAGAGTGAGTATGCCGCACAGGCTTTACGTATGTTGACGTACTATTATGAGTTATGGACAGCCCGTGCTCCGGCTTCCGGATTCAATCGCGATGGAGCTTGGATTAACGGAACGGGATATTTTGAAGCGAATGTCCGTACGTTGTTTTATATGCCCATGTTACTTTCGTATGTGTCGCGTGCCGACTTTCTGCAACATCCCTGGTATCAGCAAGCCGGGCAGTCGATGGTTTATAGCTGGCCGCCTTCTTCGAAAAGTGCCGGATTTGGAGATGGCAGCGAGAAGAGAGAGAAACCAGGAAGACAGCGTGCTGCTTTTGCTGATTTTCTGGCTCGCGAAACGGGCGATGCGTATGCCGGATGGTATGCCGGAGAATGTCAGAAAGACGTCGTGCAGGATGTGGAACTGCGCTTGTATCGCATGGTAAATCCGGCTACGTATGCGACAGACTTTCCTGCTTCTGCCCCGAAACTGAAATGGTATAAGGACATCGGTGAGGTGGTGATGCACAGTAACCTGGCGTCGACGGAAAATAATCTCAGTCTCGCTTTCCGTTCGAGTACGTTCGGCTCGGGAAGTCATACGCTGGCCGACCAGAACAGTTTTAACCTGCTGTATGGAGGGAAGGAGGTATATTATCACACGGGATATTATCTGAATTTTAGCGATGCACATAACCTGATGTCTTATCGTCATACAAGGGCACACAACAGCATTCTTGTAGATGGCATCGGACAGCCTTTTTCTACCGAAGGATACGGCATGCTGCTGCGTGCAGCCGGAGGAGAACATATCGGTTATTGTCTGGGGGATGCATCGCATGCATATTGCGGCATCAGTGAGGACCCTATGTGGATAGAAAGTTTTCAGAAAGCCGGTATTGAGCAGACACCTGAAAACGGATTCGGCGAAACTCCGCTGACCAAATATCGCCGTCAGATGATCATGCTCTATCCGGACATCGTACTGATTTATGATGAGCTGGAGGCATCCCGCCCGGTACGATGGGACTGGTTGCTGCATAGCCCGACGGCGTTCGAATGGACAGACTCACAGAAACAGTTTACGTCGCATTTGCAAGATGGAGGAGTAGCTGTGGCTGCGATGTTTTGTGAGCATCCTTGTGAAGTGTCACAAACTGATCTTTTTGCGGTTCCTCCTACCTCTGTACCCAATGACCCGCAGTATCCGAATCAGTGGCATTTGACGGTTTCTGTGCCAGGGCAGGCAAAGTGTCGCCTTTTGACACTGGTACAGGTAAAGCCGGATGCAAAATCTGTTCAGCCAATAACGCAGGAGGGTGACTGCCTTCTTTGTGGTCCTTGGAAAATAGAGGTTAATTTGTCTTCCGAAAAGCCGGAAAATCTGTGTGTGACGAATACGGAATGTGGAGCGGTCTATAGTTACGGTTCCTCCAGTCCGTGGCTTGGAGGAAAGCCTTATTATCGTCAGTATCGTAATTCTTCGTTGCTTTATGATGAGGTGGACGGGGAGTTTACGGTGAGCGAGATGACTGATTGCACACCGGTTTCAAGTCGCTCCGGAGCCGCCTTCTGAAAACGCAAGTACGTTTCAAACAAAACGCAAGTGCGTTTCAAGTCAAACGCAAGTACGTTTCAAGTCAAACGCAAGTACGTTTCAAACAAAACGCAAGTGCGTTTTGAAATAATGAAATGAGAAAGTATAAACTATTATTATTCAGCTGATTGCAAAAAAAGAAGATTCGACAGGTTTTTATAGGGTCGAATCTTCTTTTTTATATGTTTTCTATTTAGGCAGATAAAGCTTTTTATTTTCTGTTATAATAGAAGGCTATCGGTTCATTTTTTAATTCTTTGGGCAATTCTACGGTTATAATTCCGTTTTTGCAGGTATGCTTTACTTTACGATTTCCTTTTATGAGGCGTATGACTCCTTTGGGTTCATTGCCTTTCCAGGTAATGGTGGAAGGCAGTGTTTCTCCTTCGGGAAGTGCATACAGCGCATACAGCGTCTTGTGGTCTTTGGAAGTCGTAAACCATACATTTCCGTCGTTATAGTGAGGAGTGATTCTGGTTGCATAGATTGCCTTTCCATAACTTTTCAGCCATTCTCCTACCTGTCGGAGACAGATGGCAGCCTTTTCTTCTATGGTACCTTGTGGAGTGGGGCCTACTCCCAGCAGAAGTGCTCCCCCTTTTGCGGTTATCTCAATCAGGTTATTGATAATGGTTTGTGGAGATTTATATATACTGTTTTTTCTCCATCCCCATCCGTTAGCTAATTGTAGATTGCTTTCCCAAGGATAGTTCAGTTGTGTGGAAGGGATTCTCATTTCAGGGGTCGCATAGTTTTCGTTGCGTCCGGGCACTGTGCGGTCTACTGCAAGCATACCAGGCTGTTTCTGGCGTGCCTTGTCAATAATCCGGTCCAGGTGGATGTCTTGTCCGTTGTCAGGACGTACCTGGCCTCCGTCCAGCCATAAAATATCTATTTGGCCATAGCGGGTTGTCAGTTCGTCTATTTGTCTGGCTGTATATTCCTGGAATTTCCTCCACCATTCTTTATGCAGTTTTATTTGATAATTTACGTTTCTGTCTGGGGTTGCCATGTCCGGATTCCAATAATATTCACAATGCCAGTCCGGCTTGGAAAAATAGGCTCCTATCATAAAGTCTTTTTTGCGGAAGGCATCAAACACATGGTAGGCCACATCTTTCTTGGGGTTATTGCTAAAAGGACCATGAGCAATTGAAAACGAAGTGGTTTGAGTGTCGAACATGCAGAATCCATCGTGGTGTTTGGTGGTAAATACTACATATTTCATCCCTGCGTCTTTCATTATGTCGGCCCATTCTTCGGGGTTAAATTCTGTGGGGTTAAAATTATTGATCTGTCCCCAGTACCATTGCTTGAATTCTTCATAATTCATTTGAGGCTGAATGGATTTGCGGCGTTTCAAGAATCGTTCTTCAGAGCATAGTGGCCATGATTCGTTGATACCTTTTACCGAATATAGTCCCCAGTGGAACAATACCCCGAATTTCAAATCCTGCCATTGGTCCAGCTTTTGCAGTACTGCCTGGTCTTGAGGCCAGGTATAGGTCTTAGACATTACATGCACATCTGTTTGTTTTTTGTCTACGAACTGTTGTGCCTGTACTGTTCCGGTCGTAATGGCTAATGCCATTACGGTTCCGGTGATTAGGTTGAATCTTTTCATAAATAAAATCTATTAGTATTTGTTATTTGGCAGGTCCTGCACCTGTAAATTGAGGTTCATAGTCTGACATTTCATGTACGAGCCATTCTCCGTCAATCTTATCGTATAATACGGAAGAACCTTTTTCCAGCCGTTTGTAGGTGGTACCCCCAATCTGTACGTCGTTATTTCCCAGACTGAATGTGGCATTGTTGCGGGTATTGACAACCTGAAGTGAAGCCGGTTGTGTCGGGTCCAGTTCTGCCTGGATTTTCCATCGGCCACAGGTGAAGGTGTTTCCTTTTCGGATAAGTTCCGACATTTTCTGTCCGTCAGGAAGAATGCGAATCACAGTCAGGATGCGGTTGGCGGCACTTGGCTGGAAAGTAGCCGTGAGATGCCATTGGTTGACATATTTGCTTTCCTGCCCTTTTTTCATCTTTTTCGGGTCGGGCGGGCACACAAACTGGTCGGTCTGTGTGATTTCGCACGGCTGATTGCTGAACAGTTGTGCCACGGAAGAGAATTGTTTCTGCTCATAACGCGTGGTGAGTGTGGCATTTTTTTCGTCAATCTGGAATTGTACGGGACTA
>ERZ779895.1393-NODE-1393-length-26313-cov-5.385521_pt1 | contig 26313 bp, 24 predicted proteins | sample MGYA00511093_ERZ779895 | MGnify/ENA primary metagenome ERZ779895 (study PRJEB29588, sample SAMEA2142970) | human gut metagenome | biome: human gut; feature: human-associated habitat; material: faeces | place: Denmark | collected 2008/2010 ... | reverse complement strand
CAAGGTGCAGCAGCATTTGGCTGCTTACGGCTACGGCCTGGTTCTGTGGGATGCTTACCGGCCCTGGTCTGTGAGCAAGCTGGCTCATTTGGCATTGCCTGCCGACCAGAAGCAAATGCTGGAGGATCCGGATACCAAGGGCAGTGTTCATAATACGGGCAACGCTGTGGACGTCGGCTTATATAAGCTGGATTCGGGCGAAACCGTGGAAATGATCAGCGATTTTGACGAGCCGTCAGTGCGCCAGTTCGCCAGCTATGCCGGAGGCACATCGCGCCAGCGCTATTTGCGCGTGCTGCTGCGGGACAGCATGGAGCTGTACGGTTTTAAGGGCATCGAGATGGAATGGTGGCATTTTGATTATCAGCCGTCTACCGCCTGGGCTCATTTGAATGTGCCTGTACAGTGAGGTGCCGAATTTAAAAAGAATACAACGAGATTATTTTACGAGGTGACAAATAATGAACGTATATGATAACGCTAACGAGTTGGCGAAAGCCATGCGCGAAAGCCACGAATTTAAAAAATTGAAGGAAGCAACCGCCGCTTTGGCTAAGGACGAAAACGCCAAGAAAATGGTGGACGAATTTCTGCAGCTGAATCAGGAGGCAGAAATCGCTAAATACCAGGGTAAGGAGCCCGCTAAGGAAACTACTGAAAAAATTCAGAAGCTGTACGGCGTACTTTCTTTAAACAGCGACGCTATGCAGTATCTTAATTCCTTTATGCGTTTTCAGATGATGCTGGCCGATATAACTAATTCTATTCAGGATGTGGTTAAGGAAGCAATGGGAGAAAAATAATGCCGGATTTGCAGAAGATTTTTGCAGGATGTACGCAAAAGCCCTTGCTGCTGGCGGAGCCGATGAGAAGGCATACCTCCTTTCGCATTGGCGGCCCTGCCGACGTCATGGCGCTGCCGCAGAACGAGAGCGAGCTGCAGGCTCTTCTGCTCAAGGCCCGGGCTTCCCAAACGCCGGTGACGTTGATTGGCAACGGCTCTAACCTGCTGGTGCGGGATAAGGGGATTCGCGGACTGGTCATTAAGCTGGGTAATATGCTGAACGACATAGAGGTCAAGGGCAGCAGCATTACCTTTGGCAGCGGCGTATCCTTGGCGCTGGCATCGAAAAAAGCTGCTTCGCTGGGCTTGAGCGGTCTGGAATTTGCCGTCGGCATTCCCGGCAGCATCGGCGGCGCGGTGTATATGAACGCCGGAGCCTATGACGGAGAAATGTCAAAGGTGGTTGCTGCGGTGCGCGTGATGAACGCGGCAGGGAAGCTTAAAGAGCTGAAGGCCGAGCAGCTGGACTTTGCCTACCGCCATACTGCCCTGCAGGGCAGCGGCTGGTTTGTAACGTCGGTTACGGTGGCCTTGCAGCCCGGCGAGCAGGAAGCAATAGACGCTAAAATGGCAGATTTCAGCCAGCGGCGCATCAGCAAGCAGCCCTTGGAGCTGCCCAGCGCCGGCAGTATGTTTAAGCGTCCGCCGGGATATTTTGCTGGTACACTGATCGAGCAGACAGGTTTGAAAGGCTATACCGTGGGCGGCGCGCAGGTGTCGCGCAAGCACGCGGGCTTTGTGGTCAATATTGGCGGCGCGACGGCTGCCGACGTTTTGCAGCTGATTGCCGACGTGCAGGAGGAGGTATATGCCGCTCATGGCGTGCGTTTGGAGCCTGAGGTTTTGGTTTTAGGCGAGGAGTAAAGCTAAGGAAGTAGGTTGTGACAGTGGAAGATTTAATGAACGACCAGGAATTGCACCGGCTTGGTTTGCAGGCTTTGGTACCCTGGCTGGAAGGACATAATTTTACTATTGATTTTATGCAGGAGGATAAGTATGTGGTACCGCATATTTTTGCTCTGAGCGGTAAAATTATGACGGTCATCGTAGCGGCTTCGGATATGTACCCCAACAGAGGCATTGTCAGCGAGGGCGATAAGGCCGCCGCGCTGAAGGTGGCGGGCGAGCTGCACGCTTTGTGCGCCGTGGCCTCCATCGGGCTGGTGAATATTGACGGGCTGGAAACCGGTGACAAGGAATTGATGAGCAAGCCTTTAAAGAGCGGTCATTATAAGGCTGATTTTCGCGGACTGGAATATATCCAATTTGAGGACTGAGGTGTTATTGTGGATTTGTTAAAGGTTGATACTGATAAATGCCTGCGCTGCGGCATTTGCGTGGACTGCTGTCCTTCCTGCATCCTGAATCTGGGTGAAAACGGGCCCGAGTGCCATTTTGACCGCGGCTGTATGAGCTGCGGCCAGTGCGTGGCTATTTGCCCTGTGGGCGCCTTGGATAATAAGTATGCGCCGCTGGCGGAGCAGCGCCCTGTGACCATGCCCGTGCTGAAGCCGGAAACGGCTTATGAGTTTTTGCGTATGCGCCGCAGCGTGCGTAATTTCAAACCCGTACCGCCCACTGACGAAGACCTTATGCGGCTGCTGGACGTAGCGCGTTACGCGCCTACGGCCGGTAATTCCCAGGGCTTGTACTACGTAGTTATCCGCGATGCGGAGAAGATTAAAGCTATTGCCGAGGCCGTAGCAAACTGGATGGAGGACGAGGTGGCCGCCGGTACGGAAAACAAGCGCTATTTTATGACGGTGCTGCGCGCTTACCGCGAGCGCGGGCAGGACATTATTGCCCGTCATGCGCCCTGTCTGGTATTCGCTTTGGCGCGCCGTTTGAACATTACCGGCGTCAGCAATGCGGAGCAGAGCTGGGCCTACGCCGAGCTGTTTGCGCCGACCATCGGCTTAGGCACGACAATCGCCGGTTTTATCCAAAGCTGCGGCATTGCAGGCTACCGGCCGCTGCTGGATTTGGTAGGCGTGCCTGCCAAGCAGAATATCGTGGGCACGCTGATGGTGGGATATCCTAAATATAAATACAAGCGGATGCCCGAACGCCAGCATTTAAAAATTGAATTCAGATAAGCTTTAAGGCAAAGCATAGATAGAGTCACGAACCAGAGTAACGCGGGTTGCTCTGGTTTTCTTTATATATAGATAGAAGTAAAATTTTTTGCATATGCTGTATTTGCATGTATACAACGATTTTTCACAATATCAGGCAGGAAAAATTTCTTCGCTGGCAGAATATTATCAGTTATAATAATCATTATTTTGCGAAGGAGCTGAGGAAAATGCCGATGTTGATTTTTGTTATTGTACTGAGTATCATAGTAGCTTTATTTGCCGTGCAGAACGCGATTGCAGTTTCCTTGAATTTTGTCTTTTGGAGCTTTACGTCTTCGCTGGTGCTGGTCATTTTAGGGTCGTTTTTGGTGGGCGTTTTGGTGGCTACCTGCTTTTTGCTGGCGATGAAGGCGCGTCATTATTTGCAGGATAAAAAGCTGCAGGAGCATATAACGGCGCTGCAAAGCGAGAAAAAACGTCTGGAGGAGCGCATCAATATGCTGCAGCATACGCAGAACCTGCATAAGGAAGCAGGCGCTGAAGCTGCGGCTAAAGCAAAAGCGGGAGCGGAGCAATGATTGCCAAGCAGCGTATTTGGGAAATACGCGATTATGATAAGCATAAGGCCGGCTGCCTGTCTGCTGAGCTGGGCGTTTCGCCGCTGGTGACGGGAATTTTGCTGGAACGGGGCTTAAACGACACCCAGTCCATGCGGGAATTTCTGTATGGCAGCGACGCGCCCTTTCATGATCCGTTCCTGCTGAAGGATATGGATAAAGTGGTGGCGCGTATCGAGCGCGCTATTGCCGCAGGCGAGCAGATTACCGTTTACGGCGATTACGATGTGGACGGCATTACGGCATCCTCTCTGCTGTATATTTATTTACGCGGCAGGGGAGCTAAGGCGGCTACCTACATTCCCCGGCGCAAAAGCGAGGGCTACGGCCTCAACGACGAAGCGCTGCAAAGCATTGCGAGCGGCGGCACGACGCTGGTGATTACGGTGGACTGCGGTATCAGCGGCCTGCATGAGGTGGAAAACGCACCCAAAAGTTTGGATATTATTATTACGGACCATCATACGGTGCCGGAGGTACTGCCTCCGGCCTACGCTATCGTGAATCCCAAGCAGAGCGATTGCCGTTATCCCTTTAAGGAGCTCAGCGGCGTGGGCGTGGCCTTTAAGCTGTGTCAGGCGCTGGAGCAGCAAAAGGACGGCTCGCTGCCTGCGTGGCAGGATTTGACGGAGCTGGCGGCTTTAGGAACCGTGGCAGATATCGTGCCCTTGGTGGGAGAAAACCGCGAGCTGGTGCGCCGGGGACTCAAGGCCATGGAAACGACGCGGCTGGTGGGCCTAAAGGCTTTGATTAAGGCCAGCGGCTGCCCGGAAAAGGGCATAGCAGCTGACAACATTGGCTTTGGCCTGGCGCCGCGGCTGAACGCCGTAGGTCGTTTGGAGCATGCCCAATCGGCCGTGGAGCTGTTGGTTACGGACGACCCGGCGAAGGCGGAGGCTATTGCTGCCGAGCTTAACCGGGAAAACGCTCTGCGTCAGGAAATCAGCCGTAAGATTATGGAGGAAGCGGAAGCGCAGCTGGCGCTGGAGGAACATATCGATACGGCCATAGTGCTGGCCAGCGAGGGCTGGCATCAGGGGGTTATCGGCATCGTAGCGTCGCGGCTCGTGGATAAATACCATTTGCCGACTATTCTTTTAAGCGTTGCCGGGGAGATGACCAAGGGTAGCTGCCGCAGTATACCGGCGCTGAATTTATACGAAGCCATTGCTGCGGAAAGCGATATTCTGACGCAATTCGGCGGGCATCATCAGGCGGCGGGCTTAACGCTGCCGACGGCGAAGGTGGACGAATTCCGCCGTCGCTTTAGGGAATATGTGCGTGCCCATCTGCAGCCGGAGGATTATCAGCCCCATCAGGTGGTGGACTGCGTAGTTCCCGGCCAAGGAGAGATAACCCTGCGCGATTTGCAGCAGCTGCAGCTTTTAGAGCCATGCGGCTGCGCCAATTTGACGCCAGTTTTTGCTTTTCAAAGCGCGCTGCTGCATAATCAAAGAGCCATGGGAAAGGAGCGCACCCATTTGCAGTTTACCTTGGATAAGGGGGATTTTTCCTATCGCTGCGTAATGTGGAACAATGCCGAGTTGCTGCCCTTTTTATTTGATAATATGATTGCCGACGTGGCCTTTCAGCCTAAAATCAACGTCTGGAATAATGAAATCAGCGTGCAGCTGCATGCGGTGAGCATCAGGCAGCAGCTGACCATAGGCGACCTGCGCGCCAGCCGCGAGGATAAATATGCTTTGCTGGCGGCGTTGGCCCGCGTGTATCCGCGGCTGACGGTATACACGGAGCAGCCGCAGAAACTGGCCGAGGCTTGGGAAGAGAAGCGGCAGGGCTTGCTGACCTATTTAACGGTGCGGCCTTATTCTGCCTGTAAGGAGCAAAGCGGCGGCATAGCGGCTTTTGTGGATTTGCCTGCGGTGGAGCTGCGGCAGCTGTGTCAGGCTTTAAGCCGTCAGAACGTAAGCACCGTGTTACTGCTGTTTCAGCAGCAGGATTTGGACGCGGCTTTAGCGAAGCTGGCGCTGGAGCATCCCAATCGGGACGGTATGGCGGCGGCCTATAAGGCGGTTATGGAAGCACTGCGCACTGACGGACAGCTGAATGTGGAATATTTGTTACAAAAACACCGTTGTATTAGCAGGAACGCTATAAAAATTATGGCGGAGCTTGGCTTTATTACCCTGAATGATGGTATAATAAAAAAAGGTGTTATTAAGCGCTGCCAGCTGGAGGATTCACCCCTTTACGCAGCCCTGCAGCAGGAGCGGCAGCGTTTGGAAGCTGTTTATAGAGAAAATTTACGTCTGAGCCAGTACGAGCTGCTGCGCGGCTGACGTTGAAGGATAGGAGTGGGGAGAGGAATGCCCTCAACAGGAATTATTACCGATGTAGACGAATTATTTGCGAAGATAGAGGCGTATCTGAGCCCGGAGCAGACGGCTTTTGTCCGCAAGGCTTATGAGCTGGCGGCTGACGCGCACAAAACCCAGGTGCGCAAATCCGGCGAACCATATATCATTCATCCCATAGGCGTGGTCAGCATTCTCGTGGGCCTGCAGATGGATGAAACGACGCTGGCGGCTGCGTTTCTGCACGACGTTGTCGAGGATACTGATTATACGCTGGACGATTTGAAGGAGCGCTTCGGCGTAGTGGTAGCCAATTTGGTGGACGGCGTTACCAAGCTGGGCAAGATAGAATATATTTCCAAGGAAGACCGGCAGATAGAAAACTACCGCAAAATGTTTTTGGCCATGGCCCGCGATATTCGCGTGGTTTTGATTAAGCTGGCCGACCGCCTGCACAATATGCGCACCATGAAGTTCATGCCCGTGCATAAGCAGCAGTCCATTTCGCGGGAAACGCTGGAAATTTACACGCCTTTGGCGCACCGTCTGGGCATTTACACCATCAAATGGGAATTGGAGGACTTGGCGTTCCGCTATATGGAGCCGGAAATCTACTATGATTTGATGGAGCAGGTAAAGATTAAGCGCCGCGAGCGCGAAGCCATGATTAACGACGCCATGGAAACCTTGAAGAAGGCTTTGGAAAAGGCCGGTATTCGCTGCGAGATTCAGGGGCGTCCCAAGAATTTTTACAGCATCCATAAAAAGATGCTGCGCGACCATAAGCAGTTGAACGAAATTTATGATTTGCTGGCTATCCGCGTGCTGGTGGATACGGTTACAGACTGCTACGGCACTCTGGGCATTGTGCATAGCATGTGGAAGCCCATTCCGGGTCGCTTTAAGGATTATGTGGCCGTGCCTAAGTCCAATATGTACCAGTCGCTGCATACTACGGTGCTCAGCTCCGGCGGGCAGCCGTTGGAAATTCAAATCCGTACCTTTGAGATGCACCGCATTAGCGAGTACGGTATCGCCGCGCACTGGCGCTATAAGGAAAGCGGCGGCAGCAAGCCTGCTGCCGGCGGCGACAAGGGCTTCGACGCCAAGCTGTCCTGGCTGCGCCAGCTGTTGGAATGGCACAATGATATGAACGATTCCCGTGATTTCGTCAACACGGTAAAAATGGATATTTTCGCTGACGAGGTCTTTGTCTTTACGCCCCGCGGCGACGTTATCGACCTGCCCGTGGGCAGCGTGCCCATCGACTTTGCCTACCGCATTCATACGGACGTGGGCAACCGCTGCGTAGGCGCGAAGGTCAACGGCCGCATTGTGCCCTTAGATTACCAGCTGAAAAACGGCGATATTGTAGAGGTTATTACCTCCAAGCAGTCCAGCGGCCCCAGCCGCGACTGGATCAATATTGTCGGCTCCAGCGATACCCGCAACAAGATTAAAAACTGGTTTAAGAAGGAACGCCGTGAGGAAAATATCCTCAAGGGCCGCGAAATGCTGGAGCGCGAGGTTAAACGCTTGGGCTACGACATTAAGGTGCTGATGACGCCGGAGAAGCTGAAGGCCGTAGGCAATAAGCTGCGTATCGATACGGACGAAAACCTGCTGGCAACGCTGGGCTACGGCGGCGTAACGCTGAACACCGTTATGTCCAAGCTGGTGGATTTGTATAAAAAGGAGCAAAAGCTGGAAACCACCAAGGATTTGGCGCAGGTTTTGGCGGAGCTGAAGCCGCGTAAATCCAAGGCTAAATCCAGCCACGGCATTTTGGTCAAGGGCGAGGAGGGCATTATGGTTAAGCTGGCCCGATGCTGCAACCCGATTCCCGGCGACCCTGTTATCGGCTATATTACCCGCGGCAGCGGCATATCCGTACACCGTGCGGATTGCCCTAACGTGCTGTCCAATAATCCCGACGAGCAGCGCCGCTTAATCGAGGTTTCCTGGGATGTGGGCATCGACGACGTTTACAAGGTTAATATTATGATAACCTCTCAGGACCGCCCCGGCATGATGAGCGATATTATGAATATCACCAGCGAGGCGAAGCTGAATATTTTCTCCCTGAGCTGCCATACGGATAAAAATAAAACGGCGACCACCCACATGGGTCTGGATATTACCAGCCTGGAGCAGCTGGAATACGTGATGAACCGCATTCGCCGCATGAAGGGAGTCTATAACGTAGAGCGCGTAGTTTCCACGGCCAACGTCGGAGGAGGTAAGCGCAAATGAGAGCGGTAGTACAGCGTGTAGACCGCGCCAGCGTTACGGTGGACGGGCAGCTTACCGGTAAGGTAGAGCGTGGCCTGCTGGTGCTTTTAGGCGTGGCCGAAGGCGATACGGAAAAGGATTTGCATTATATCGTGGACAAGGTGTGCGGCCTGCGCATTTTCGAGGACGCCGGGGGCAAAATGAATCTGTCGGTGCAGGATATCGGCGGTTCGCTGCTGGCGGTGTCCCAGTTTACGCTGTGCGGCGACTGCCGCAAGGGCAAGCGGCCTTCCTTTGATAAAGCGGCTAAGCCGGATACAGCCAACGTCTTCTACGAGCAGTTTGTGGAGCAGTGCCGCGTCAAAGGTCTGCTGGTGGCAACAGGTGTGTTCCGCGCTCATATGCTGGTGGAGCTGGTGAATAACGGGCCGGTGACTATTTTATTGGATTCAACCAAGATTCTTTAGGTATTTGATATACAGGAGGCATGGCATGAAAATATACGGAGCAGAGGTAGGTATGCTGGCTACCAATTGCTATTTTGCGGTCAACGAGGAACTGTGCGAGGGCGTTATTGTGGACCCCGGCGCAGACTGCGACGCTATTTTACGCATGGCGGAGCAGGCGAAGGCGAAAATTACAGCTATTTTGCTGACGCATGGTCATAGCGACCATATCGGCGCTTTAAACGAGCTGCGCAAAGCTACGGGCGCGCCGGTATATATCAGCGCAGGCGACGAGCCCTGCCTTGCAAAAGCCGACGTTAATTTATCTTTTTTCATTGGTTACTCTATTCAGTGCGAGCCTCCTGAGCATATTGTAAAAGACGGCGATGTGCTGGAACTGGCAGGCATGCAGTTCAAGGTGCTGGCTACGCCAGGCCATACCAAGGGCGGCGTTTGCTATTATCTGGAGGCGGGCGGCGTAATGTTCGCAGGCGATACTATTTTTTGCGAATCCATCGGCCGTACCGATTTACCCGGCGGCAGCTATAAGGAGCTGCTGCAATCCATTAAGAGTAAAATTCTCGTTTTAAGCGACGATGTTAAGCTGCTGCCCGGCCACGGGCCGTCTACTACAGTTGGCTGGGAGCGCCGCAGAAATCCGTTCCTGCAATAATTGATGATGTTTAAATATTGGTCGCAAGTAAAGCAAAGTACAATTTTTAAATTGGCCGTTACGGCGGGCGTGTCCTATGTGCTGTATCTGTTGGGCGGGTTTATGCTGCCGGTTTGGCTGGCGGTGGGCCTGGCCTTTGCGCTGTACCCCTTGGTCAACGCTATTTCGCAGGTGCGCATGGCTCATGGCATGATCAAGCTGTCGTGGGCGGTGGCGATTATTCTGGCGCTGCTGGCGTTTGGCATTTTCTTTGTTATCGTCATCGCTTTTATCGTGCTGCCGCTTTTTGGACAGATGAACGAATTTCTGCTGAAGCTGCCGCAGCTTGCCGCTAAGTCCAACATCCAGAGTCTGGATACGCTTTTGCGCGACCCGACGCGCATACCCATGCTGCCCTCCAGCTTCGATATGCTGGTGGACAGCCTGATTAACTGGGCCATGGGCTTCGTGAGTATGGTGCTGCGCAATTTGCTGCAAAGCAGTCTGGATATTGTGCAGAATTTAATCGGCATGATTATCGTGCCCTTTCTGGCTTTCTATTTTTTGAAGGATTGGCGTGTGCTGCGGGAAATGATAATCAACCTGTTTAATTACGACGCTCAGCCCAAGGCCGCTCACGTTATCGATGAAATTGGCCGCACGCTGAGCGCCTATGTGCGCGGCTTGTTTAAGCTGAGCCTGATTTCCGGCTTTGTAATTACCGTTGGCACGGCGCTTTTGGGCGTGGAATTTCCTTTGGTGTTGGGCTTTTGGGCCATTCTGGCCGAGACCGTACCGGTCGTCGGCTCGCTGATGGGCGCAGTCCCGGCTATTTTTATCGCCTATGGGCAAAGCCCGACGGCGGCGCTGCATGTGGCGATTTTTTACGCTGTGTACTATCAGCTGGACGCCAATTATATTCTGCCCAAGATTATGGGACAGAAGATTGACCTGCATCCTGTGCTGGTTATTGCCAGCCTGCTGATTGGCGCTAAGCTGTTCGGCATTTTGGGTATGGTTTTCGCCGTGCCGGTGGCGGCTGTTTACCGGGTGCTGTACAAGGAGCTGTGGCATGCGGAGGAAGACCGTCCATGAATAATAATCAATTAAGCTTTAGCCTGCGGCATGATCTGCCGTGGGAGATAACGCGGCCCGTGTGCGACATGGCCGCGTTCTTTGACTATAAGCCGTCGGAGCGGGGGGAGGCGCTGCTGACGCTGACGCAGACGGCCTCCGGCGTAACTGCCGTGCTGGAGGAAGCGAGACGGCGCGTTACGGCAGATGCGGCTGGCGGGCTTACCAGCGGCGAAGCGGCGCGCTGCGTCAAGCTGGCAGTGCTGCAAGCCTTCGGTGAGCTGACGGGCAGGCAGCCCCAGCTGCCTTGGGGCATTTTGACCGGCGTGCGCCCGGGTAAGCTGGCCCATAAGCTGCTGGACGAGGGCGTGAGCGCCGCTTCGCTGCCCGAGTTTTTGAAGCGACACTATCTGCTGCCGGAGGCGCAGGGCAGCCTGCTGCGGGATATTGCCGTCAGGCAAAAGGCGCTGCTGCCCGACGCATCGCGCTTACAGGACGCAGGTATCTACATCGGCGTGCCCTATTGCCCGTCACGGTGCAGCTATTGCTCGTTTCCGGCGGGAATTGTGCCGCAGGACGAAGAATCTCAGCAAAACTTTGTAAATTTGATTGAACAAGATATCCAAAATGTGGTACAATTACTAAGTATGCATAGTTTATCCCTGCGCTCGCTGTATATCGGCGGCGGCACGCCTACCAGTCTGGGTGAAAAAGCCTTCGGCAGATTGCTGCGGGCTGCGTCGCGTTTGCTGGCAGGAACCGGCGTCAGCGAATTTACCGTGGAGGCGGGGAGGCCGGACTGCTTTAGTCCAGGCAAATTAGCCGCTATGGAGGCGGCGGGGGGGAACCGCATCAGCGTGAATCCCCAAACCTTTCACGACAGAACCTTAAAGCTCATTGGCCGCCGTCATACGGTGGATGATTTTTACCGGGCTTATGATTTAGTGCGTAAAAGCGCGATTCCTGTTGTGAATATGGATTTGATTATCGGCTTGCCACAGGAAAGCGAGGCTGATATCGCCTACAGTCTGGAGCAGGCAAAAGGCTTAGCCCCGGAAAATTTGACCGTACATACGCTGACGTTAAAGCGCAGCGCGCCGCTCTTTGGTTCTGCTATGACGCTGGACGCCGGTGCGGCGTCGCGAATGGTGGAGCGGGGCAGAAGCATTGCGCAAGCAATGGGCTTAGCGCCCTATTATTTGTACCGGCAGCATTATATGCTGGGGCATTTGGCCAATATTGGCTACGCCAAGCCGGGTACGGAAAGCGTTTATAACATTCAGATGATGGAGGAGCGTCATCCCGTCATAGGCATCGGCCCTGCATCGGCCAGCAAAGCGCCCTTGGCGGACGGGCATCACCTGCGCAAGCTGAATATGCCGAAGAATGTGGCGACCTATGCCAAAAGCCTGCCGGAGCTGTGCCGCAAGCGGGCGGCGTTGTTTGAGTGATAATATTTAAGCTCCCCCCAGTCATTTTGCTGCGCAAAATGCCAGCCCCCTCAAAGATGGGGCAAAATATTTAGTATATATTTGACCTTTTTCCTTCCTCTTAGAGGAAGGTGTCTGCGAGCTTACAAGCGAGCAGACGGAAGGAGTTTTTATAGAATAAAGTATATAAGGAGGCAACGACATGCTGACCACAGCCCCCAGAGGTACGAAGGATATTATGCCTTCTGACGTTAGCGCATGGCGTTATCTGGAAGAAACCATGCGGCGGATCTGTGCCCAATATGGCTACAAGGAAATCAGAACTCCTGTGTTTGAGCATACAGAGCTGTTCCAACGCGGTATCGGCGATACTACCGATGTTGTAGAAAAAGAAATGTACACCTTTACGGATAGAGGAAACCGCAGCATTACGCTGCGCCCGGAAAATACCGCTTCCGCCGTGCGCGCCTATGTTGAGCATAAGCTGAGCAAGGACGATGCGGCGGCTAAATTGTATTACATGGGCCCCATGTTCCGTTACGACCGTCCGCAGGCCGGACGTTTGCGCGAATTTCATCAGTTTGGCGTGGAGGCGCTGGGCGTTACAGGGCCCAATGTGGACGCGGAGATTATCCTTTTGGCGGTACAGGTGCTGCAATCCCTGGGCTTGCAGGACTTGAAGCTGAAAATAAATTCCGTAGGCTGCCCTAAATGCCGTCCGCTGCACAGAGAAAAGCTGCAGGCTTTCTTTAAGCCGCATCTGGAGGAGCTGTGCCACGATTGTCAGGGACGCTTTGAGCGCAACCCTCTGCGCTTGCTGGACTGCAAAAACTCGCACTGCCACGAGCTTGGCGTGGGCGCTCCCAGTTTGGAGGAATGCTTGTGCGACGAATGTAAGGCGCATTTTGCAGGCTTGAAGGAGCTGCTTACTGCCGCAGGTGTGGATTACGAGGTGGACCCCAATCTGGTGCGCGGCCTTGATTACTACACTAAAACCGCTTTTGAAATTCAGTACGCTCCCATGGGCGCGCAGAGCGCCGTTTGCGGCGGCGGCCGTTACGACGGCTTAGTGAAGGAAATCAGCGGCGACGAAGAACGCCCCGGCATTGGCTTTGCCATGGGTATGGAGCGCGTGCTGCTGGCGTTGGAAAAGCAAAAGCTTTTGCCGGCCTTTGACGAAGGCATCGACGTTTACGTTGTCTGCCCTAAAAAAGAAAGCTTTACCTTGGCCTTTAAAACGACCATCGAGCTGCGCCGCGCAGGGCTGAAGGCCGAATACGACTTTAACGGCCGCAGCATGAAGGCGCAGATGAAGCAGGCCAATAAATTCCAGGCTAAATACGTTTTAATTTTTGGCGAGGACGAAGCTGCTCGCGGCAATGTTACCGTGCGTAATATGGCCGACAGCCAGCAGCAGGAAATCGCTGTAAATGATATTATCAAATTCTTTCAGGATAAATAATTAGAGTAGAGGTGCTAAAAGATGATTAATGAAAAACGCAGCCACCATTGCGGTGAGCTGGGCAAGGAGCAGGCTGGCCAGCAGGTTGTACTGTGCGGCTGGGTTGCTAAAAGACGCGACCATGGCGGATTGATTTTTATTGACCTGCGCGACCGCAGCGGCGTTGTTCAGGTTGTGGCAGACCCCGATTCCGCAGGCAGCAGCTTTAAAACTGCCGAGGATATCCGCAACGAATATGTAATCAAGGTTATCGGCAGCGTGCGTCTGCGCGACGAAGCAACCATTAACGAAAACATTGCTACCGGTACTATCGAAGTGCTGGCCCGTGAAATCGAAGTGCTGAACAGCGCTAAAACTCCTCCGTTCTATATTAAGGACGGCATTGACACCGACGAAAACCTGCGTTTGAAATATCGTTATCTGGATTTGCGCCGTCCGGAAATGCAGCGCAATATGATTCTGCGCCACAAGGTTGCCAAGCTGATGCGCGATTATTTGGACGACAATCATTTCCTGGAGATTGAAACTCCCATGCTGTGCAAATCCACGCCGGAGGGCGCTCGCGATTATCTGGTTCCCAGCCGCGTAAACCCCGGTAAATTCTATGCGCTGCCTCAATCTCCGCAAATCTTTAAGCAGCTGCTGATGGTAGCAGGCATGGAGCGTTACTTCCAAATCGCCCGCTGCTTCCGCGACGAGGACCTGCGCGCTGACCGCCAGCCGGAATTTACCCAGCTGGATATGGAAATGTCCTTCATGGACGTGGATGAGATTCTGGCTTTGATGGAAGGCTTAATCCATCACATTTTCAAGGGCGCGCTGGGCAAGGATATCGAAATTCCCTTCCACCGCCTGACCTGGGACGAGGCTATGGACCGCTTCGGCAGCGACAAGCCCGACCTGCGTTTCGGCATGGAGCTGGTAAATATGGCTGATGTTGTTAAGAATGCTGACTTTACTGTATTCCGTTCTGTTATCGAAAACGGCGGTCAAGTTAAGGCTATCAATGTAAAAGGCTATGCTAATATTCCTCGCCGTGAAGCTGATCATCTGAAAGATTTTGTTGCTATTTATGGCGCTAAGGGATTGGCTTATATTCAATACTTAGCAGATGGCACTGTTAAATCTCCTATTGCCAAATTCTTTACTCAAGAGCAAATGGACGCTATACTGGCAACTGCCAAGGCTGAGCCCGGCGATCTGCTGTTCTTCGTAGCAGATAAGCCCTCTGTAGTAGCTGCTGCCTTGGGCGCACTGCGTATTGAAATGGCTAAACGTCTCAACTTGATCAATCCTGACGAGCTGGCGTTCACCTGGGTAGTAGACTTCCCCATGTTCGAATATAATGAAGAAGAAAAACGCTACGTGGCTATGCACCATCCGTTCACAGCTCCCCGCGACGAGGATTTGCCGTTGCTCTTGACCGACCCCGGCAAGGTATACGCTAAGGCTTACGATATGGTGCTCAATGGTACGGAAATTGGCGGCGGTTCTATCCGTATTCATCGCCGCGACGTACAAAAGAAGGTCTTTGCGGCTATCGGCCTGACAGACGAGGAAGCCCAAGAGAAATTTGGCTTTATGATGAACGCCTTTGAGTACGGCGCTCCGCCTCACGGAGGACTGGCCTTTGGTCTGGATCGTTTGATCATGATTATGGCTCAGCGCGATTCTATCCGCGACGTAATCGCCTTCCCGAAAACTCAAAGCGCTTCCGATCTGATGACCCAGGCTCCTAATGACGTAGACGAAAAACAGCTGCGCGAGCTGCACATCAAAACTTCTCTGCTGATGAAGAAAGAGAAATAAGAAAGCCTTGAAAAACTCCGCTGTTTTTGATATTATATTTATGTCAAAGAAATACTGAGACAACTAAAAACAGACAAATTATACCCCTGCGATGTTCGTTACATTGCTCCACAGGTTTTGAGCCAACACTCTTACCTAGGGAACCTGATACTTCTTCCTTCAAAAACAAGCCTCCTTTAGAGTGGACTTTTGCGATGGGAGAGAAGGTACCCACCTGCACATGCAGGTTCAAAACATGGAGTTAGGACGGCATTGTGGGGATTAATTTTAATTATGTAATAAATCTTGGCATCTGAACCTGAAAATTTAGATTCTGAGATTTATTTTTTTGTAAAAACTTGTATTTGAGCGCTACTTGATGGTATAATACAAAAAAGAAGATATATACTTCTCTTTTGTATAAAGGAGGTGTAAATCATGTTGTATGAATATATTAAAGCTAACTATGCTCCTAATGAGCCTATTTTGAGTAATGAGCTGCAAAAATATCCTTATAAAAGCACATCGTTGCGTCAAGAGTTAAAATCACTTACAGATAAAGGGCTGCTGCGCCGTTATGATAGAGGAATTTATTATCTTCCTAAAATGACTATTTTTAATATTGAAGCTGTCCCTAGCCGGAATAGTATCATAGAAAAGAAGTATCTAAAACAAGATAATGAAAATATAGGGTATGTTAGCGGCTTAGGATTAGCTAATCAATTAGGCTTAACATCTCAAGTAGCCTCTGTCGTTGAAATAGTAACTAATAAAGCAACAAAGGAATATAAAGAATTATCGATAGGAAATGTTACTGTTATTATGCGTAAGCCTAAAATTACCATTGATTCTACAAATTATCAGGTTTTGCAGTTTTTGGATCTTATAAAAGATATAAATGCTTTTTTGGAGATATCAAAAAAAGAGGCTAAAGAAAAGATGCTGCTGTATATACAAAAAACAGGATTGCTTTTTTCGACGATAGAAAAATATTTAAAGTACTATCCGCCTATAGTTTATAAAAATCTCTATGAAATGGGGTTCTTCATCAATGCTTATTCATAATAATAGAGAAGAATTTCAGGAGTTAATATCCGTAATATCTAAAGAAAAGGGGATAGAAGAATGGATTGTTGAAAAAGATTATTATGTTACTATTATTTTAAAATATTTGACACAAGCATTGCCTGATTTAGTGTTTAAGGGAGGTACTTCCTTATCTAAGTGTTATAGAATTATTTCCCGCTTTTCAGAGGATATTGATTTAACGACATATGCTAAACCAACAGAAGGGCAGAAACGAAATATAAAAAGTAGGATTCTGGCTATAATACAGGAGCTGAATTTAAAGCTTGACAATCCTGACGATATTTTGAGCAGAAGAAACTATAATAAATACATTATAAAATATAAATCTGTTATTCCAAATGAAAATGATTTTATCGAGTCGCAGATTATACTGGAAACAGTTTATAAAACAATTGCCTTTCCAGTGGTGCAGATGCCTGTAAATAATATAATAGGAGATTACTTATCCGAAAAGAATCTTCCTTTTATTGAGAATTATCAACTAGAGCCTTTTGTAATGCCCGTTCAGGAACTTAGCAGAACCTTTGCCGATAAGATTTTTGCAATTTGTGATTATTATCTTGCTGCAAAGGAAATCAGGAATTCCAGGCATATATATGATATTTATATGCTTTTACCGGCTATTTCTTTAAATGAGCAATTTAGAGCATTGGTAGTTAACATAAGGGAAAATAGAGCCGTTTCGCCAGTTTGCTATTCAGCTAAGGCCGGGCAAAATCCGAATCAAATATTGAAAAATATAATTTCTGAAAGATTTTATGAACATGATTATAATAATATAACCAAAAAACTTCTTTTAGAAGATGTGTCATATAATCAGGCTGTACAAGCTTTAGAGAAAGTGATTGAAAGTAAAGCGTTTGAATTTTGATTGCTCGTATAATTTGTGTTAATGAAATAATAAGCGGTAGACATGGTATAAAAACTACAGGTGATAAATATGCAGGATTTATTTGGTAATCTTTTTGCAGAAGAACATAGACAAACCAAGCCTTTGGCCGACAGGATGCGGCCGCAGCAGCTTGGCGATTTCGTGGGGCAGGAAAAGGCCGTAGGGCAGGGCAGCCCGCTGCGGCGCATGATCGAGCGGGATATGCTGCAGTCCGTGCTTTTCTACGGGCCGCCGGGCACGGGCAAGACGACGCTGGCGCAGGTTATTGCCCATGTAACGGGAGAGCAGTTTGTATCCATCAACGCCGTTGCCAGCGGCGTGCCAGAGCTGCGCAAGCTTATCGCCAAAGCGCAGGAGGAGCAGCGCCGCGGCTTAGGCCGTACCATCGTCTTTATCGACGAGATACATCGCTTTAACAAAGCGCAGCAGGACGTATTGCTGCCCTATGTGGAAAACGGCACCATCGTGCTTATTGGAGCAACGACGGAAAACCCCTTCTTTGAAATAAATTCGCCCCTTTTATCACGTATGAAGGTGGTGCGCTTGGAAAAACTGCAGCCCCAGCATTTAGTGCAGATTTTACAGCGTGCTATTGCCGACGAGGAGCGTGGTTTTGGCAGCAGCTTTACTGCTGAGCCAGAAGCGCTGCAGATTATTGCCGATTTTGCCGCCGGCGATGCGCGGGGCGCGCTGAATATTTTGGAGCAGGCTGAGTTCATGCTGCCGGAAGCAGGCCAGCGCGTACTGACGGTGGAGGTACTGCGCAGCGTTATCGGCACGGCTATGCAGCGGTACGATAAGAAGGGCGACCAGCATTACGATATCATCAGCGCCTTTATTAAAAGTATGCGCGGTAGCGACGCCGACGCAGCGCTGCATTATTTGGCGCGCATGATTGAAGGCGGCGAGGATTTGCGATTTATTGCCCGCCGTATCGTTATTTGCGCTGCTGAGGACGTAGGGCTTGCCGATCCTATGGCGTTAGTGGTGGCCAACGCAGCGGCACAGGCAGCAGATTTCGTTGGCTTTCCCGAAGCGCAGATACCTTTAGCCGAGGCGGTATGCTATATTGCCAATGCGCCTAAGAGCAATACGGCTTATATGGGGATTGCCAATGCCCGCAGCGATGTGCGGCATGGTAATTGCGGCAGCGTGCCCAAGCATTTGCGGGATGCTCACTATCCGGGGGCTAAGTCGTTAGGCCATGGCTTAGATTATAAATATCCACATAATTTCCCAGGCGGTTGGGTAGCGCAGCAGTATTTGCCGGACGAGCTGGCAGGCAAGCGGTACTATATTCCCAGCGGCAATGGGCAGGATACAGGCCGCAAAAAATAGAATACAGAAGATATTATAAGCAGCTGTTGGATTAGCTTCAGCAGCAGCTTTTTTACAGGTTAATAGCAGTTGTCGGAAGAAATCCGGCAGCTGCTATTTTTTGCGCAAAAATAGCTATTGTACGGGGTTAGGCGCGGCGATTACGCAGTTGCTGGCGGGGGATTCCCGTAAGCGCGTTAGCGCTCAAATAAAATCCGCTCAATGCGGATTTTAGCTTGACTGGGGGGGACAAGGGATTATAATATACATGATATGATTTTGGATATTCATAGAATTAATTTGAATATCCAAAATCAGGATAAGAGAAATAAATAGAGTGGCTACTGCAAATGAGGGAATATTTTAGGGATGGGTGTGTTGGCAGTTGATGGGGAAGCAGTTGGATAGTTGGCTGAAGGCTGTGTTTGATTACGCTTTGACGGCAGTGGGGACGATTTGCATCAGCCCACTGTTGGTTTATGTGGCGTACAGGATAAAGAAGGAAGACCCGGGACCGGTGTTTTTTGCGCATACGCGTATTGGTAAGGATGGGAAACCCTTTCCTTGCTATAAATTTCGCAGTATGGTGACTAATTCGCAGGAGATGCTGCAAAAATATTTGGCAGAAAATCCTGCGGCGCGGGAAGAATGGGAGCGAGACTTTAAGCTAAAGGATGACCCTCGCGTTACGCCGATTGGCAAGGTACTGCGGCGTACAAGCTTAGACGAGCTGCCGCAGATATTCAACGTACTGAGGGGAGAAATGAGCCTTGTCGGCCCGCGTCCTGTTGTTCAGGAAGAACTGGATAAGTATTATGGCGAGACTGCTAAATTGTACTGCACCGTTAAGCCGGGGATTACCGGGCTGTGGCAGGTAAGCGGCAGGAGCGATTTGGGTTATGACGAACGTGTTGCGCTGGATGCGGCTTATATCAAAAACAGAAGCCTGTGGGGCGACATTATTATTTTGTGGAAAACCATTGGTGTTGTGCTGATGAAGAAGGGTGCGTATTGAGTATGAAACAAAAATTTTCTGTACTTCTATCATTATACAAAAATGAGAAGCCAGAATATTTGCGGCAATCATTAGAAAGTATATTAAATCAAACAGTATTACCAGATGAAATTGTACTTGTTAAAGATGGATTGTTGAGTGATGATTTAGAAAATGTTTTGTGTGAATATGATCACAAATCTAATTTATTTAGATTTGTGCAATTTAGGGAAAATAGAGGGTTGGGATTGGCTTTGAGAGATGGGGTAATTGCTTGTCAAAATGAATTAATAGCTAGAATGGATACTGATGATATTTGTAATCCGGAAAGATTTGAGAAGCAAGTGGAATTCTTTGAGAGGTATCCAAATATTACATTATTAGGAAGTTGGATAACTGAATTTTCTCATGATGCAAATAATCCAGATACAATTACCAAATTGCCGTGCCTGCATGAAGAAATTGTTTCATATGCTAAAAAAAGAAATCCATTTAGGCATATGACAGTCATGTTTAAGAAAAGTGCTGTTTTGACAAGCGGTAATTATAGAGATTTTTTGTGGTTTGAAGATTATGATCTATGGGTGCGACTACTTCAAAATGGATATAGGACTGCTAATATACCAGAGGTTTTGGTTAATGTTAGAGCTGACGACGATATGTTTTCTAGACGTGGTGGAAACGCCTATTTGAAACAAGAAATAAAATTTATGATATTTTTGAATAGAATTAGTTTTTTATCAAAAATAGAAATGTTTAATAATATTTTAATAAGAACAATAATAAGGTTATGCCCAAATAGTTTGAGAAAAATATTTTACATTAGCTTTTTAAGAAAAAAATTAAAATAACAAGGAGCTTATTTAATGAATGCATTTATTAATAGAGTACGACATGTAAAACTTGCAGATATTCTTCAAGGGTGGAAATTAATAGTTAGTATTATTCCTGCTCTTATATATAGAATTTTTGAAAATGATTTATGGATTGTATGTGAAGATCCAAATGAAGCTAGAGATAATGGTTATTGGATGTTTAAGTATATAAAAGAACATCATCCTGAGCAAAAATGCATATATGCTATTAAATCTAGCTCTCCTGATTATAAAAAAGTTGTAGAGTTGGGTGAAACTGTAGAATATGGATCTTTGAAGCACTGGATATTATATTTAGCTTCATCCAAAAAAATAAGTAGCCAAAAGGCTGGTAATCCTAATGCACCTATTTTTTTTGTCCTTGAGGTATACGGTTTTTTAAAAAATAAAAGGATATTTCTTCAACACGGGATAACAATTAACGATGGAAAATGGTTGTATTATAATGTAACTAAAATAAGAATGTTTATTTGTGGAGCTTATCCAGAATATGAGTATATATTACAAAAATTTGGATATCCTAAAGAAAATGTATTTTATACAGGATTTTGCAGATTTGATGGATTACATAATTATAGTAAATCAGAAAATATTATTCTAATTATGCCTACTTGGAGAGAATGGATACAGCCAGGAGATTATAGATTAAAAAAATATGAGGGGACTACCGTTGTACAAAATACTAATTATTTTATGACATGGACAGACTTTATTAAAGACAGACGAATTAAAATATTTGCTGAAAAATATGGTGTTAAATTTATATTTTTCCCACATAGAAATATGCAAAAATATTTACAATATTTTCCTTTGTCTAATGAATATATAAAAATTGCTAGTGCTAATCAATTTGATGTACAGGATCTGATGAAACGTGCGTCATTAATGATTACAGATTACTCTAGTGTATCTTTTGATATGATATATATGAAAAAACCTGTAATATATTACCAGTTTGATTATCAACAATATAGAGATTGTCAGTATGCTGAAGGATATTTTAACTATAAGAATAATCCATTTGCTAGAAGTTTTAAAAATAAAGAAAAAATATTTTATGAATTAGAAAAATATATTAAAAATAATTTTAGTGTTAGTGGAAAATATATAAAATCACATAAAGAGTATTTCAAAATTTACGATTCCAAAAATTGTGAACGTATATATAATGTAATAAAGGAAATATGATTAATTTTAATAATAAGAAGAAATTTATTATAGAATAAAGTTCGACGGTATCAGTATACTTATAAGTATAATGAGGTTAATGAATATGGTATATTTATTATTTGCTTTTTTAATTATGGTATTATCTTTTTTTTGTTGTACTTATAACAAATATTTTAATCAAGTACAACGAAAGATAATGTGGTTTTGCTTTATCTTAATTATAGCGTTTCTATGTTCAATGATTGATCCTAGAATCAATTATGATTTAGCTCGATACTATATTGATTTAGATATTATTAGAGGATCTCATGTAGAGTTAGGAGAGTTTGTTCTAGGAGATATTATTATAACAGATGATAATTATCGATTTACTTATACCCATAATTTTATTTCTTATGTCATTTCTCATTATTTTCCTAAACAAGCACTGCCATTTTTTACTATTAGCTTTTGTTATGGTTGTATGGCCTATATATTTGAAGATATACATGAAAATGAAAAAGTGTATAATTGGAAAATTGCGATGGTAATATTAATTGCGATAACTACATTACCGTTAGTATATGTATATTCTAATATAAGAACAGCTATGGCAATGAGTATTATGGGTCTAAATATATATAGAATAATATATAAAAATGAAAACATATTATGCTTTATTGTTATGAGTTTGATTGCTGCTACTATACATCCAGTGGCTTTAGCTATTATTCCATTTTTATTTTTATCTAGGTTAAGGCTTCCTAAAATAGGAATTTTATTTATATCTATAGTACCATTTATTGTTAATTATGTTATGGAAATATTTCAGTATTCAGATAATTTATATCTTAAGTATATTGGAATAAAATATTATAATTATGTTTTTGTTGAGATTTATTCTCAGGGAATTTTTTTCTATTATAGTGAATTGCTCATGACAATAGCTGTTTTATGCATTATATTGTTTGTGGATTATAAAGAGAAGGAAGAAAATATAAAACACATAAAAATGAAAAATATAATTACATGGTATTGTGTATTTATACTTTCTTGTGCTCAAAGTTATCAATTAATATTAAGATTACCTTTTTTATTTGGTGTTCTTTCTCCAATAATATTAAAAAATATTGTATTGCTTCATGAATTCGGACATTGGAAGAGGAATTTAAATATATATATTGTATTAGCTATTATAAGCTTATCTTTGGTTGCTATTGCTCAGAATTTTAGATGGTTAATTTGAAAGGCATTATATTGATGAAAAGAGATTCGAATATAGAATTATTAAGAATATTAGCTATACTTATGATTATAGCTAGCCATTTTAGTCTTCATGGTATATTTAGATCAACTCAATTTCAAAATAATTTAATTGTAGCTGATTTTTTTAATCAATTTATAGCAGCATCATTAATTTTAGGAGATGTTGGAGTAGGTATTTTCTTTACTATTACAGGGTATTTTTATAGTTGTAAAGAAAAGATAATGCTTAATAAGAAGATAATTGCAGCGATTATTTCATATAGCGTTTTGAATGTAGTGATTATATTTTTATTTGGATTTAATGTATTACCTACCTTAAGTAATAAAGAATTAGTGAAGTATATACTAAAAATGCTTTTAATGCCGATAACTTCTAGTACATGGTGGTTTGCTTCTGCTTATATTTATTTGATTGTTTTGATCTCTCCTCTGGTTAATTCTAGAATAAAAAATACTAGTAAAAAAGGTTATTATATATTAGTTGTTTTAATGCTTTTTTTATGTATATATCAAACATATTGAACAATTCTGTGCATGGTGTGATTAAAGCATTAACATATTATCTTATTGGAGGATACATCAGGAGATATTTTGACTATGAATTAAAAAAATATTTACTTGTAATCTTTGGCATAACAATTACGCTTTTGTTACATTGTGTAATTATGTATTATAGTTATTTTTCAAATCATATTTTTATAAAAATATTGGGAAGCTTTATGTATAATATTTTTGTTTGTCCTGTGATGGTTATGACGATATTTATTTTTTTTAAAAATATTTTTATATTAAAGGAGAGAAATGTAGATTTCATTAATCTTATAGCAGATACAACATTTGGCATATATTTGCTTCATGATTCTCCTTTCGTAAGGCCGTTATTATGGAGTAAAGTCATTCCAGCAATAGATTTATATAAATCTAATATATTTCCTTTATATGCATTGGTATCTATACTTGTTGTATTTGCTTTTTCATCTGTGTTTAATATATTGTATAAATATATATTGGAGAAAAGAGTAATTAGTATTGTCGATAATTGTGTAGTGTATATAAAAAAATGGTAAGATGATCGTGTGCCAAATATTTTGTCTGTGATAGCAATGAAGGGGTTGGGTATTAAGTGGATAGAATCTTTTTAAAAAATTCATTGTGTTTATATTTATTATCTTTTACTAAGTTAATTGTGCCTTTTTTAACACTACCTTATCTTACTAGAGTTTTATCTGTTGATTGTTATGGAACTATAGCATATGTAAAATCATTAATGGGTTATGTTCAATTGATAATTGATTTTGGCTTTTTATTGTCAGTTACAAAGGCAATTACTGAGTTAAAAAAAGCAAATGATTGGTATAGGATATCTACTATAGTTATTACTACGACATTTACAAGAATATTTTTAGGTACAGTTAGCTTGTTTATTATATGTATGTTGACAGCAGTTATACCAATATTAAAGAATAATTTGCTATATGTTATCTTAATCTTCATAAGTGTTTTTATAACGATATTTTGGATGGATTTTTTATTTCGAGGAATTGAGCAGATGAAAATTTTATCCTTTCGGTTTTTCGTTTCTAAAATAATAGCTACTATTTTGATTTTTTGTCTGATAAAAAGTGATGAAGATTTAGTTCTCATGGGTGTTATAGAAATATTAGGTTCACTAATTGCTGCTGGTTGTTCGATGATTGAAATAGTAAAATTAAAATTGCAATTTATCATACCATCATTTAAGCAATGTTTACATATATTATTTGATTCTTTATCTTATTTTATGTCAAACTTTTCTACTACTGCATTTACATTGATGGTGACATTTCTTGCTGGCTTATATTTAGATTCTAGTAATGTTGCATTTTGGAGCTTAGCATTACAAATCGTAGTCGGTATTCAATCATTTTATACCCCTATTTTAGATGCATTATATCCTGCAATGATTAGAGAATTTAGATTTGCGTTAATTAAAAAAGTATTAAATATAGTAATGCCTGTAATCATAATTGGGTGTGTTTTTATTTATTTTTTTGGAGGAGACATTATAAAAGTAATTGCTGGTGAGAGGTATCTTGTTAGCGCTCACATATTAAATTATCTTATACCTCTTTTAATAATAAGCTTTCCAGCAATGTTATTTGGTTGGCCTGTATTAGGGGCATTAGGTATGATAAAAGAGGTAACTTGGACTCTTATTGTTTCCTCATTACTTCAAATATTTTTACTTATTATATTAATTAAAATAGATAAATTTAACTTTTATTACATTGCAGTATGTCGATGTTTAGTAGAAATGTTTTTACTGTTTTCTAGAGTAACTTGTTTCTATATGAATAAACGATTAAACACTAACAACCTACTCTAATATTTAATTGATGGAGGAATTACTATGAATATTTTACTTGCAGGCGGCGCCGGTTATATTGGCTCCCATACCGCCGTGGAATTATTAAGTGCCGGGCATGACGTAGTTATCGTGGATGATTACAGCAACAGCTGTCCGGAGGCTTTAAAGCGTGTGGAGCAGATTACAGGCAAGTCTTTTGTATCCTACGAAGCTGACATTAAGGATAAAAAGGCCGTGAGCCAGATTTTTTACCAGAATAATATCGACTGTGTGATTCATTTTGCCGGTCTGAAGGCTGTGGGCGAATCTGTGCGGCAGCCTGTGCGGTACTACCGTAACAATATCGATACTACCTTGACTTTGCTGGAATGCATGCAGGAGGCCGGCGTAAAAAATATCGTTTTTTCTTCTTCCGCGACTGTTTATGGCGAGGATAACCCGATGCCGTGCGTGGAAACCATGAAGCGGGGCTGCTGCACTAATCCCTACGGCTGGACTAAGTACATGGTGGAGCAGATTTTGGAGGACGCGGCTTTTGCCGACGCCGGTTTAAGCGTGATTCTGCTGCGGTATTTTAATCCTGTGGGCGCTCATGCATCCGGGCTGATAGGCGAGGACCCGCAGGGCATTCCTAATAATCTGATGCCATATGTTTCGCAGGTGGCCATTGGCAAACGGGACTGCCTTACCGTTTTTGGCGGCGATTACGCTACGCCGGACGGGACGTGCAGGCGTGATTTTATTCACGTAATGGATTTGGCTAATGCGCATTTGAAGGCTATCGAGTATGCGGTGCAGCGCAAGGGCGTGGATATTTTTAATATTGGCACGGGTACGCCTTACAGCGTCTTGGATATTATCAAGGCCTTTGAAGCTGCTGCTGGCGTAAGGATAAAGTACGAAATTGGCGCGCGGCGGGCAGGGGATTTGCCGGAATGCTGGGCCAATGCGGACAAGGCCGCCAGGGTATTGGGCTGGCGCGCCCAAAGGGATTTGGCCGCTATGTGCCGGGACGCCTGGAAGTGGCAGAGTATGAATCCAGAGGGCTACAGGTAGGGGATAAGTATGAGTATTGATGTTTTGAAAGAAAAAATTGGCAATTTGCAGCAGAATAATAGGCTTGTCATTCTGCGCAGCTGCGGGAGCGATTATCAGAATACCTTGATGCGTGAGCTGACGGATGGCTGCAACCTGGTGGATCTTTCGCTGCCTAATCTGCGCCTGCAGGCAGAGCAGAACCCGCAGCTTTTTGCTGATGGCCTGCGCTTGCCTGCCTTTCTGGCCGGCTTGCAGTATGCGCCGTTTCTGCTGCCTGCGCTGCTGAACAGCGGTCTGCCACTGGGACAAATACTTGCCAGCTGTTCGCAGAGCTATTATTTAGAGGAGCTGAGTGCGCAGGGGCCTTACGGCAGCGTGTCTTTTATGGAGCTGCCTATGCAGGCTGGC
>ERZ779895.1374-NODE-1374-length-26487-cov-5.958081_pt1 | contig 26487 bp, 26 predicted proteins | sample MGYA00511093_ERZ779895 | MGnify/ENA primary metagenome ERZ779895 (study PRJEB29588, sample SAMEA2142970) | human gut metagenome | biome: human gut; feature: human-associated habitat; material: faeces | place: Denmark | collected 2008/2010 ... | reverse complement strand
CCTACAAGTGCACAATTAGATTTTTGGCTTTTTACACCGCTAAACTAAAATTTATATACTCAGACAGCACAAAAATTACCGTCAACAAAAAGCTCCGGTTCTGAAAACAGAACCGGAGCTTTTTGTTGGTGGAAACAGACAGGCTCGAACTGTCGACCTCCTGCGTGTGAAGCAGGCACTCTGACCAACTGAGCTATGCTTCCGACAAAGGTCATTATACATCAATCGGTCAGTGATTACAAGCATTATTTTTCTTTGCTGCAAATTTTTTTGGAAAATCCGCTCGGCGTTATGCCGTATTGCTTCGAAAATACCTTTGTAAAATAGTTCTGGTCGCTGAATCCGGAATTCAATGCGGCTGCCTTGACGCTTGATCCGTTTGTCAGTATTTCTGCTGCCTTTTCTGTTCTTAATTTGGTTATATAAGTACCCAAGGTCTGTCCGTACTTGTTACGGAAGCTGTTCATAAGCGTTGTCCGGCTGCATCCGAAAACGCCGCACAATGCCTTGACAGAAAGGTCTTTGCTGTAATTCTCATTTACATAGCGGTATATATTCTCGGCAAGCCCCGAAAATCCGGGGGCTACACGATTGGAATCGGTCATGTATTCTGCGATAACCGCAAGTATGTTGAGATAGCTTTCAATAAGTCCGCTTTCGCATCTCGGTATTGAATTGACCGACCTTTTCAGCAAAGCGCTGTCATCAAAGTATTTTGAGGACAGGTTTTCAATTTCTTTTATTGACTGATTCGAGTCATCTGTAAACTGCCCCATCATAAAATAGCCCGAAAGCACCCCGTAGTGAAATATAGGGGCTACCGTTTCAATAAGTCCACAGTGACAGCGGTATGTATAAGGCTCACCGGTTTTCTCAACATGCTCAAAAGCCGCTTTGTCAGCCGCAATGCATCTGCCGATTACATCTCCCTGGTGCTGCACCTGTTCACAGAATTCCGACAAATTCTGCGGATAGCAGTAGATCTCATTCATATAAAGATCGTGTATTGATATCCTGGCTCCGGTTATTTTATGGAAATCTCTCAATATCGATATCGTTTCTATATTGCTGCTCATTGCAATCACCTCAGTCTGTTTTACTATTTTACTAAAACATTATACCTAATTCCATAGAAATTTCAAGGCTTTAATTGTATAATTAATTTGTTTAAATTACAGATCGGTCTAATTTGAGTCAGGGGGGAAGCGGATTTGATCGGAAACAGATATTTCATAGGTGTTGATATAGGCGGTACTAATACTGTCGTGGGAATTGTGGATAATGACGGCAGTTTGATTGCCAAAGAGTCATTTAAGACAAAGCCCGACGGTGATCATGCAGTATTTGCAAAAAAGATATATGATTTTTCTGTCGGACTGGCTGTAAAAGCCGGCATCCCAATGTCAGATATAGCAGCTGTGGGTGCTGCCTGTCCGGGCGTCATAAAGGACGGAAGGGTCGTCTTTTCAGCTAATCTGAAGATGAATGATGTACAGTTTGACGAAATGCTGAAACAGCACTTTTCGGTGCCTTCATATGTCTGTAACGACGCCAACGCGGCAGCCTTTGCCGAATCGGTCTGCGGCTGCGGTAAGGGCGCCCATTCTCTCGTGGCCGTTACGATAGGAACCGGCATAGGCGGCGGAATAGTGCTCGACGGGAAAATATACGACGGTGTAGGCGGTGCCGCTGCCGAAATAGGGCACATAACGGTTGTGCCCCAGGGCAGACAGTGCGCCTGCGGAAGAAAGGGCTGTTTTGAGTGCTATTGCTCGGCAACGGCTCTTGTAAACGATACAAAAGAGGCTATGCTCGATAATCCAGACAGCAAAATGTGGCAGGTGGCAAGTACGATATCTGACGTTGACGGGCAGACAGTGTTCAGGGCGATGAAGCTGGGGGACGGAGCAGCAAAAAAGGTGTTTGATCGCTTTTGCCGCTATTTCGGCATAGGTATCAGCAATATCATAACCCTGCTGCAGCCTCAGATCATTGTTATAGGCGGAGGCATGTCTGCCGAAGGCGAAACCTTGGTGGCACCTATCAGTAAATATGCCTCGCAGATGTCACTCAAAGGTGCGTTTGAGGGAAAAACCGAAATAATGGCGGCAAAGCTCGGCAATGATGCCGGTGTGCTCGGCGCGGCTTTGTACGCGATGGAGGAGAATAAAGAATGAAAAAAAGACGGGACTTAAATATCTGGGATGCACTTAAGCAGTGGAGCGGACTTGGAAAGTTCATAGATTTCAGACCGTACGGAAACGGTCATATAAAGACACATTCCTGGTGCGTTATGAAAACGATGACTTAAAGGCGGTAAAGTACATATTGCAGAAGATCAACAAATGCGTCTTTAAAAATCCCGAACAGGTAATGAGCAATATAATGAACGTTACCGAATTTCTCAAAAAGAAGATATCCTCTGCAGGCGGCGATCCGGAAAGGGAGACCCTTACCGTTTTAAAAAACGATTCAGGCTGCGGTTACTATACCGATGGTGCTGGTGATTATTGGAGAATGCTCGGCTTTATAGCCGACGCGGTGTCACTTGATCTTCCGGAAACAAGCGAGGATTTTTATCAGAGCGCTATTGCATTCGGCAGGTTTCAGCATATGCTGTCTGATTTTCCGGCGGATACGCTTTATGAAACAATACCCGATTTTCACAACACACCCGTAAGGTTCAAAGCCTTTATGGAAGCAGTGGAAAATGATATATGCAGCCGCGCCGAAGGCGTTAAGGATGAAATAGATTTCGTTATCAGACGCAAAGAATATATGAATACGCTTGAGGACGCGCATAAAGCAGGCAAGCTTCCGCTTAAGGTGACTCATAATGACACTAAAATGAACAATGTCCTGCTTGATAAAGACACAAGAGAGCCTGTTTGCGTAGTTGATCTTGATACGATAATGCCTGGCTATTCGGTCAACGATTTCGGCGACTCGATACGTTTCGGTGCAAGCACCGCGGCTGAGGATGAGAAGGATCTTGATAAGGTACATTTCGATATGACCCTTTTTGAGACCTATACAAGGGGCTTTTTAAAGGGCTGCGGAGGAATGTTGAGCGACGACGAGCTTAAATATTTGCCCGACGGCGCTATTATGATGACTCTGGAATGCGGTATGCGCTTTCTTACCGACTACCTTTGCGGTGATAGGTATTTCAAAACCGCGTACCCTGAGCACAACCTTGTCAGATGCCGTACGCAGTTCAGACTGGTAAGCGAAATGGAAAATGAAAGAGAAAAAATGAATTCAATAATAGAAAGGTACAGATAAATGAGATATTTTGAAACCGAAAAATATCATCAGATGTCGAGAAAGGCTGCCAACATTATTTCTGCTCAGATAATAACCGAGCCCGATTCTGTGCTTGGTCTTGCGACCGGATCGACTCCGCTCGGAATATACCGTCAGCTTATTGAATGGTACAAAAAGGGCGATCTTGATTTTTCACAGATCACCACGGTAAACCTTGACGAATATATAGGACTTTCCGGTGACAATGAGCAGAGCTACAGATACTATATGAACAACAATTTTTTTAATCACGTCAATATCGACATGAACAGAACCTTTGTACCGAGCGGAATTGCCGCCGATATAAAAGCTGAATGTGATGAATTTGACGCGAGAATCAGGAGATTGGGCGGAATAGACCTGCAGCTGCTCGGTATAGGTGAGGACGGTCACATCGGCTTTAACGAGCCTGATGATTATTTTGTTAAATCGACACATGTCGTAGATCTTGATCCCACCACCATTGCTGCCAACGCGCGTTTCTTTGATTCGCCGTCTGATGTTCCGCGCAAGGCTATAACCATGGGCATGGTATCGATCATGCAGGCTAAACGCATACTCCTTGTAGCATCGGGCGAAAAGAAAAAGGATATTCTCGAAAAAGCATTTTCGGGTCCCATAACTCCGAGAATACCTGCATCCATACTGCAGCTTCATGAGGATATAACGGTTATTTACAGTAAACGTTCAGAGGACTGATTGTCCGGTCGGAGAAATACAAGATGATAATTAAAAATGCCAGGCTGAAATACGGAACGGCAGATATTAAAACAGAAAACGGAATAATAACGGGGATAGGCAGCTTCAGCGGCAGTGAAACCGTGGACGCATGCGGCAAAAGGGTAATACCCGGGCTTATTGATACACATATTCACGGCTTCGGCGGCTTTGACGCCTCCGACGGCAGACTGGGCGATATCAGCATGGCTCTGGCAAAGACAGGCACCACCACATGGCTGCCCACCGCTATGACCGATAGTGCCGACCGACTTGAAAAGCTTACACATCAGGACATAAATGTTAAGGGTGCAAATATTCCGGGATTTCACCTTGAGGGCCCTTATATCTCAAAGCATAAAAAAGGCGCGCAGAATGAGGCTTATATAAAGGATCCTGATATAAATGAGTTTTCACGGTTTAAAAATGTAGCAGCCGTGACTTTGGCACCCGAGCTTGGGGGAGCGGTTGAATTTATAAAAGCCGTCGGGTGCCATGTGTCGATAGGGCATACATGCTGCACATATGACGAAGCCGCTGCCGCCATACAAGCCGGCGCCGACTGCCTTACGCATACCTTCAACGCCATGCCGCCGTTTCTGCACCGTGAGCCGGGTCCCATAGGCGCCGCCTTTGACAATGGCGCTTTTGCCGAGGCGATATGTGACGGTGTCCATGTTTCGCTTACCGCCGTAAGAGCGCTGTATAAAATGTTCGGCAGTGACAGGCTGATACTTGTGAGTGACTGTATAAGACCTGCCGGACTTGCCGACGGCGAGTATTCCTCCGGCGGACTTGCGGTGTTCATGAGAAACGGCAGACTTGAACTTGCCGACGGGACATTGGCTGGCGGTTCGCATCCGCTGCTTTATTGCGTAAAGGTTGCTGTCGAGTCCGGCATCGATTTCTACGAGGCAGTGAAAATGGCAAGTGAAACGCCGGCAAAAAGATTCGGTCTGAACAAAGGCACCATATCCGTAGGTTCTGATGCCGATATGCTAATACTTAATCAGGATATGACTGTCAATAAGGTGTTTATTGGCGGCAAAACGGTATGATTTCTTGATTTGTGCAAAAAACACTATTGTCTTTTTTTTAACAAACTTTCTCTTGATTCGGCGGTTTTCCTTGATAAACGGTTATTTGTTTTTCCATAAATACATATTGGTGTATCGAAAAGTGCATAAAATTTTTTGTCTTGATTATTGATTTTATGTGCAGAAAAGAATATAATCATAGATGTAATCCGTTATATTTGGAGGAATAAATAATGAAGGCTAAGAGATTTTTTGCCGCTGCACTGATGGTTCTTATGGTTTTGGGCTTGTTCGGTGCATGTGGAAAAAAAGAAAACACATCATCCGGCAGTGCATCCTCCGGTCCTGATGCCAGCGAACTTGTCAACAGCTACATAAATACCGCTGATGTCAGTTTCCTTGATGCCGACGGCGAGGCTACATACCGCATAGTTCGTCCCGAGGAAGCATCAAATGATGTTTCATTGCTTGGATCGCTCGTTTTTAAAACCTACAAGGCTCAGTACAACGTTTCTCCGGCAAATGTTACTGATTCGGAGGAGAAAAATGACAGAGCCGAAATACTCATCGGTAAAACTAACCGTGATTCCACTGCCAAAGCGCTGCAGATTCTGAACGCAGAGGGTTCGGGACGTGCCGACGAATATATAATCTGCACTATAGACAAAGATATAGTAATTGTCGGTTCAAGTGATGAGTCTACGATTACCGCAGCAAATTATTTCTGTGATAATTACCTTAAGCAGAATCCTGTTTCCGGAGGAATAAATTATTTCTTCAGTGATCCCAACGCATACAAACCGCTCACTATTTTCGGATTGAACCATCTTTCAAACATTAAGGTAGTGCGTCCGATATATAATGTGTCGTATTTAACCCAGAATGAGACCAACAGCCTTTTGGATGCGATACTTAAAAACAACGGATATGCGCTTGAACTGCAGAAGGATCAGGTCGCTTCCAACACCGGTAATAAAACCGATGGTTCGGGAACGCTTACGGTGACCGACGCGGCGGAGTATGAAATAATAATCGGCAACTGTAAACGCGACGGTGTAAATATTATTTCCGATCCTGATAAATATGAGATACGCATTGAAGATAAGAAGATATTCTTAAACGGCGGCAGCGCACATGCGACCGCACTTGCCGTTTCCGAGTTTACAAAGATAATTTCTGCTAATACTGAAATTACTCCTGCGCTCTCGGTTGCGTCCGGCTCGTATGACGAGGTCATAAAATCATATGACAGCGCCAGCACATATAAGTGGGTATGGGGCGACTATTTTGACGGCACATCCATAAATGAATCAATATGGGATGTCAGATGGGACGAAGGAACGAACTATCCGACCGATGCGACCGGCAGAAGTCCTATGCGCGGAAGCAGCAAGCTGAAAAACAACTACGTTAAGGACGGCTGCTTCTATATAGCTGCAGAGATGGACACTGAGCATTACTACGGCGGAAGAATAACGACCGAAACAATGATGCAGTACCTTTACGGATATCTTGAAATTTCGGATATCCATCCGAAGGGCGTCGGTATGTGGACCTCGCTCTGGGGTGTTTCGGTATTGCAATCCGGCACCGGTCCTATAACTGATGAGACCGCTATGTACCATAGCGAGACCGATGTTGAGGAGTGCTACGGAGACGGCACATGGGTCTACGGCAATACATTTGCGTGGCCTACGCATTACGGTAAGGCGCAGCTTGGAATACCGGCTGATAAGACGGGCGCTGTGCATGTAAACAATGCAAGACACAGTGATGACGACCGCGGCTTCTGGATGGATTTCCACACCTTCGGCTATGAATGGGTCGATCAGACCCGCGTCAGGTTCACCTGCGATGGTGAGGCGTATGTTGATCAGGAACTGAGGGAAGGCGCCGAGCAGCTTGCCTATTCTCAGCCGACCTATATGCAGATATCCATGGTATTCGGTTCTTCCAACCAGGGTCTTACGACCGATGAGAAGGAGCTTACCGAAACCAATAAATTCATAACCGACTGGATAGCTCTTTATCAGAAAACAGGTCAGACAATGTGGCAGACTTCGCGCAAGAATGCGATGGACTGGAAGATAACACATTCATAAATAACCCTAAGCCGGAGGCTTTTAAAGCCTCCAGCTTTCTGTTTTTAAATATGTACAAATTGCTAAAACAAACATAATATTATGGACTTTACGCTAAAATTCAATGCAAATATGTACTTTTGATAGGCAATTATTCTTCTATTTATCTATTCCCTTTGCAGAATGCCTATGATATACTTTAATTAAAAGATACGGAAAGGGAGAAAGCAAGTGAATAAATATGTGAAATTAATTTGCCTGATTTTTGTCCTTTTACTGACTGCGTCACTTTTCGGCGCATGCGGTAAAAAGCAAGACGCGTCATCGGGCGGTTCGGGTGATGCCGGCAGCGTCGACACAGGCGGCATAATAAGCACAGCCGATGTTAATTTTGTAGACTCTGACGGGGAATCTACCTATAGGGTTGTACGCCCGGAAGACGATGCGAATATTTTGCCGCTTGCTACGTCGGTTTATAAGAAAGTACTGGAAGTTTACAAGGTCAAAGCCTCAAATATTTCCGATTCGACCGAAAAGGACGGCAGGGCGGAGATACTTATAGGTGATACCAACCGTGAATCAACCAAAAAAGCGCGCGAACTGCTGATAGCAGAGGTTGGCGGTCATTATAATGATTACATTATCTGCACGATTGATAACGATATCGTCATATACGCCCTCGATAACGAAACTCTGGGTAAGGCGGTTGAGCGTTTCAATACCGATTACATTACCGGAAATGTTGTGACCGGCGGTATCAACTGCACCTTTTCAGATACTTCCGGCTTTACTGAGCTTAAAATATTCGGTATCGATAAGCTTGCAAAGATCAATATAGTAAAGCCGATATATAATACCTCGTATCTTACGATGAATGCGGTAGATGAGCTTGTGGATGACATTAAGAAAAAATCCGGCTATGCGCCGAAAATTGTCAATGATACCGTCACTGCCGGTCCTGTAGACCCAACACTCAGCCGAACGGAAACTGCTGAATATGAGATAATTGTCGGCAACTGTGACCGCGACGGTGTAAAGACAATATCAGATCATGATACATATGAAATACGCATAGAGGACAGGAAAATATTTTTAAACGGCGGCAGTCCGTATGCGACCGCAATGGCTGTTACGGAATTTGATAAACTGATTTCAGCCAATTTGGAGATCACATCATCCATGTCGGTGGAAAACGGCAATTATAACGATGCGATAGGATCATACGATACCGCAACAACATATGTACCCACATGGAGGGACGACTTTGACGGTACCGAGATCGATCTTAAAAAATGGGATGTCAGATGGGACGAGGTTTCCGGATACAGGTCGGCTGCAAACGGCAAGGATCAGCGCCGCGGAAACAAACAGCTTAACAACAACTATGTCGCGGACGGCAAGCTGTATGAGGTCGCTGTTGAAACAAGCGACACATATTACGGCGGTATGCTGACTACCATAGATCTTATGGAGTACCTGTATGGATACATAGAAATATCCACGGTTCACCCTAAAGGCATGGGCTTCTGGACTGCTCTCTGGACGCAGTCAAAAGGCGCCAAAAATGTTGAGGACAGAACCTCGCAGCTATTCTTCAGCGAGACCGACATTGAGGAGTGTTACGGACCCGGCACATGGGCGTACGGCAACACCTTCGCATGGCCTACGTCGCTCGGTAAAGAGAATGGATATACCGAGACTATACATGTAAACAACAAAGTGATAAGCAAGGATGCCAGGGGTTTCTGGATGGATTTCCATACATACGGATACGAATGGCTTGACAATACGCATGTCCGCTTTACCTGCGACGGTGAGGTCTACGCCGATCAGCAGTTGAGGGAAGGACCCGAGCAGATCGCGTACTCTCAGCCGGCATATCTGAAACTGAGTCTTGCCTGCGGATCGGGCAACCACGGACAGCCCACGACCGATCCCGATGAATGGGCGAATACCAACAAATATATTGTTGATTGGGTACACATTTATCAGAAGGATGGACAGTCGCTCTGGAGCACCGATATGCTGCACGGCGATTTTAAAAAAATACATTGATCGCTGCAGTCGACTGTGATTACAGGCTTAATGGAAATATAAATATATGAAAAACAAAACGGCAGGAGTTCTGCCGTTTTGTTTTTATCAGCTCCAAAAATTTGAATTTATTATCTGATTTTACCTATAATATAATTTTTCAATATGCAAACAATACTATTGCAAACGCGAAAAAACATTAAAGGGAGGGAAAACAAATGACAGCAGTTCCTGAAGCAAGAGAGGCTCTCAACCGTTTCAAGATGGAGGCCGCTAACGAAGTAGGCGTCAACCTGAAGCAGGGATACAACGGCGATCTTACCGCTAAGCAGGCTGGTTCTATAGGCGGACAGATGGTCAAGAAGATGATCGAGTCTTACGAAAGCAGCATCAAATAAGATACCTTTCGAATAGTGAGACGCCGCATACCTGAGTTTGGGTGTGCGGCGTCTTCGTTTCGCCCGTATTTTATAATTTTATTTGCCGAAATTGCTTTACATTAGGGCAATTTTGGGCTATAATAACTATAAATATACTGATAATTGATCGGAGCTTTAGCTTTATGGACAAAACCGCTGCCGGACGCATGGAGTACTTAGTCGACTTTCTGAATAAATGCTGTGATGAATATTATAACGGAAGTACTCCCTCTCTTTCCGATGCGGAGTATGACCGGTTGTTTGACGAACTTGAGGAGCTTGAAAACAAAACAGGTGTAATATTGCCTGATTCTCCGACACAGCGCGCCGGATTTGAAGCGGTCAGTGAGCTTCAGAAGGTCGTTCATCCGACCGAGCTTCTGAGTCTCGCCAAAACCAAGGACGCCGGTGATATTGAAAAAATGCTGCAGGCAGGCGACGGCTTTCTGAGCCTTAAGCTTGACGGACTGACCGTCGAGCTTGACTACAAAAACGGCGAGCTTACAGAAGCGTCTACAAGGGGAGACGGTACTGTGGGTGAGATAATCACCCACAACGCGCGCGTTTTCACCAATATACCGCTGACGATACCTTATACGGACGATCTTACTGTCACAGGCGAAGCGTTTATAGATATACCCACATTTGAAAGTATAAACGAAGAAATAGACAATGACGAGGACAGATATTCAACACCGAGAAATCTTGCCGCAGGCTCGGTAAGACAGCTTGACTCCAAAATCTGCAGCCGCCGCGGCGTTAATTTTTTGCCGTTTAATGTCTTAAAGGGTCTTGACGACATACCTCTTAAGAGCGTCAGGCTCGAAAAATTGGTGAGCTTCGGCTTCGGCAGCAACCTCCACAAGCCCCTTGCCGTTGGTGATCGGAAGGAAAAGGTGCAGGCTGAAATAGACGCACTTAAAGCTGATGCGGCAAAAAACGGACTGCCTATAGACGGCATCGTGTTTTCTTACGATAATGTTGAGTTTGCCCGTTCGCTCGGTAAGACGTCACATCATTTCAAGGACGGAATAGCCTATAAATTCGGCGATCCTACAGCCGAAACAGTTTTCAAACATACCGAATGGAATATATCCCGCACCGGTCAGCTGACACCTGTGGCTGTTTTTGACCCGGTCGATATAGACAACACAAAGGTCGAACGTGCGTCGCTGCACAATATCACATTTATCGAAGGGCTGGAGCTTGAACCGGGGGACAGGATTATTGTTTCAAAGCGCAATATGATAATACCTCATATTGAAAAAAACATAACCGCCGGTGAAACAGGAGACAGGGATGGCTATACCGTGGAGTATCCCGAAAATTGTCCTGTTTGCGGCAAAAGGACCGAGATAAAGGAGACCAACGCCGACAACAGGCTTATAAAGGTGCTTTACTGCACCAACAGCTCATGTGCCGGTCATATAATAAAAAAGCTGACACACTTTGTCAGCAAGCAGGCAATGAATATCGACGGGCTGTCGGAAGCAACGCTTGAAAAGTTTGTTGCGAAAGGTTTTATAAAGGAAACTGCCGATATATATTCACTGCCAAAATTTCGTGATGAAATAACGGTTCTTGACGGGTTCGGTGAAAAATCATTCGGCAATTTGTGCAGCTCTATAGAAGCGTCCAGAAACACAAAACTGTCAAATCTGCTTGTGGCCATGAATATACCGCTCATAGGCAAAAGCGCTGCTGCCGATATTTCCAAAACCTTCGGCGGAGACGCAGAAAAGCTTTTAAACGCTGTTGATGACGGATATGATTTTTCAAAGATAGAAGGCTTCGGTTCTATCATGAATGACGAACTTCAGAAATGGTTTGCCGACAAGGAAAAGCGTGCGGAGTTTGAGCACATCCTCAGTCTGCTTTCCTTAACGCCGGACGAGCAGATAACCGAAGAAAACTCAAAATGGGCAGGGAGAACGGTAGTCATAACCGGCACTTTTTCCGCCTATACGAGGGATGAGCTGACCGAAATCCTGCAGAAGTCGGGTGCAAAGGTAACCGGCTCGGTTTCTAAAAGGACCGATATCGTTCTTTGCGGTGAAAATGCCGGAAGCAAGCTCGACAAAGCGAAATCGCTCGGCATCACCGTCATTTATGAGGACGGGCTTGATCTGTAATTCATTTGCCGGTTTGTGCGCTGCACTGTGTGACGGCAAATAACAAATACTTGTTTAGGAGCGAAATGTAATGAAAATAACTGTATGTATCGGTTCTTCATGTCATTTAAAAGGGTCGAGGCAGGTTGTTGAAACTTTCCAGTCAAAGATTACGGAAAACGGACTTGAAGACGCGGTAGAGCTTGCAGGTACATTCTGCATGGGGCGGTGCAAAGAGGGCGTTTGTGTCAGCATCGACGATGAGTTTTTCTCGGTATCTCCCGAAAATGCCGCTGAGATATTTGACAAATATGTTCTTGCAAAGGTAAAGCATTAAGTTACATAGCTTTGGAGGTCAGAAAAAAGTGTCTAACTGTCTGGAACTCAAAAAATCTAACTGTAAAAACTGCTACAAGTGCATAAGACACTGCCCGGTAAAGTCAATACGCTTTTCCGGCAACCAGGCGCATGTTGTAAGCGAGGAATGTATACTTTGCGGTCAGTGCTTTGTCGTATGTCCGCAAAATGCAAAGCAGATCGTTGATGAGACCGAAAAGGTGAATTTCCTTTTGCAGTCATCGGACCCCGTGATCATCAGCCTTGCGCCGTCGTTTGTGGCTAATTATGACGGCGTCGGCATCGAGTCAATGAGAAAAGCGCTTAAGGAGCTGGGATTTTCCGATGCCGAGGAAACTGCCGTCGGCGCCACCATAGTAAAGCGTGAATACGAGCGTATCCTCAAAGATGTGAAGCCCGATATTCTGATCACATCGTGCTGCCATTCGGTCAATTTGCTTATTCAGAAGTATTTCCCGGCTGAGCTGAAATATTTGGCGCCCGTGCTTTCTCCAATGCAGGCGCATGCCGCCGATATAAAGCGGCGTGTGCCTGCCGCAAAGGTCGTATTCATAGGACCGTGCGTTGCAAAAAAGGATGAGGCGGCACATTATACCGGATATGTCGATGCGGTACTTACCTTTGAGGACCTTACAAAATGGCTGAAAAGTGCCGGCATAGAGCTTCAAAAGGACGAAGCTAAACAGGAGCAGAGCAGGGCAAGACTGTTCCCGACTGGCGGCGGTGTACTGAAAACAATGGAACAGGGCATCGGCGGCTATACATATATTTCGGTTGACGGAACCGAAAACTGCATTGCGGCACTGCGTGATATTGAGCACGGCGACGTGCACAACTGCATTATCGAGATGTCGGCATGTCCGGGCAGCTGCATAGGCGGTCCGGTAATGGAAAAGTTCCACCGTTCACCGGTGAGGGACTATAAAGCGGTGACCGACTTTGCCGGAAAAGAGGATTTTCCGGTCGAACAGCCGCAGCCGTCCGACCTCACAAAGTCGATAGAATTTATCGGCAAGCATGACCGCAAGCCCTCGGAAACCGAAATTGCGGCTATACTGCGTAAAATGGGCAAAAATAAACCTGAGGACGAGCTTAACTGCGGTTCATGCGGATATAATACCTGCCGTGATAAGGCTGTCGCCATATTCCAGGGTAAGGCTGATGTTTCAATGTGTCTGCCGTATTTAAAGGAAAAGGCTGAGAGTTTTTCTGATACGATAGTAAATAATTCGCAGAACGGTCTAATAGTTCTCAATGAGGAGCTGGAGGTCCAGCAGATCAACCGCGCCGCCTGTAATATAACCAACATCCATGCCGCGTCTGATATTCTTGGCGACAAGGTCATAAGAATACTTGACCCCAAGGTTTTTATGGATGTCAGAGATACTGGTAAGAATGTCTATTCCGAAAAACGGTATCTGGCTGAATATGACAGGTATGTCGATCTGAGCGTCATATACGATAAGGAATATAACGTAATCATATGCAACATGCGCGATATTTCTGCCGAGGAACGAGACAAGGAAAAGAAGGAAAGCATCAGCAGGCAGACCATTGAGACGGCTGACAAGGTCGTTGACAAGCAGATGCGTATAGTTCAGGAAATAGCGTCACTGCTCGGTGAAACTGCGGCTGAGACCAAAATAGCTCTGACAAAGCTTAAGGAGTCCATAGAGAATGAATAACCTGTATATGGACGTAGGCTACAAAAGTATAAACCATTTCGGCGAGGAGCTGTGCGGCGATCATGTCGAGGTCATTGACAGCGACGATAATTCGCAGGTCATAGTTCTTGCGGACGGACTGGGGAGCGGCGTTAAAGCCAGCATACTTTCGACGCTTACTTCAAAAATAATCTCCACAATGCTGGCAGAGGGCTTGTCGGTTGAGGACTGCGTAGCCACGATAGCAGCCACGCTGCCGGTCTGCTCGGTAAGGGGCGTTGCGTATTCCACTTTTACAATAATAAGAATAATCGACAACGAGGAAGCCGAAATAATACAGTACGATAATCCGAAGGTCGTCTTTTTCCGCAACAATGAGAATTACGACTATGAAACCACCGAAATGAGCATAGGCGGAAAGACAATATATAAATCACGCATAAAGCTAATGGAAAACGATATTATTCTTGCAATGTCTGACGGCTGTCCGCATGCCGGAATAGGTAAATCATACAATTTCGGCTGGAAACGAGAGGAAATAATCGAGTTTATGAGCTCAATCATACATGTCGGTTATACTGCGAAGACGCTTGCCACATTCCTTATCGACGAGTGCATGAGGCTGTACGGCAACGAGCCGGGAGACGACGCTACCGCCTGTATAGTAAAGGTAAGAAAACGCGTACCTATGAATCTTCTGTTCGGTCCGCCGTCAAACAGGGACGACTGCGACCGTATGATGTCGCTTTTCTTCTCAAAGGAGGGCAAGCATATAATCTGCGGAGGTACAACGTCATCAATCGCCGCAAAATATCTCGGAAAGGAGCTGCGCCCGTCGCTCGTCTATGAGGCTGCCGATGTGCCGCCGACTGCCGAGCTTGAGGGGGTTGATCTTGTCACCGAGGGCGTTATAACGGTCAACAAGGTGCTGCAGTACGCAAAGGATTACCTTGCAGATAACAATGAATATGAAAAGTGGGGATACAAGCGCGATGGTGCCTCAATGATATGCAGGCTCCTGTTCGAGGAAGCGACCGATATCAACTTCTTTGTGGGCAGGGCTGTAAATCCTGCACACCAGAATCCCGATCTTCCCATTAATTTCAATATAAAAATGAACCTTGTCAAAGAGCTGTCCGAGTGTCTTAAAAAGATGGGCAAGCGTGTCAAGGTAAGTTATTTTTAAAAATCAGGAGTGGATGGTCTTGAAAAGAACACTTATTAAAAGCATTTATAATGCTCCCGATACTTTCGGCGGCAAAGAGGTCACAGTGTGCGGCTGGATAAGATCGCTGCGCGACTCCAAGGCGTTTGGATTTATCGATCTTAACGACGGCAGCTCATTCAAAAGCGCGCAGGTCGTGTTTGAACGGGAAAACCTCAGTAATTATGACGAGATAGCTGCTCTGAATGTCGGGTCGTCGGTCGTTGTGGAGGGAACGCTCTGCCTGACGCCGGAAAACAAGCAGCCGTTCGAGATAAAGGCTAAAAATATAACGGTTGAAGGTGCTTCAACACCCGATTATCCGCTTCAGAAAAAGCGCCACACGGTTGAATATCTGCGTGAGCAGGCGTATTTAAGACCCAGAACCAACCTTTTCTCTGCGGTTTTCAGAATACGCAGCGAAATTGCTTTAGCTATTCATTCGTTCTTCGGCTCACGCGGCTTTGTATATGTTCACACTCCCCTTATAACCTGTTCCGACTGTGAGGGAGCAGGCGAAATGTTCAGAATAACCACACTTGACATGAAGGACGTTCCGAAGGATGAGGACGGCAATGTAAAATGGTCGGAGGATTTCTTCGGAAGGGCAGCCAACCTCACTGTTTCGGGACAGCTTGAGGGCGAAACATATGCCATGGCTTTCGGTAATATATATACCTTCGGTCCGACCTTCCGTGCCGAAAACTCAAACACGGCGCGCCACGCCGCCGAATTCTGGATGATCGAGCCGGAGATAGCCTTCGCCGATCTTACCGATGATATGGAACTTGCGTGGGATATGATAAAGCACATTATCAATCATGTGCTCGAAAAATGCGGCGATGAGCTTGAATTCCTCAACAAATTCGTTGACAACACATTGCTTGAAAGGCTGAACACCCTTAAAAATTCCGATTATCAGATGGTCACATATACCGAAGCGGTAAAGCTGCTAAAGGAAAGTGGGGCAGACTTCAAATATCCTGTTGACTGGGGCTGCGACCTTAAAACCGAGCACGAAAGATACCTGACCGAGCAGATATACAAAAAGCCTGTTTTTGTGACCGATTATCCGAAGGAAATAAAATCATTCTACATGCGTCTTAACGACGACGGTAAGACCGTTGCGGCAATGGATCTGCTTGTCCCCGGCGTCGGCGAGATAATAGGCGGCAGCCAGCGTGAGGAGCGTGTGGATGTACTGCTCGACCGCATGAAGGAATGCGGACTGAACGAAGAAAACTATTGGTGGTATGTAAACTTAAGAAGATACGGCGGTACAAAACATGCTGGCTTTGGTCTTGGTTTTGAGCGTATAGTTATGTATCTGACCGGTGTTCAGAATATAAGAGACGTAATACCATATCCGAGAACAGCCGGAAGTGCCGAGTATTGATGCGCTGCGGCGGTCCGCTGAAACGGTATAGGGAGATCTGTGACCTCTATGCATATAAAAACGGCTCGTCATTTAAGATCGATGACGACATCAGCGCGCTGCTGTTTGATGTTCCGGACAATTTCGGCTTCTTTGATTAAATATTTGTTTAGGATAATATTAAAAACCGCCGGGTGACCCGGCGGTTTTGTTTCGTATTATAACTTAATTGTTTGTCTGAATTGTTCAACAAAACAATATATCCCATTTAATAAACAGTAAAAGGCAAGAATACTTCCTTAAAACAGATGCTTTAAGGAAGTATTCTTAATATTGTGATTTTTAGATAACAGGTACAATATACTTCTTCCATTTTGCAGAGCTTAGCTGCCAGTCCGAGTTTTGGTCGTAGTATTTGGCAGCTGTGGGATCGATACTGTAAGGATCGTCACCGTTCGTCACGGTAAATTCAGAAACGGTCTGCATGGTACCGTCATGCCGCTCTTCCTCTTTGTAGACCATATTGTCTCCATCGGGATAATAGTATAAGCTTTTTTGAAGCACAAAGTCTTTTACCGAACTGTCAAATACGCTTATTGAGTATGAGGTCGTTTCGTCAGCCGAAAAGCTTGACAAAATTTCGTTTTTGCTATTGTCAAGTGCGACATTTGACAGCGTTTCAAAGGTAGGGGCGTAAATGAGCCTGGCTGCCTCCTCGTTCCATATAAACGCCATGAAATACTGCGCTGCGGCGGTCCGCTGAAACGGTATAAGGAGATCTGCATATCCGTCGAATGTTACATCAATTAGGTAGACCGGCTCTTTTGTAAAGCGCTGGTTTTCATTTTGTATACCTAATTTCTGGACCTCTTTGCCGCTTTTGTTAAGCAGCGTGACAGTCAGAGCGGTCTCTTTCTCCGGTGTGCTGTATTCGATCTGCACTTTATAACCGTTAAGCTCCTTTGTGACAATCTTGTCATCGGCTGTGGTCTTATCTGATGAAGCACCGCTGTTTGAACCGCAGGCGGCTGATAAGACCAAAAGGACAAATGCAAATAATACTGCAATAGACTTTTTTATAATAAACACCTCCTTCAATATATTTATATTATCGCATTTATATTTCAAATGTAAATATAAATATACCGAAAAAAAGTAATTTTCATTTTTACTTAATAAAAAGTAAATTAGGAATTAGCTAAAATATTATGTAATTATGACATGATATGTCGCCGTTGCTTTTTATAATATGCTTGCAGCTGCAAAAACATATAAGGAAGGAAAAATATGAATACAATTTTAGGAATAAGTTCTCTGATCCCGTCTAATACAAGACTTAAAAACGGATACAGAATGTTTGACTGGGTAATGAGGCAGTACGGCTTCCCTAAATTCTGGGGAAGACCGATAACGGGCAAAAACGCTGTCACACCTGATGAAATTGAATTTTTAAAGCAGAGTGACTGCGCCCTTTGCCTGCTTTATAACGATCTGACCGAGGCGCAGGTATCCTCAAACAACGGATACGGTGACGGTCAGCGTGCGGCAGAAGCTGCAAAGGCAATGGGAGTGCCGAGAGGAAAGGGTATAGTTATTTACGCTGACATTGATCCCGAGTGGAGCATAAACCATAACTGGATGCTCGGATTTACCGACGCGCTCGTGACCTACGGCTATGTGGCTGGGTTTATAGGAAACACCGATTCCTCGAAAAATTTTAATTTTGACCGTCAGAGCAGTCATTATATGGAGTCAATTAGATTCAGACCGCATATGAAAGCTTCGTTCGGGGCTACGGAGCCCAAGAACAAATATATCCCATCGGATTGGTCGCCCTATTGTCCGTCCGGCATGGAGAAAGAGGACATAGAACTATGGCGTTTCGGCACCGTTACGTTCGACCTTTTGACCGTTGATACAGTCATTGCAAGGGATGAAAGCGTTCTGGAAAGATTTTGGAATTTATAATGAGGGAAGGTGATTAATATGGGCAAAGGGCAATACAACAATATTATTTTTAATACGCTTAAACGTGAATCATCGCCTGACGGCGAATCGCTTAAAGCAGTAAGAAAAATATGCAACAATTTAGGCGTGGCATTACCGCAGGGAAATTGCAGCGACATATATAACACGCTTAAAGCCGGGGGCTATATGGCTTGGAAAAAATGCTCTGCCGAAGAAGCACAGGCGGCGGCAAATTCGGATATTGCAGCAATAGCGATAACCGAAAACAGCATAGCAATAATACCTTCTGATGACATTGAAATGTTTACAGATGTATCAAACGGAGCTGCACATAATGCTGTTGCGGTCGATGACCTGAATATGGCGGCTGATGTTGCATACTATTCATACGGCACAGGCGTTCTTACAACGGAGAAACCAAAAGAAGAGTTTCCGTTTGTGGATATTCCGCAAGACGGCGATATAGGCACATTTATATCATTTATGGGTTACCATGCTTCATTTTTTACAGCATCAGCACAATATGCGTTAAGAACGCACTCGAGAGAGTCGGGGAGGTATTCCATATCGTTTCCCCGATACGGTGCATTGATTGACGGCAGAATGGTCATTGCAACAAAAGAAGTAATTGGCGGCATCCTTAAAATTGCGATCGGCGATTATGTTGATGTAAAATTTAAGACCGATACGGGAAAGATCTACAATTTTGAGTGCATAATCGGAGATGTAAAGGGTTCGGATGCCACAAATCCATGGGGTCATAATGATGGAAGGTGCGTAGTTGAAATAGTTTATCATGACTACGATCCGCCTACGGAACTGGGATACTTGACGAACGACAATGATCCTTGGGGCAAAGGCAGAGTATTGAGAATCACCAGAGTAGGCAGTTATGGAGAATTTTGATAACTGCTAAAATATTTGCAAAATAAAAATGCCTGATCTGATATACTTTTATCGGATCAGGCATTTTTTATGCTGTTCAATTTGATATAAGCTCTTTAGACCATTTGACGCTGTCGATCTGATCCCATTTTCTTAAGTATTCTGCCGCCTCACTTTGTGTCACATCTTTGCCGTCAATCTTATATATTTTATACATCTCGTCTTTAAGTGCGAGTTCTGCGGTCACTACATTTCCGTTATCAAACGACATTTTATTGATAACACTTATCATTGCGCCGCCGCTGCCTGCAAATGTACCGTCGGTCTTGACATCGATAAAGCTTCGCTCTCCGATGGAATAGCCATGTATTTTATTGTCCTCACTGTTGTAATGAAGGATGATATTGATTCCACCGTTCGTACATTTTACAGCCAGTTCATTTATGCCATCGCCGTCAAGATCGACAAAGGCATATTTTTCAGCGACTATCGAAATCTTGTCGGCTGCCCACGGTAATTTGTAATCAGCAAAAAGTGTATCTGAGCCGCTTTCATCCGAAAAGTTTTCCGTGTTGTTCATGACCTTTATCAATCGCTGTTCTGTTTCGCTGAGATCTGCTGAGATCGGGCTGTCAGTCTGTTTAGCAGCAGACGGCGAGCTTTTGCTGCCCACGCTAGCATCTTTGCCCTGACCGGCACAAGCCGTCATGAATACTATAAGGCATGCCAATAACACTACAATAGTTTTTTTCATAAGCAGACACCTCTAATTAAAGTATAATGTTTTCTGTTACATAAATATTATCACATAAAAGTTAATTCAAATAAAGAGTGAACTGATTACAATTAATTTACATTTTTGTAATTAAGAACTAAGCACTTGACGGTCAATTCAATGGCAGGTATAATGTTATTGTGGCATATTGAAAGTGGGGAGCAAAAGACCTGAATGAACTATATAAAAATAACCGCAGAAAACATTGACAGAGAGCACATATGCTGCGCCATGTCGGGCAAACAGAGCATTGCAAAAAAGGAATGGATGAAGCAGAGATTTGACGAGGGTCTTGTATTTTACCGCAGCGAGGAGCGCGGTGAATGCTTTATAGAATATATTCCTGCCGAAAACGCATGGGTGCCGATAGAGGCGGACGGATATATGTACATAAACTGCCTTTGGATAGCAGGCTCCATGAAGGGACACGGATATTCCAACGATCTGCTGCGTAAATGTATCAGCGACGCTGAAGCAGAGGGCAAAAAGGGCGTTTGTATATTGTCGGCAAACGGCAGGAAAAGAGAGTTTCTTTCCGATCCTTCACATTTGTCGCATAAAGGCTTTACCGTCGCCGACACGTCGGATTGCGGCATTACACTGATGTATCTGCCGCTTGTGAGCCAGGCAGAACCGCCGAAATTCAAAGAGTGCGCCAAGGCTCCGAAGATAAATGAAAAGGGATTTGTGCTGTACTATACCGACCAATGTCCCTTTACCTTCTACTGGGTCCCGAGGGTGGCTGAAACCGCAAAGGAACACGATATTCCGTTCAAAGCCATACATATTACCGATAAAAAGACAGCAAGGAACGTTCCGGCTCCCGTCACGACCTACGCGCTGTTTTGCGACGGTGCTTTTATAACACATGCGATGCAGTCGGACAAGAAGTTTCTGGCACTTGCCGCGAAGCAGAACAAGTAGGTTTTATATTGCTTTTTACCTTTGTTCTATAAGCCTTGCGGCTGTCATACCATTTCTATATGAGCTTTAAAGGGGAGTGGTATGCGGTGCTTAAAAGGTTTACCTTAGCGGTGGCGATGCTTCTGTGTCTTGTGCTTTTAAGCGGTTTATTTGTTACAAGCGAAAAAAGCGCAAACGTTTCAGCAAAAGCAACACAGCGTTACACGGTGATAATCGATGCCGGACACGGCGGCTTTGACGGCGGCGCGGTTGCTCCCGACGGAACGCTTGAAAAGGACCTCAACCTTTCGGTCGCTTTGAAGCTTGATTCCGTCCTTAAGATAATGGGCTATGATACCGTCCTTGTAAGAGATACGGATGTATCTACCGCCGATGACAAGGGAACCGAACGCTCGCAGAAGGTCAGCGACATAAAGGCAAGACTGCGGCTTACCGAAAAATATAAGGACGCGCTGTTTGTAAGTATTCATATGAATAAATACACTTCACCGCAGCCGCACGGCGCACAGGTTTTTTACTCGCAGGTCGACGGCTCAAAGGAGCTGGCGGAATGTATACAGCGGTCGATCACAGCCGGTGTTCAGACCGACAACAAGCGTGTGGTCAAAAAGACCACAAAAGATATCTATTTGCTTTACCATGCTGTTATACCGTCGGTCATAGCCGAATGTGGGTTTATAAGCAATCCAAATGATCTTTTGAAGCTTAAAAGCGACGAATATCAGCTGAAAATGGCGGCGGCTATCGCTGCCGGTATAAATGATTATTATTTTGAAGGTCAGTGAAGCTAATGGCAGGAAAGATAAAAACATCGTTCGTGTGCTCGGAGTGTGGTTACAACAGCCCTAAATGGTCGGGTCAGTGCCCGCAGTGCCGCGCATGGAATACGATGAATGAGGAAATAATAACGGCGGCGCCGAAATCTTTGTCGGCGTCATCGTTTATAAGGCGCGATACAGGCAGTGTCAAGCCGGTCAGCCAGATAGAACAAAGCGACGAGATACGCTATAAGACCGGTACAGGGGAGCTTGACAGGGTGCTTGGCGGCGGACTGGTGAAGGGCTCGGTCGTTCTTTTATCGGGCGATCCCGGTATAGGAAAATCAACACTTTTAATGCAGGTGTGCGGCACTTTCTGCCGTGACAAACGGGTACTTTATGTTTCGGGCGAGGAGTCGGCACGTCAGTTAAAGCTCCGCGCGGACAGGCTTTCTGTCAACAGCGACAGTCTGCTTATCATGACCGAGACCGATGTCGAAACTATATGCGAATATATAAAGCAGAACAAGCCGGACATTGTTATGATAGACTCAATACAAACCATGAACCACGCCGAGATACAGTCGTCGTCCGGAAGCGTAACTCAGGTGCGCGAATGTACGAACGCGCTGCTGAGGACCGGCAAAAGTCTTGATATCCCGGTCATCATAGTCGGTCACGTCAATAAGGACGGAGCCATAGCCGGTCCTAAGGTCATGGAGCATATAGTTGACGCAGTGCTTTATTTTGAGGGAGAGCGCAACTATGCCTACCGCATACTCCGTGCAGTTAAAAACAGATACGGTTCGACCAACGAGATAGGCGTATTTGAAATGGGCGACGACGGACTGCGCGAGGTCGAAAATCCGTCGGCGGCGCTTCTGTCAGAGCGAAACACCAACATTTCCGGCAACTGTATCGCCTGTGTTATGGAGGGCTCAAGACCGGTGCTTGCCGAGGTGCAGAGCCTTGTGTCCCAGGGCGGTTACGGCAACGCGCGGCGCATGTCAACGGGATTTGACCTTAATCGTCTGAACCTTATGCTTGCGGTGCTGGAAAAGCGTCTCGGATACCGCTTTTCCAATCTGGACACATATCTTAATATAGTAGGCGGTTTGCGGCTCGACGAGCCTGCCGCCGATCTTCCGGTGTCGCTTGCGCTCGTTTCCGGAATAACGGACAAGCCTGTGCCGGACGATATTGTGGCAATAGGCGAGGTCGGGCTTTCGGGTGAGGTCAGATCGGTGTCGAGAATAGGCGCGAGGATAAGCGAAGCGTCACGTCTCGGCTTTTCAAGGTGCCTTGTGCCGAGAGCGTGCTTACGGCAGTTGAGACCTGAGGATCATGACATTGAAATAATAGGTGTCAGGAATCTGCACGAGGCGATAGCTTCGGTATTCTGATAGGAGGCGGTAAGATGTCGGTCGTTTTATATGCGGCAGTGGCGGTTCTTACCGCCTTTTTGTTGTTGATCTTTATTACGTTGCCGAGGATGAAAAACCAAACGACAGAAGAAAAGCTTGGAGGCAGAAGATTTGCCCACCGGGGACTTTTTGATAACAGCGGCAGCATCCCGGAAAATTCCATGTCAGCATTTAAAGCAGCCGTTAAATGCGGTTACGGTATAGAACTGGATGTTCACATATCAAAGGACGGTGTGCCTGTAGTAATACACGACAGCAGCCTCAAAAGAATGTGCGGATGCAGTGATATAGTGGAAGAAATGCCGCTGTCAGAGATAAAAATGCTTTGCCTTTTGGGTACTAATGAGAAGATCCCGACGCTTTTTGAGGTGCTCTCGGCAGTGGCAGGAGCCGTTCCGCTGATAGTTGAGATAAAGACATATAAGGGCAACGCAGGCAAGGTGTGCAGAGCTGCGGATACCGTGCTGTCGGGCTATAGCGGAAAATATTCGGTAGAGTCGTTTGATCCGCTTGTCCTTATGTGGTACAGAAGGAACAGAAATAGTACCGTCCGCGGAATTTTAGCGCCCGGCATACCGCCGGACTGCGGTAGAGTGACTGCTTTTTTTCTGTCCCGTGGAGCAGTGATGCTCTCGGGCTTTTTGACCCGTCCGGATTTTATAGCATATGACTGCCGCTGCAAGGATCAGGCATTGCTTCGCATTATAAGAAAGATGACTGGTGTCACAACCGTGCTGTGGACGGTGAAAGGCAAAGACTCTGTAAACAGCCTTTTAAAGGCGTACGATGCGGTGATATTTGAATACAAAGATAATAATTATACAGTATAATCTGTGGAATTATGCATAAACCTGCATAAATATGATAATATTGTGACTTCATAAAGGCAAATATTTGTGAGTATATACAAACATTCAAAAAAGACTTGCATTTTTATTCATTCGGTGCTATACTGGGCAAAACGAAAAAACACGGAGGAATAAATTATGAAAAAGATAATTTCGATGCTTCTTTGCATCAGCATGGTATTTGCAGTTGCGGCAATGGTGACCGGATGCGGAAGCAAGCTCACTGCGGAAAAAGGAAAGCTTATAATGGCGACCAACGCCGAGTTCCCGCCTTATGAGTACAAGGAAGGCGACAAGATAGTCGGTATCGACGCAGAGGTCGCACAGCTTATAGCCGACAAGCTTGGACTTGAGCTTGAGATAGCTGACGTTCAGTTTGATTCTATCATCCCCGGCGTTCAGTCAGGCAAGTATGACATGGGTATGGCTGGCATAACCGTTAACGAGGAGAGAGAAGAAAAGGTCAACTTCTCAGACTCATATGCGACCGGTATTCAGGTCGTAATAGTCAAGGAGGACAGCGACATAAAGAGCATAGATGATCTTGAGGGCAAGAAGATCGGTACACAGCAGGGTACCACTGGCTACATTCTCGCTTCGGATACCCCCGAAAACGGCGGCTACGGCGAGGAAAACGTAATAGGCTATGATAACGGCGCAGTTGCTGTTGAGGCTCTGAAGAGCGGCAAGATCGATTGCGTTATAATCGACAACGAGCCTGCAAAGGCATATGTTGCGGCAAATCCGGGGCTCAAGATCCTTGAGAGTGAGTATGTTGTTGAGAATTACGCTATCTGCTTCTCAAAGAACAACGATGCACTCAAAGACAAGGTCAACGCTGCATTGAAGGAGCTTATTGCCGACGGTTCGGTCAAAAAGGTAGTAGACAAGTATATAAAGGCTGACTGAGTATAATACTTTTCCCGATATAAAAGGGCGGTGCAACAACCGCCCTTTTGCGGTGCATAAGGAGGAGCTGAAACATGATAGATTTAACAGACGCCGTACCGGCATGGCTTGGTAAGCTTATCGAGGAATTCATATTTGTTTTCCTCGAAAAAGACCGTTATAAGCAGATGCTGACCGGTCTTTCAAACACCATAAAAATAACCCTGGGCGCTTTGCTCATAGGTATAATAATAGGTATTCTTGTAGCTGCGGTCAGGTCAACTTACGACAAGAATAAGGACAAAATGCGCCGCCGCGGCGGAGTGGGATATGCGGTGCTTTGGCTGTTGAATGCCGTCTGCAAGCTGTATCTTACCGTAATACGCGGAACGCCTGTCGTGGTCCAGCTCATGATAGCCTATTTTGTTATATTCGTTTCAATGCGCAACGGCGTGCCGGTCGCTATAATTGCGTTCGGAATAAATTCCGGCGCGTATGTTGCCGAAATATTCCGCGGCGGTATAATGTCTATCGACAACGGTCAGTTTGAAGCCGGACGCAGCCTCGGTTTCAACTATATCCAGACTATGGTATATGTTGTGATACCGCAGATGCTCAAAAATGCGCTGCCCACGCTCTGCAATGAATTTATAGCACTTCTTAAGGAGACGTCTGTTGCCGGATATGTCGGTGTTGTGGATCTCACCAAAGCGGGCAACGCTATAGCCGGACGTACTTATTCGTATTTCATGCCGCTCTTTACGGTCGCGATAGTTTATCTTGTTATAGTTATAATTCTGACCAAGCTTATAGGAATGCTTGAGAGGAGGCTGAGAAACAGTGAGCACTAACGGCGAAGTTTTGATAGAGGTAAAGGACCTGAAAAAATCCTTCGGTGAAATAAACGTCTTAAACGGTATCAATGCCGAGATAAAAAGGGGAGACGTGATGGTCGTTATAGGACCGTCCGGCTCCGGAAAATCAACGTTTCTGCGGTGTCTGAACCTGCTTGAGGAGCCTACCGGCGGTCAGATACTGTTTGAAGGCACCGATATTACCGACCCTAAGATAAACATAAATGTGCATCGTCAGAAAATGGGTATGGTGTTTCAGCAGTTCAACCTTTTTCCGCACATGACCGTGCTTAAAAATCTGACCATAGCACCCATGAAGCTGCTTAAAGAAAGCAAGGCTGAGGCTGAAAAACACGCTATGGATCTGCTTGAAAGGGTAGGTCTTGCCGACCGTGCAAATGCGTATCCTTCGCAGCTTTCGGGCGGACAGATGCAGCGTATCGCCATAGTCAGAGCACTTTGCATGCGTCCTGACGTCATGCTTTTTGACGAGCCGACCTCAGCCCTTGATCCCGAGATGGTCGGCGAGGTACTTGACGTTATGAAAAAGCTGGCTGAGGACGGAATGACCATGGTGGTCGTAACCCATGAAATGGGCTTTGCCAGAGAGGTTGGCACAAACGTTGTCTTTATTGACGGTGGAGTGATTCTTGAACAGGGCAGACCTGAAGAATTCTTTGGTTCGCCCAAAAATCCGCGTCTTAAGGATTTCCTTTCAAAGGTACTGTAAATAATAAATTATAGGGGCACCGGCAAAACAGAATGTTTTGCCGGTGCTTTAATGTGATTTGATAAATTTTAGTTTAGCAGTGTAAGCGAACAGTGAATTAATTGACGCATCGTAGGGCAGGGGCTCGT
>ERZ779895.1363-NODE-1363-length-26633-cov-5.293927_pt1 | contig 26633 bp, 23 predicted proteins | sample MGYA00511093_ERZ779895 | MGnify/ENA primary metagenome ERZ779895 (study PRJEB29588, sample SAMEA2142970) | human gut metagenome | biome: human gut; feature: human-associated habitat; material: faeces | place: Denmark | collected 2008/2010 ... | reverse complement strand
CTGCGGCCGCAGGAACCGGTGCAATTCCGGTACCGACAGTATAGTCTGGATGAGAAAAGGTGGCTGGAGCATTATGCGTCGCGCTGGGACCCCGAGGTCTTGGCGCGATTTTTGTTTTGACCTCTAAATTGAAGTTTGAAGGTGATAATGAATGACGGATGAACAGTATATGCAGCGGGCGTTGGAGCTGGCGCTGCAGGCTGAAGGCAATACCAGTCCCAACCCCATGGTGGGCTGCGTAATTGTCGACGATGACGGTAATATTGTGGGCGAGGGCTATCACCACAAGGCGGGTGAGGCCCACGCGGAGGTCAACGCTCTGGCGGAGGCTAAGCAGCTGGCTCGCGGCGCCACCGCCTACGTTACCCTGGAGCCCTGCGCTCATTACGGCCGCACGGGCCCCTGCTGCGTAGCTTTAGCGCGTGCGGGGATTAAAAAGGTTGTGGTGGCCTGTACTGACCCTAATCCGCAGGTAGCGGGGCAGGGGCTGCAATATCTGCGCTTGCAGGGCATCGAGGTTGTGACGGGCGTGTGCGAAAAGCAGGCGCTGCGCTTAAACGAGCGCTTTTTTACCTGGATAACGAAAAAGCGGCCTTTTATCAGCTTGAAATACGCTATGACGCTGGACGGCAAGATTGCCGCCCGCACCGGGGACAGCAAATGGATTACCGGCGAGGAGGCGCGAACCTTTGCCCACCGGCTGCGCCGTATGCACGACGCCGTTTTGGTCGGCGCGGGTACGGTGCTGACCGACGACCCGGAGCTGACTACGCGCATGGTGGAAGGCAAAAACCCCGTGCGGGTTGTGTTGGACGGCCGCCTGCAGCTTTCGCTGACGGCTGCGGTGCTGAACCCGGCGGCAGATACGCTGATTTTTACAGGACTCGCGGCAGACGCGGTAAAGGCGGACGCTTTAAATGCGCTGCCCAATGTGGAGGTTGTGCGGCTGCCCTTGATTGAAGGCAGGCTGCCTATTTCCCAGGTAATCGACGAGCTGGCCCGGCGCGGCGTTACGAGCCTTTTGGTAGAAGGCGGCAGCGCGGTACACGGAGCTTTTCGCGACGCAGGGCTGGCAGACAGGGTGTACGCTTTTATCGCGCCGAAAATTATCGGCGGCAGTCAGGGCTTTACGCCGGTGGGCGGCGCAGGCTGCGCGTTAATCGAGAACGGCTGGCGGCTGGAACAGGTGGAGTCGCATCAGCTGGGTCCTGACCTGCTGGTAACCGGTCTGGTGCCGAAGGAGGATGCGTAATGTTTACCGGTTTGGTTGCCGAATTAGGCACGGTGCAAAGCTTGGCGCGGCAGGGCGAATCCTATCATTTGACTGTCAGCGCAGCTAAAGTTATGGCAAATTTAAAAATAGGCGACAGCGTGGCGGTCAACGGCGCTTGCCTGACGGTGGTGCGGTTGGACGGCGGCGCCTTTACGGCGGACGTGATGCCGGAAACGGTACGCCTGACTAATATCGGCCAGCTGCGCGTGGGCGATAAGGTGAATTTGGAGCGCACGCTGCGCTTATGCGACGGACTCGATGGACATATCGTCAGCGGGCACGTAGAGGGGCAGGGCGTAATCGCCGCCCGCCGCCCCGAAGGCATCGCTATGGTGGTGACAATTTCCGCGCCGCCGGAGCTGCTGAAATATATTATTAAGAAGGGCAGCGTTGCCATCGACGGCATCAGCCTGACGGTAACGCAGACCACGGACACGGATTTTTCCGTATCGCTGATTCCTCATACGGCCAAGGAAACGACGCTGGGCTTTAAGGACGTGGGCGATAAAGTAAATTTGGAAACGGATATTATCGGCAAATATGTGGAGCGCATGCTGAGCTGGGATAAACAACAGGACGGCGCGGCGCTGCTGGATAAAAATACGCTGTTGGAAAACGGCTTTATGTGAGGGATAAATCATGCAGAAAAATTTTCAGTATAACACGATTGAAGAAGCTGTAGCTGCAATTAAGGCAGGCAAAATGGTGCTGGTCACCGACGACGAGGAGCGCGAGAACGAGGGCGATTTGATTATGGCCGCCGAGCTGTGCACGCCGGAGGCTATCAATTTTATGGCTAAGGAGGCCCGCGGCTTGATTTGCATGCCGGCGGACGGTTCCATTATGGATAAGCTGCAATTTGGCGCGATGGTCAGCAAAAATACGGATAACCATGAAACGGCCTTTTCCGTATCCGTGGACCATGTGGATACGACCACCGGCATTTCGGCCTACGAGCGGGCCTACACCATGAAGAAATGCGCTGAGGACGGCGCGCAGCCCGGCGATTTCCGCCGTCCCGGTCATGTGTTCCCACTGCGCGCCCGTGAGGGCGGCGTACTGGTGCGTACCGGCCACACGGAAACCACGGTGGATTTGTGCAGGCTGGCCGGGTTGAAGCCCGTGGGTATTTGCTGCGAGATTATGAACGACGACGGGCATATGGCGCGTACTCCCGATTTAATTAAGTTCGCCCAAAAGCATGGTTTGGTATTTATTACCGTAGCCGATTTGGTGGCTTACCGCAAATCCCATGAAAAGATGGTGCACCGTGCGGCTGAGGCTGCGCTGCCGACCAAGTACGGCAATTTCCGCATTATCGCTTATGAAAACGATTTGGATAATTTGTGCCATGTGGCTATCGTCAAGGGCGATATTGCCGGGAAAAAGGACGTGCTGGTGCGCGTACACAGCGAATGTTTGACCGGCGATGCCTTCGGCAGCCTGCGCTGCGATTGCGGCGACCAGCTGGCTACGGCTCTGCGCATGATTGAGCGCGAGGGCTGCGGCGCTGTGGTATATATGCGTCAGGAGGGACGCGGTATCGGCTTAGCCAATAAGATTCGCGCCTATGCTTTGCAGGACACGGGCCTGGATACGGTGGAGGCCAATGTGCGCTTGGGCTTTGCGCCTGACCTGCGGGATTACGGTCTGGGCGCGCAGATTCTGTCCGATTTGGGACTGACCAGCATTCGTTTGATTACCAATAATCCGGCCAAGCGCATTGGCTTGAGCGGCTATGGCATCACGATTACGGAGCGCGTGCCCATTGTGATGGAGCCCAATCAGTACAACGAGCATTATCTCGATGTGAAAGAGGAGAAGATGGGGCATAAGCTGCACGAATGTGGCTGCGGCTGTCATAAATAAATTAGTTTATGATTTGCAATCATATATCGCGCGCTCAGCGAAATTTTTTAACGCTAATTGCGCGCAGAATTATAGCTTTTTAATTTAGTTGTTGATAATTGCTTAAAAAATATGTATCTGAAAATATTATACGAGGAGGATTTTATAATGAACGTATTAGAAGGAAAATTAACGGCGAAGGGTTTGAAATTTGCCATTGTTGTGGCTCGTTTTAACGAGTTTATTACGAGCAAGCTGCTGAGCGGCTGCGTTGACTGCCTGGTGCGCCATGAGGCTGCCGACGAGGATTTGACTGTGGCCTGGGTGCCGGGCGCCTTTGAGATTCCTATGGCCGCCAAAAAGCTGGCGGAAAGCGGCAAGTACGACGCCGTTATTTGCCTGGGAGCAGTGATTCGCGGCGCTACGCCTCATTTTGATTATGTGTGCGCCGAGGCTTCCAAGGGCATTGCCCAGGTCAGCCTGCAAACCGGCGTACCGGTGGCCTTCGGCGTGCTGACTACGGAAAATATTCAGCAGGCTGTGGAGCGCGCGGGCACTAAGGCCGGCAACAAGGGCGTGGACTGCGCAATGACGGCTATGGAAATGGTGAACCTGTTTAAGGAGATGTAAGAAGCGTCCTTTTCCAGTAACGAAACGTTATAGGAAAGAATGTTCGTATAAAGTAAAGCGCCCCGGCGTACTGCTTCTGATTTTGCAGCGCGTCGGGGCGTTAAGCTTTTGCGTTCGCCTGTAGAGGAAAGCTATTCAATTACTTGCAAATTGTTGGCCTGAGCCAAAGCGTAAATTTCTTCCTTAAAGATGCTGCCTATATTATAACAAACCTTCAGGTTTTAAACAAGAGCTTTGGGGTAACGCAGTGTTACAGGAAGGGCTGCTGCAAAATAGGCAGGTACAGGCAAGATGTGGTATAATGTGAATGCTTAGCGATTGCGGAGCCGAAGGCGAACGAAGAGCTTAGCAGAACATATGCCCTTGTGGTATAATGTTTGTACACAGCTATTAGTAAGCTGATAGCGAAGCGAAAGGGGCATCCTTGTGGTATAAAATAAGCAAATTTTAGATTGTTGAAGCACGAAGGAGACTATACATACATTGTTGCTGCAAAAAAATAATATAGAGATATTATGGGGGGTTAGAGGAGTGAAAATACATTATTTTCAAAGATACCATGCGAAGGAGAATGTTGCTACGGCAAATACGATGCTTTTGCTTTCAAGGCTATACTCTTATTCAACAGATAAGTTTTTCAGATTGCTCAAGTCCGAGTTCTTTTCAGATTCCTTTGAACCGGAGATTGTGTTTAATCTTCAAGAGAAAAGTGCGGATAGCATTCCTGATGCAACGATTACGCAGGAAAGCTTTAAAATTGTTGTTGAAACCAAAATGTCAGATTGGTTTGACAAAAATCAACTGATGCGGCATTTGAGTTCGTTTAGTGATGAAAAATATAAAGTGCTCATAACGCTTGCTCCTGAATTGATGGAGAAAAACAAGAAAAATGATTTTGAAAATGCGCTAAAGAAGTATAATAAAAATTTTATATACCCTGTAATTCATATCAATACTACATTTGAGCATTTAGCTAATGCCATACAAAATGTGATTGATGAAAGAGATTACGAAATACAGGATGTGTTGGACGATTTTCTTAATTATTGCTATAACGATGCCCTTATTCCCGTGTCTGATTCCTGGAAATATATGAAGATGCAGCTTTCAGGAACTACTTTTGATTTTAATACGAAGTATAATATTTACTATAATCCTGCTGACCGTGGCTTTAGAGCGCATGATTATATTGGCTTATACAATAATAAAAGTATTCGCGCCATTGGTAAAATATGTGCAATAATTACAGCGGTTAAAACAGAAGCTGGCATGGAATATCAAGCGGAATTTGGAGAACTGACAGAGGAACGAAAAAATGAAATATTAATCGCTATCGAAGATGGATTTTCGAATGGTTATAATTTAGAAACAGTCAAGCATAGATATTTCTTTGTAGATAAATTCTACGCAACAGATTTTAAGAAAATTACGCCAAGAGCACCTATGGGAAGTAGAATATTTGATTTGACTCAGGTTGTTGAAGCAGATTCTTTGCCTAATACAGAAGAAATAGCAAAGAAATTGAAAGAAAAGACTTGGAGTTAAAAGGAATGCTGGACGGAGGGCAGTCCTTGGGGTAACGAAACGTTACCCAAAAGAGTGTTTGTAAAATACAGCACGCCGATTGCGGAAAAGGATTAAAAACTGAGGAAAAACCTGTTGCTAAAGGAGGCGCAGCGAAATGATTTTATATCATGGTAGTAAAGTGATAGTTGAATCGCCGGAAATTCGTATTCAAAAATATAACAAAGATTTTTATTTTGGTTTTTACTGTACGCTGTATCCGCAGCAGGCAATTCGTTGGGCTACGCGGTTTAACGGTATAGGATATCTGAATGAGTATGAATACGTGCCGAATGAAGCTTTAAAAATTAAACGCTTTTCGGAAATGACTGAAGAATGGCTTGATTTTATTGTCGCTTGCCGTTTAGGGCAGGCTCACGAATATGATATTGTTGAAGGACCGATGGCTAATGATACGATTTTTAACTATGTACAAAATTTTGTTGACGGCAAGATAAGCAGGGAAGCTTTTTGGGCTTTAGCAAAATTTAAAAAGCCGACTCATCAAATTAGTTTTCATACGGCGCGTGCATTGACAACTCTGGCTTTCGTTAAAGGAGTGGAGGTGCGTGATGAAAAATAACAGCGCTTTATTTTATACTTGCAGTTTGATTGAGTTTATAGGCCGTGAGCAGAAGCTGAAACGCTCTGAACTGGTAACGCTGCTTGGAGAAAAAACGCTTAGCCGCATATATAGATACGCAGATATTTTTCATTGCGAGCCGATTGCTAAGACAGCGGCAGATTTTATTGAAAACTGCAATATTCCCAAGGGGTCGTATGACAATGGGGCTGCCTGCCGTTATACGGTTCCGGATTACTGGACAATAGGCGAGGTATACGAACGCTTAATAGAAGATGTTTGCGGCGATAAAGACGAAGAAGTAATTAAGCGTCTCATAGAGGTTTATACTTCTTGGATTGACGGCGCTTTGTCTAATTACAATACGGATTTTTATTATCAATCCCGCGATTATATTTATGAATGCTATAAAGCAGGAATGATTTGCGCTTAAAGCTATAACGAAGTTTGTTAAATATTTTGCATATCCCGGAAGCCAATATTTTATCTTTCCTATCGTGAAACGCGATATGAAACAAATGTTTGAATAAATACTGCCTTTCCCATAACGAACAGTTACTCAAGCAAGCGTGCTGCTTCTGTTTACCAGTTTTGAAAAAATTTGATTTTGGTAAATAGATTCGCTATAAAGAAGGGCGGAAGCAGTCCTTGGGGTAACGAAACGTTACCGGAAAGAATGTTCGTATAAAGTAAAGCGCCCCGGCGTACTGCTTCTGCTTTTGCAGCGCGTCGGGGCGTTAAGCTTTTGCGTTCGCCTGAAGCGGAAAGCTATTCAATTACTTGCAAATTGTTGGCCTGAGCCAAAGCGTAAATTTCTTCCTTGCTCAAGCGGGAAAGCTTCAAAATTTGCGCTAAGGTATACTGGTCCTTGAGCATATCGAGCGCTATATCACGATTTCTTGCAGCGCGTTCTTCGCTGCGGCCTTCCATGCGGCCTTCTCTGCGCCCTTCCATACGTTCGTCGTGCAACGCCATTTCTAATAACATATACTGCCTCCTTGTTTCGCTGTCGCGCTTGAGCGCAGTCACGGCAGCGTCCACCTCTTCTGTAAAGCCGTCGCTTACAGTTTGATTGTTTACATAAGCCAAAAAGTTTTTAGCCATGGGCGAAATGTCGCCCTTGCTTCCCAAAGAATTGACGAACACCACCGTTGCGCCGTTGCCCATTGCTAAATTTGGGCTTTCCAGACATTTGTTTTTAAAGGTGTAAACATAACGACCTTCGTTGAATAAATCAAAAGCGCAGATGAAAATAATATAGGTGTCGTTAAGCTTGTCGAAGTTTTGCCCCTTACCTAATAAATCCATATCCAGAGACGCCTGATAATAGCGCGTCCGTTTTGGCAAAAGCGGTTCGCCTGTTTCCGCACTTTTGTTATTTTTCACCTGCATTTCCAGATTATAATGGGTGCGGTTCTCGTCGGCCACGATAATATCGAGCCGGATGCCGCGGTTGTCGACGCCGGTTTGAATAGTTTTTTCGGCGTAGGGATAGGAAAGCTCGGCGATTTTGATATTGAGCAGTTCTTCGATAAGGCGCTTACAGATGCGCGGGTTTCTCATCACTTGCTGGAATAAAAAGTTATTTTGGATAGTCAAGTCTTCAAATTTAGTCATGCTCGTCTCCTTAATTATAACATTTTCACTACTATTTTGTCATGAAGTTTTACTTTTTGGCGGCGTTTACGGTTTATATTGGCGACTGCGGGGCGGTAATTACAAGCAGGAAATTATTTTACCAAGGGCGGGCGGCGTTTCCCGGTAAAACAAAAAAGCAGTACCGCCGGTTGCGTGGGCATGGCAACCAGCCTGGTACTGCATTATCTCTTAAAAAACTTTTGTGGGAGTAGGTAAGAGATACGATTACGTTTTTGATTTTTTGACTTTTGTATATTATAACAGACGGAGAGGCAGCTGGCAAGAGAATTTTTGGAAAATTATAAATAAAATTTACTTGAGTTTTTAGGGTAACGAAACGTTACTGGAAAAAATGTTCGTATATATTTTGGCTTGGTGTGAGCGCTGGGGTGGTTCGCTTATTGCGAGGGAATATATTTTTTTGTCGGGCGAGCTTGATAAAGGGGACGCTTTAAACGATTTTAGACGAAGGAAAAGAAAAAAGTGTCTATGTCGCTTTCTAATTTCTTTCTTAAACTGTCCACGACTATGGGTACATTATAAGTTCTACCGTAGGTTAGTATAAATATTTACTTTACTGAAGGAAGAATTTACTAACGTAAATTCTAGTAGAATTAAGACTGGCAAGAAAAAATAGAGGAGAAAGAAACCAGGTAAAGAAAGAGGAGAAAAAAAGAAGCTCTATATACAATATGGCAAAAAAAGCTTAAAATCATGCCATGCAAATTGCAAACTTTTTGTGAATTTTTAAAATGTAAATTCTTTGTAAAATAAGAAAAGCGATGTAAACATTTCGGCGATTTTTTGCCTTTTAGTATATAGGGGGATTTTTTAGCGGCGGTTGCGCTTCCTATCGCGAAATACGAGGGGAAAAATGTTCGCAAAAAGTGAAGCGCGGCGGCAGTTGACGATTTGAATTTTTTCGCGTATAATAATAAAAAGTGATAGCTGATTTCGGCAAGTCGGCTCTCCTCGAAAAACCATAGTTTGAAGAAGACCGCTTGACCGCAAGTTAGGCGGCTTTTTCCTTTCTACGCATCACCCCCCCTACTCTTTAGGGAGTAGGAAAGTCGACCATCAGCTATCTCACGAACGGTATTATAAGATATGCGCTTAAGTTAAACAAAAAAATTTTTGGATAAGCTCAATAGCGGGCGCAGTTAGTTTTTTAGCATTGCATTTTAATTTGATTTGCTTTATAATAAAAGACAGGAAAGCCTGCGGTTTCAGGCGAGTTCCTGACGTGAGAAGTATAAGCCCGCTAGTAGTTAGTGGGCTTATTTTTGTAAAAAAGAAAAACGAAGCTCATGAGCAGATTGTTTTGTATTTGCAGCAGAGCTTCGCGATGAAGAGGGAAGCTTATGGAAGACATTTTAACTAAAGCCACGGCCGACGGCGTGCGCATTTATGCCTTGAGCACCACTAATCTGGTGCGCGAGGCGGCGCAGAAGCACGGCTGTTCTCATTTGGCCAGCGCGGCCTTGGGGCGCGCTATGAGCGGCGCGCTGCTATTAGCGGCTATGATGAAGGACGGCGAACGCATCAGCCTGCGGTTGAAGGGCGGCGGCCCCTTGGGCGAGGTAGTAGCGGACGCCGAGGGCGGCAGCGTGCGCGGCTATGTGGAAAATCCCGACGCTTTTTTGCCGCTGAAGGAGGACGGCAAGCTGGACGTTGGCGGCGGCGTTGGGCAGGGAAATATTATCGTTACCCGCTATTTGCAGAACGCCGAGCCTTTTACCGGCTACTGCGAGCTGGCCGACGGCGAAATTGCCAGCGATTTGACGAAGTATCTTTATGTGTCGGAGCAGACTCCCAGCAGCGTGGCCTTGGGCGTTTTGGTGGATAAGGACGGACAGGTTACGGCAGCGGGCGGCTTTTTTATTCAGGCTATGCCTGGCTGCGCCGACGAGGTGCTGGCCAAGCTGGAGGAAAACGTCAGCCTGACGCCCTACGTTACGCAGCTGCTGGAGATTGGCTATACGCCGGCTAAGATGATTGAAATTTTGGGACGCGGACTGGACGTGGACATTAAGGAAAGCCTGCCGCTGCAGTTTAAATGCCGCTGCAGCCGCGACCGCATTCTGGCGGCCTTGGGCGCGCTGGATAAAAAAGCGCTGACGGAGCTGGCTCAGGACGAGGTGACGGAGGCGCACTGCCAGTTCTGCAATACTACTTATTCCTTTATGCAGCAGGAAATGCAGAAGCTGCTGACGGCAAAATAAGCAAAACTATCCTTGACAAGAAAAACTTTTGTTTGTATAATTTACTTAGCAAGAAAATGTGATATCAGGAGGATACGCTGATGGACGCAGATAAAAAGAAAGCCTTGGATATGGCTATGCACCAGATTGAAAAAGATTTTGGCAAGGGCAGCATTATGAAGCTTGGCGAAGCCAGCGCCAAAATGAATATAGAGGTTATTCCCACCGGCGCTTTGTCGTTGGATATTGCGTTGGGCGTGGGCGGTATTCCCCGCGGCCGCGTTATTGAAATTTATGGACCTGAATCTTCCGGTAAGACTACGGTTGCGCTGCACATGATTGCCGAAGCGCAGAAGACGGGCGGTTATGCCGCTTTTATCGACGCGGAGCACGCCCTGGACCCGGAATATGCCCGTCATTTGGGCGTGGATATCGATAATTTGCTGATTTCTCAGCCGGATAACGGCGAGCAGGCTTTGGAAATTGCCGACGCTTTGGTGCGCAGCGGCGCAATCGATATTATCGTTATCGACTCTGTTGCGGCTTTGGTTCCCCGCGCGGAAATTGAGGGCGAAATGGGCGATTCCCACGTAGGCTTGCAGGCGCGCTTGATGAGTCAGGCTTTGCGCAAGCTGACCGGTTTAATTTCTAAATCCAAATGCGCTACTATTTTTATCAACCAGATTCGTGAAAAGGTGGGCGTAATGTTCGGCAACCCGGAGACCACTACGGGCGGCCGTGCGCTGAAATTTTATTCCACCGTGCGTTTGGAAGTGCGCCGTGCCGATACGCTGAAAAACGGCAACGAGGTTATCGGCAGCCGTACCCGCGTGAAGGTTGTTAAAAATAAAGTCGCTCCTCCCTTTAAGCAGGCGGAATTTGATATTATGTACGGCAAGGGAATTTCTCACGAGGGCTGCTTGGTGGATTTGGGCGCAGACCTTGATATTATCAATAAGAGCGGCGCCTGGTATTCCTACGGCGATACCCGTTTGGGTCAGGGCAAGGAAAAGGTTAAGGATTTTCTGCGCGACAACCCGGAGCTTGCCAAAGAAATCGAAGCTAAAATTCGTGCGGCTACCGTAGCTAAGCAGAGCGTTAATGCCGGCGCGGACGAAGAGCAGGAAGCAGATGTGGAAACAATCTTCAAAGATGAACTCTAAGGAAAAATTTACCAGCGCGCAGCAGGCTTACAGCTGTGCGCTGGATTTACTTTCTTATAAGGATTACAGCGAGCAGAAGCTGCGCGAACGCTTGCAGCAGAAGGGCGCGGATGAAGAGCAGGCTAACGCGGCCATCGCCAAGCTGCGGCATTATGGCTTGGTGGACGAGCGTCGTTATGCGGAGCGCGTTTACGAGGCCTGGCTGAATAAGCGCTGCTATGGCAGGCTGCATTTGCAGGCTGAGCTGCAAAAACGGGGCGTAAGGCAGGAGCTGGTTAGCGAAATTTTGCAGCGCTTTACGCCGGAGCAGGAAAGCGAGCTGGCGGAAAATGCGGCGGAGCTTTTTTTGCAGCGCAATCGCCGGAAGCTGGCGGGGGCGCAGCAGTACGACAAAAAAATATACGCGGCGGCGGGACGCTTTATGGCGGCGCGTGGCTTTTCTTCAAGATATATGACGATTTTGTTGGAAAAGCTGCGTTGCGATAACGATATGTAGTGTGCCCATCTTGACAATTTTGTTAAATTTAATTACAATGTAATTATACCGTCGTGATTATATCACTGGTTTTCACGAGGCGACGTTTTACTATGTTGCCTTTCTTTTTTGCCCTGTTTCAGAATTGATAATACGTTAATTTTTAAATTAATTGATTAATATTCAATGGAATAAGGACATGAATAGCAGACGCAGAGGCGCCTGCTGTTGTTATGCAAAAAAAACTTTGAAAAAATTTTAAAATCAGGAGGTGAGGACTATTTTAGAGATTATTGGAACCGCTGTCGTAGTTGGTTTGGCGGGCGGCGCCGTGGGCTATTTGGTTCGCAAAAACGTCGCTGAAAGCAAGATCGCTACTGCCGAAGAGCAGGCTGTGCATATTGTACAGGAGGCCGAACAGGCTTGCGAAGCGAAACGCAAGGAAATGATGATGGAGGCTAAAGAGGAGATTCATCGTCTGCGTTCCGAAATGGAGCGCGAAAATAAAGACAGACGCAGTGACCTGCAGCGTCAGGAGCGTCGTCTGGTGCAGAAAGAAGAAAACCTGGATCGCAAAATGGAGTCCTTTGAACGCAAGGAGGAAAAGCTGGCCGCTAAGGAGCAGCGTTTGAACGCCGCTCAGGAGAAGGCCGAGCAGCTGTGCCAAAAGCAAATGGCAGAGCTGGAGCGTTTGTCCGGCTTGACCAGCGAGGAGGCGAAGCAGGAGCTGCTGCAGTCCCTGGGCGACGAGGTTAAGCACGAATCCGCTATGCTGATTAAGGATTTGGAGCAGCAGGCTAAGGATGAGGCCGATAAAAAGGCGCGCGAAATTATTTCCTTGGCAATTCAGCGCTGCGCTGCCGACCATGTGGCTGAAACCACCGTTTCCGTCGTAGGCCTGCCCAACGACGAAATGAAGGGACGCATCATCGGCCGCGAGGGCCGCAATATCCGCACGCTGGAAACTCTGACCGGTATCGACCTGATTATCGACGATACGCCGGAGGCAGTTATTATTTCCGGCTTCGACCCGGTACGTCGCGAGGTAGCGCGTATCGCTTTGGAAAAGCTGATCAACGACGGCCGTATTCATCCGTCCCGTATCGAAGAAATGGTGGAAAAGGCTCAGAAAGAGGTTGAGCAGAAAATTAAGGAAGCAGGCGAGCAGGCAACTTTTGCCGTTGGCGTACACGGCCTGCATCCGGAGCTGATTAAGCTGCTTGGCCGCTTAAAATACCGCACCAGCTATGGTCAGAACGTGCTGAACCATTCTGTGGAGGTAGCTAATCTGGCCGGCGTTATGGCGTCCGAGCTGGGTGTGGACGTAGTTTTGGCCAAACGCGCAGGCTTGCTGCACGATATCGGCAAGGCTATCGACCACGAGATGGAGGGCTCCCATGTGGAAATCGGCGGCGAAATCGCCAAGAAGTTCCGCGAGTCCGATTTGATTATCAACGCTATTTTAGCTCATCATGGCGATTGCGAGCCTAAGAGCGTGGAGGCCGTTCTGGTATCCGCCGCTGACGCCGTATCCGCCGCCCGTCCCGGCGCTCGCCGCGAAACTTTGGAAAGCTATCTGAAGCGTTTGACCCGTCTGGAGGAGATTTCCGAATCCTTTGACGGCGTTGATAAGTGCTATGCCGTACAGGCCGGCCGCGAAATCCGCATTATGGTGAAGCCCGAGATGATCGACGACGCTTCCGCCGTACTGCTGGCGCGCGATATTTCCAAAAAGATCGAAGCGGAGATGGAATATCCCGGACAGATCAAGGTGGTTATTATTCGCGAAACCCGCGCGGTGGATTACGCAAAATAAAATATTGCAGCTAGGGCGCGTTCCGCAAGGGGCGCGCCTTTTTACAAATTTGTTGCAGCAGTTTTGCTGTGCGGCATGATGATTTGTGGTATAATGTTGTACACAGCGATTCGCGAGCCGAAGGCGAAGCGAGAGCTGATGTATAACATATGCCTGGCACCCGGCGATTGGCGAGTCGCAGACGATGACAGAGCCGCGGTAGACATGGTATAATTAAACTATATAATTATTCAGGGGAGGGCCTTATGAGAATAGATGGCGCGGGCGGCTGTTTTGACAACCGCATTTATGAAATCGATATCGACGTGGCGTGGAATATCGCGCTGCTGTGTATTAACGAAATGGGCGTGACCATTGACGAGCTTAACGAAGCGCAGCGCATGATTCATTTTCACAATAAAAAGAAAGTGATGCAGGTGGCTTTGCAGGCGTTGGACGAAGAAACGGTGCAGGTCATCATGGATTCGACTAAAGAACGCTTGCAGATTTATAACTGGAAGCGCGAGGATAAAGAAGTAAATTTGTTCTACGATTTATTTGATAATAAGCTGCGCGAGTTCCGCGCCTTTATCCTGTGCCCTGGCTGCTCCGCTAAAATCAGCTCGTCCGTTAAATTCTGTCCGGAGTGCGGCTGCAAGGTAAAATAAAGCAAAAAAAGAAACCAAATACCGTAAGGTATTTGGCTTCTTTTTAAATCCGAAGATTAGATTGCGCGGTTAACTTTACCGGAACGCAGGCAGCGGGTGCAAACGTTTACACGCTTAACAGAACCATCAACAACTGCTCTTACTTGTTGGATGTTCGGGTTCCAAGCACGTTTGGTGTGTCTATTGGAGTGGCTGACGTTGTTGCCAGCGAGTTTTCCTTTACCGCAGATTTCGCAGATAGATGCCATAATTTCCCACCTCCTTAAACGTGATAAGGCATAAGGCACATTCAAATTTAACAAAAGTATCATACCATAAAGAGCGCAGAAAAGCAAGCAGAATTTATTATCAGGCAGGTATTTTATATGTGGTGGAAAGAACCGGTGACAAGTTTAAAGGGAATCGGCGTGAAAAAGGCCGCCGAGCTGGCGGAGCTTAATATCGCTACGGTAGGCGACCTGTTGGAATATTATCCGCGGCAGGGGGCTTATCTTGATTACGCCAACCTGAAAAAAATTAAGGACTTACTGACAGACGGCAGCAAGCAGATTTTTAAGGCGGAGGTCTGCCAGGTGCGCAATGGGTACGGCTCCAGCCGCAGGGCTTATACGCTGGTGACGGTGCGCGACGAAACGGGCTATGCGGGCCTGTATTTTTTTGCCAGCCAGCGCTACAAGGCGCAAAAGCTGGCGCTGGGCATGCAGCTGCTGATAACGGGCAGGGTGCGGCAGGGACGTACCGCCAAAAGCGTGTCCGAGGTAGATGTTCAAAGCGTTGGCGCGGAGGAGACCAAGACGCCGGGGATTCTGCCCGTGTACGCCTTGAGCGGCAATCTTTCGCAGAATAATCTGCGCAAGTGGATGGCGGAGGCGCTGAAGCTGGCGGCTAAGGAGCTGCCGGAAAGCCTGCCGGAGGCTATTGTAAAAAAAGAGGCGCTGCCGGACCGCTTGACGGCGCTGCGGAATATTCATTTCCCTGCCAGCTGGGAGGCGCTGCGGGAGGCCAAGCGGCGCTTTGTTTTTGAAGAATTATTTTTGCTGCAGTGCGGGCTTTTGTACTACCGCCAGCAAAGCCGCGACCAAAGAGAGGGCGTGAAGCATGGCGCCGACGGAGCCTTGCTGCGGCAGGTGCGGGAGCATTTGCCCTTTGAGCTTACAGAACAGCAGCAAAAAGCGTGGCAGGAAATTTCGCTGGATATGCAGGATAAGCGGCCCATGCACCGCATTTTGCAGGGCGATGTGGGCAGCGGTAAGACCGTTATCAGCGCTTTGGCTTTGGCAAAGGCGGCGGAAAACGGTTATCAGGGCTGCATTATGGCGCCAACGGAAATTTTGGCGGCCCAGCATTACGATACGCTGCGGGAATTTTTACAGCCTGCCGGGCTGCGCGTGGCGCTTTTGACAGGCGGTATGCGCGCCAAGGCGCGGCGGGAGCTGCTGCTGAATCTGGAGCTGGGGCTGATAGACGTTTTGGTAGGCACCCACGCATTGCTGGAGGAGGACGTGCGCTTTGCGCATTTATCGCTGACGGTGACGGACGAGCAGCACCGCTTTGGCGTGGAGCAGCGGGCGCGGCTGGCGAATAAATCGCAAATCGCTCCCGACGTTTTGGTTATGACGGCGACGCCTATTCCCCGCACCTTAGCGCTGACAGTTTACGGCGATTTGGATATTTCGCTGATGAAAGGGCGGCCGCCGGGACGCAAGCCGGTACAAACGCTGTGCTATAACGAAAGCAGGCGGCGGGAGGTTTACGAGGGGCTTGTGCGCCAGCTGCAGGCGGGGCGGCAGGCTTATGTGGTTTGCCCGTTGATCGAACAGTCGGAAACGCTGCGGGTACGCAGCGCCGAGAATGTGTACGAGGAGCTGCGCGGCGGCGCGCTGAAAAATATTCCCTGCGCTTTGCTGCACGGGCGCTTAAAGGGAGCGGAAAAGGAAGCGATTATGGCGGATTTCGCGGCGGGAAAAATTAAAGCGCTGGTCAGCACGACGGTCATCGAGGTTGGCGTCAACGTGCCCAACGCCACGCTGATGATTGTGGAAAACGCCGAACGCTTTGGCCTGGCCCAGCTGCACCAGCTGCGCGGGCGCGTAGGCCGCGGCGACAAGCAGTCTTATTGCGTGCTGCTGGCCGGAACGGATTCGCCCGAGGCTTTGGCGCGTTTGCAGGTGCTGCACGACAGCGAGGACGGTTTTTATCTGGCGGAAAAGGATTTGGAGCAGCGCGGCGTAGGCCAGCTGTTCGGTTTGCGCCAGCATGGCTTGCCAGATTTACGGATTGCTGATATAATGCGAGATACCGATACTATTGTGCAGGTGCGGCGCTTGGCGCAGCAGGAGCTGGCTAAACCCAATGGGCGGCAGGAGCTGCGCCGTATGGTGGATATGCAGTTCGGTGAACGCTTCGGCATGATTTTTAATACTTAACGCTGATATATTACGATACAGAGGTAATCGATTTTGAATAAGATAAAGGACTGGCTGGAAAAACCGGATATTGTAACCAAGATAGCGGTGGCGCTGCTTCTGACGCTGCTTTTGCTTTGCATTCATTGCTTTGCCCACGATTTTTTTACTAATACCTTTAAGCTGGCCATCAGCGGCAACGTCAACGGCCTGGCTGCATATTTGCGTTCCTTCGGCCCCTGGGCCATGGTTATCAGCTTTATTCTGGACGTTTTAATCAACGCTGGCAGCGTTTTTCCTTCTATTTTTTTATCCACGGCCAACGGTCTGCTGTTCGGCTTGCCCATGGGAATACTTATTTCCTGGCTGGCGGAAACTACGGGCGTGGTCATCAGTTTTTATCTGATGCGTTTTTTCTTCCGCAGCGCTGCGGAAAAGCTGATTGAAAAAAGCAATTCGCTTAAAGCTATCGACGAGGCCAGCGGCAAGCACGGCTTGGAGTGGATGGCTTTCGCTAGGGCGCTGCCCTATTTCCCGTCAGGCATTTTGACCGCGGTGGGGGCGGTGAGCAGCATCAGCGCCAGAGATTATATTATTGCCAATCTTATCGGCAAATTTCCTTCGACGGCGCTGGAGGTGGTTATCGGCCACGATGTGGTCAACTACCAGCAGAACAGCTACCGTCTGGCTATTTTAGTGGTTATTGTAGCCTTGATTTTTTTTGCGTACAGCCGTTACAGGAGGAAATAAGAAATGGCAGCCAGAAAAGTTCTGACTGCCATAATTTTTTTGTTAACGATTTTGTTAGAAGCTTATAGGAAAATATTTTAACGGCTTTTATTTTGCCGTCAGCGCGTTGTCGCTCAACGCGGCCGCTTCCTGGTTTTCCAGTCCTTTTATGCGGTAGCTGGCGAACATGGAGCCCGATACGTTGTGCCATACGCTGAACACTGCTCCCGGAAGGCTGGCCAAAGGATTGGCGGAAAAATTGACGGTTGCCAGCGCTACTGCCAGACCGCTGTTCTGCATAGCTACCTCGATAGCGATGGAGGTTTCCTTAGCGTAGTTCACCTTCATTACTTTGGCCATGAAGAGACCCATGCCCAAGCCGATGCCGTTATGCAGTACGACCAGCGCGATAACTATCAGGCCGCAGCTCATCAGCTTGCCTGCGCTGACTGCGACGATGCCGTCGATAATGGTCACGATGGCGACGATGGAAACCAGCGGCAAAATCGCGCCCAGCTTTTCGATAGTATCATGGAACAGGCTGTTCAGAATGATACCGGCTATAACGGGCAGCAGCACGATATTGATTACGGACATTACCATAGCCCAAAAGCTTACCTCAACCCAGGCGCCAGCTAAAACGTATACTAGAAAAGGCGTTACCAAAGGCGCAATCAGCGTGGACGCGATGGTCATGCCGACGGACAGGGGTACGTCGCCCTTGGCGATATAGGCGATAACATTGCTGGCGGTGCCGCCGGGGCAGCAGCCTACCAGGATAACGCCCAGCGCTAAGTCTGCGTCCAGGTTTAAAACTACGGCTAAAAGATAGGCGGCGAAGGGCATAATGGTGTACTGCAGCACACAGCCGGCAAAAATTTCTTTAGGTCGGGAAAAAACTATTTGGAAGTCCTGCTTTTTGATGGTCAGGCCCATGCCAAACATCGCCGTACCTAAGAAGAAGGCCGTGTACTTGGGAATCCACGTGAATCCCTCCGGACGCATAAAAGCGAAAGCGCTGGTCAAGAGAATGACCACGGCGAAATACTTCGACAGAAAAGCGCTCGCCTTGCCTAAGAGACAGAGTAGTCCGGTGTCTTTGTTCATGTTCAATTTTCCTCCTTACATACATGCTATCCTTGACGATAGTCACGTTGCTATTGCCAGAGCGGCAATACGGGGATTTTTTCAAATCCCGCTCTATTGTAGCATAGACGCGTATAAAATGCAAAGCATAAAAATAACAGCCTGACCCTGGCTTACAAACCGGGGTACAGGCTGTCGTTTTTTTTTATTGCATAAAGGTGTTGGGCGACAGGACGTTGCCGTCGTCGAAAGCGATGTAGGTAATTTGAATCTTGCACCTTTCTTTGTTGACGTCGCTTTCCATTAATTTTTTGTCGTCGGGGAGCATTTGATTTAAAAATTTTTTAGTATTGAGCTCGACGGACTGACCCGGCGCTATGCTGCCGCGGAAATGCTCCGGATAGGAATAGATTTGTTTGCCCTGCTCGTCAAAAATCAGCACATCGTAATACATGCGGTTGATGGGCACGTCGGTCATATTTTTCGCCGTGACTATGGCGCTGAGCACGGTTTGCGGTTCCGGCGAAGCGCTGCTGTCGGTGAAGATGCTGAGGCGCGTTTCGTAGGTTTGCACGGCTTTGCTCAAACGCTCCATAATGGGCTTGTTGGCGGCCGCCTGCTTGGCTTTTTTTGCGGCGTCGAATTGCACGATGAGCTGGGTCAGATTGCTGACCTTTTTGATCTGCCAGTCGCCCTTGTCGTTGACATTCATTTGCAGCTGGGCGATAAAATCCTTATCGAGATAAGCGTTGTGCAGGGCCAAAGAGGCGGTAGCGCCGCTGGCGTCGGTTTTAGTAAGCTGCACGTCCTTAATGGTCAGTTTGTCCAAGGGAATGTGGCGCTCCATATTGCGTTTCATAGCGTCGGGTACGGGGTCGGCGCTTTTTTTCGCGCTGTCTGCCGGCTTAGCGGCAATCCTGTCCAGAGCCTCCTGCTGCATCAGGTCCACGACGGCGGGCTTGAGCATATGCAGAATGCTGATGGCGAAGGGGTTGGAAAACAAATTATCGTTATTGATTTGGCTTTTGGATTTGATGATATCCTCAAAGGCATTGTCCATGACGGAACGCACGTCCACGTAGCGCTCAAATTTAGCGGTATCATGCTGCTGCAAAGCCTGGCGCGCGGCGTTCAAAGCGTAAAGCGGGGTGCGGATAAAATATAGGAAATAAAAGGCCGCTCCGGCAAGGGCGGCAATAATTATGAATAAGAGAAAAATAGTTTTTTTGTTTTTCATTTTGCATACCTTCCTCATGTGCAGCAAATTTCTTGCTTGCCATATATTGTAATCATATTAGATGCAGATTTCAATACCTGCTACTAAAATTTTTTTATAACTTGCGGGAAAACAGATAAATTTAGTATAATATAATAATGATTAAATTGCCATGAACATTTAAGTATAGATGATGGAGGTTTCTTGCATGACGGAAAAAACGAAAACATATTGCCTGATTAATTACGGCTGTCAGATGAACGAATCTGACACGGAGCATTACGCAGGACAGCTGGAGGAGATGGGCTACGCTCCTGTCAGCGATTTTCATATAGCGGACGTTATCGTGGTCAACACCTGCTGCGTGCGCGAAAGCGCCGAAAAAAAGATTGCCGGCAAGATAGGCGAGCTGAAGGCGGTTAAGACAAAAAATCCCGACGTGGTAATCTGCGTGGCTGGCTGCATGGCGCAGAAGGACGGCGAAAAGCTGCTGAAAAAGCATCCGCAGGTGGACCTGCTGCTGGGTACGGCGTATGTAAACGATTTTAAGCAGGTGCTGCAGGATTATCTGGCGGACCGCAAGGGCGGCGCTTACACTGATTTGACCGTTCACCAGAGCGAATTTGAGGGGCAGATGGTGCGGCAGAGCCCCTTCGCCGCCTGGATACCGATTATGTACGGATGCAATAATTTTTGCACCTATTGCATCGTGCCCTATGTGCGCGGCCGCGAGCGCAGCCGCAGCGTGGAAAATATTGTGGCGGAAATTGAAGCAGCCGTGCGCGAAGGCTATAAGGAGTTTACGCTGCTGGGGCAGAACGTCAATTCCTACGGCAAGGATTTTGGCGAAGAAGAAGCCTTTGCCAAGCTGCTGCGCCGCGTCGACCGGATTCCCGGCGTGGAGCGCATTCATTATATGACCAGCCATCCCCGCGATATGAGCGAGGAGGTAGTCAAAGCCGTGGCCGAGTGCGAGCATATCTGCGAAAATTTCCACGTGCCCTTTCAGGCCGGCAGCAGCGAAATCCTGCGCCGCATGAACCGCGGCTACAGCAAGGAAAAATATCTGGCGCTGATCGATTTGATTCGCCGCTATGTGCCGGACGCCGCTATTACTACGGATATTATCGTGGGCTTCCCCGGCGAAACGGAGGAGGATTTTGAGGAAACGCTGGACGTGGTGCGCCGCGTCGGCTTTACTTCGGCCTTTACCTTTATCTATTCCAAGCGCAGCGGTACGCCTGCCGCTAGGATGGATAATCAGGTGCCGCTGCCGGTGAAGAAGGAGCGCTTAAACCGTTTGATGGCTTTGCAGAACGAAAACAGCCTGCGCTGCCACCAGCAGCTGGTAGGTAAAACCGTCGAGGTGCTGGCGGAAGGGCCCAGCAGGCAGGCCGACGTTTGGGCCGGACGCACTCGCACCGGCGTGCTGGTTTTGTGGCCTGTAGAAGATAAAAAATATGAGGTAGGGCAGAAGGTTAAGGTTTTGCTTGACGCAGCCCAGACCTGGTTAGTGAAAGGTAAGGCGGTAGACTGATGACTGCTGCAAATTATACGCCCATGGTTCAGCAATATCTGGCCGTGAAGGAACAGCATAAGAATGAGCTGCTGTTCTTCCGCCTGGGCGATTTTTATGAAATGTTTTTTGAGGACGCTATTACTGCGTCCCGCGAGCTTAATATTACGCTGACGAAGCGGGCTGGCAGCATTGATAATATTCCCATGTGCGGCGTGCCCTATCATTCAGTGGACGGTTATATCGCTAAGCTGGTAAAAAAGGGTTATCGCATAGCGATCTGCGAGCAGATTGAGGACCCAAAGCTGGCTAAGGGCATTGTGCAGCGCAAGGTTATAAAAATCATTACGCCGGGCACGGCCTTGAGCGAGCAGCTTTTGGAGGATAAGCACAACCGTTATCTGGTGCTGCTATTAGAACAGGCCGAAGTAATTTGTTTGGCGGCCGCCGACGTATCCACCGGCGAATGTCAGTGGTTTACGGCCAGCGGCGGCGAACGCATGCTGGAAATTACGGAGCAGCTGTACCGTTTGCAGCCGGCGGAGCTGGTGGCTGTAGAGGGACTGACTGCTTGGGACGATTTGCAGGAATGGCTGCATGCCAGGCTGCCGGAATGCGCCGTGAGCAAATATATTGAAGAAGCGCCGGAGGCGGATTATTTTGCGCAGCATTTTGCCGATAAGCAGCCTGCGCCGCTGGTGCGCCAGACGGTGGAGCTGCTGCTGCGCTATCTGCACGGCACGGTGATGGCCGACTGAGCCATATCAACCGCTTGACGGAAATTGTGCACGAAAGCTTTATGAGCCTGGACGTTACGGCTATCCGCAATTTAGAGCTGGTGCGCAGCATGGCTGACGGCAGCAAGCGCGGCACGCTGCTGGACGTGCTGGATTTTACCAAGACCAGCATGGGCGCGCGCCGTCTGCGCAGCTGGATTGAAAGTCCGCTGCTGGATTTGGGCCGGATTTATGAACGGCAGGAGGCAGTCGCCGAGCTGCTGGAAAATTCCGGACTGCGGGACGCGGTGGTGGAGCAGCTGAAGGGCGTGGCCGATTTGGAGCGCATCGTCAGCCGCATCGAGGTGGGCAGCGCCAACGCCCGCGATTTGGTAGCGCTGCGCAATTCCTTCTACGCGCTTCCGGGCTTGCAAAATGTGCTGGCCAATTGTAAGGCGCGGCTGCTGCAAAGACTGTACGGCGGGCTGCATCTGCACGAGGAGCTGTCCGTTAAATTACAGCAGGCTATTGTGGACGAGCCGCCGTTTTCTGTGCGCGAGGGCGACATGATTCGCCGCGGCTATAACGCGGAGCTGGACGAGCTGCATTTAATCGCCGCCGATAATAAAACCTGGATGCAGAATTTTGAGCAGAAAATTAAAGAAGAAACCGGCATCAAGACTATGAAGGTGGGCTATAATAAGGTTTTCGGTTATTATATCGAGGTTTCGAAGGGCCAGTCCAACAGCGTGCCGGATTATTTCGTGCGCAAGCAGACCTTGGTCAACGCCGAGCGTTACATAGTGCCGGAGCTGAAAGAATTTGAAAATAAAATTTTAGGCGCGAAAGAAAAAATTCAAAGCCTGGAATATTATCTCTTTGACGAGCTGAGAAATTTGATTCGCAGCCGGATTGCCGAAATTCAGGAAACGGCCCGCGCCATCGGCACGCTGGACGTGCTGAACGGCTTGGCGCTGGCCGCGTATAAATATAATTACGTGCGCCCGGAGCTGAATAATGCGGGCGAAATTAAAATTACCGACGGCCGCCACCCCGTGGTGGAGCGGCTGCTGGAAAAAGAAATTTTTGTGCCGAATAACGTCAATCTGAATAACGGCGACGAGCGCATGATAATTCTGACCGGACCCAATATGGCCGGTAAGTCCACCTATATGCGGCAGATAGCGCTTCTGGTGCTGATGACGCAGATGGGCAGCTTTATTCCGGCGCGTCAGGCCAGCGTGTGCCCCGTGGATAAAATTTTTACCCGCGTGGGCGCCAGCGACGACCTGGCGACGGGGCAGAGCACCTTTATGGTGGAAATGAACGAGGTGGCGCAGATTTTGCGCTACGCGACGAAAAACAGCCTGATAATTCTGGACGAGGTGGGACGCGGTACGTCGACCTTCGACGGCATGAGCATCGCCCGCGCCGTGATGGAATATATTCACGATAAGATTAAGGCCAAAACGCTCTTTGCCACCCATTACCATCAGCTGATTGCCATGGAGCAGGAGCTGGGCGGCGTAAAAAATTATTCCGTAGCCGTTAAGGAACGGGGCAAGGATATTGTTTTCCTGCGCCGTATCGTGCCCGGCGGCACCGACCGCAGCTACGGCGTACACGTAGCGCGTTTGGCCGGTTTGCCAAAAAAGGTGCTGGATAGGGCGGAGGAATGTTTGCAGGAATACGACAGCGATAATAGCCGTCCGGCAGCCGCGCCTGCGGAGCAGCAGCCGGATATGATGGGCTCGCTGTTCAGCAGCGGCCTGGCGGAGCAGCTGTTAAAGCTGGACGTGATGAGCATGACGCCCATCGAGGCGATGAATACCTTATATAAATTGCAGGACGAGGCCAGGAAGGAGTGCGGTCGCTGATGGCAGATATACATAAAGTACAGCTTTTGGATACCAATACGGCCAACCAGATTGCGGCGGGCGAGGTAGTGGAAAAGCCAGCGTCCGTAGTCAAGGAGCTGGTGGAAAACGCGCTGGACGCTGGAGCGACCCAAATCGAGGTAACGATTTTTGCCGGCGGCACGGAATATATCCGCGTGACGGACAACGGCTGCGGCATGAGCGAGGAAAACGCCCGTCTGGCGGTGCTGCGCCATGCGACCAGCAAAATTGTTAAGGCGGAAGACTTACTGTATCTGCATACGCTTGGCTTTCGCGGCGAGGCGCTGCCCAGCATCGCGTCCGTGGCTAATTTTACGCTGCTGACGCGGCCTGCCGACGCCGAATTTGCCACGTTCGTGCGCATCGACGGCGGCGATAATATGGAAGTCGGCAGCACGGGCGGCAGCGCGGGCACGACGGTTATTGTGGAAAATCTTTTCTTCAACGTGCCGGCGCGGCGCAAATTTTTGAAAACCGTCAGCACGGAGGGGCGTTATATCAGCGAGCTTTTGACCAAGCTGGCGCTGTCACGGCCCGACGTGCGCTTTAAATTGATAAATAACGATAAAGAGGTACTGCATACGCCGGGCGACGGCGATTTGGCGGGCGCTATCCGCGCGCTGTACGGTAAAAGCGTTTCGCAGGAGCTTTTGCCGGTTAATTTTGCCGACGAAAAAATTAAAATCAGCGGCTTTATCGGCAAGCCTACGCTGCTCAAGGGAACGCGCCAATGGCAGACCTTGTTTGTCAACGGCCGCAGCATCGGCAATAAAATGCTGGCTAAGGCTATCGACCACGCTTATCAATCGCAGATTCCCAAGAGCGGCTTTCCTTTCGCCGTGCTGAATATTACGGTGGATACGGCGTCGGTGGACGTTAACGTGCATCCGCAGAAAAGCGAGATTAAATTCAGCGACGACAGCCAGGTTTACAAGGCTATGTACAAGGCGCTGACGGACGCTTTAACGCGGCCCATGAGCGCGCAGAAAACGGAAATAACGCTGCTGCCCGATTCGGAGCTGAACGCCTTTGTGGAAAAGAAGGCCGTGCCGGAGCAGCCTGACCTGCCTGACCTGCCGAAGGCATCGCGCCCGGCGTTCGAGCCCTTTGCCAAGGCCAACATCGAGCCTGTTTTTAAAACGCCGGAAAAAGAAGCTGCGGCAAGCGAATCTGTTTTGCGGCCCCAGCCTGCTCCCGTCAGCGTCAGCAGGCCCCAGGCCGAGCAGCGGACGATGTGGCAGCCCTACGAGGATTTTGCCCAGAGCCAAGAGGCGCAGTACGACGCCGGTAAGCGGGAAACCGTTTTCAGCGTTTATGAAGCAAGGGAACAGTTCGCCAAAAACGAGCCTTTGGCGGCTGCGTCCGGAGCAGCGCCTCAGCTGAAAGAAACCATCGCTTTTACGGATACGGACAGCGGCGTAGCGACTATCTGGCCCATCGGGCAGGTGGATAAAACCTTTATTATCGCCCAATCGGAGGATACGCTGTATTTAATCGACCAGCATGCGGCCCACGAGCGTATTTTGTACGACAAGCTGGTGGCTTCCCACGCCGATATTCCGGCGCAGCAGCTGCTGATGCCCCTGTATGTGGATATGAGTAATGACGATATCGCGCTTATCGAAGAGCGGCGCGAGGAATTTTTGCGACTGGGCGTGGACGCGGAAGCGGGCGGCGACAAGCTGCTGCGCGTCAACAGTTTGCCCGCCGATATCAAGGCGGAGGACGCGCAGGACTTTATTAATGAAATCAGCAAGATGCTGGGCGAGCTGCGCAGCGTCAGCGGCAGCGACCTGCGCCAAAATGTGCTGCATATGACGGCCTGCAAGGCGGCGATTAAGGCCGGACAGCTGTTAAATATGCGCCAGATGCGCCAGCTGATTATCGATTTGTGCAATACGGAGCATCCCTTTACCTGTCCGCACGGACGCCCCTGCATGATTGCTATTGACAGCGACCAGCTGTATAAGATGTTCAAAAGGACGGGCTTTTAATGCTGAACGGAGCTGTAGGAGTAACCGTGTCCCGCAATAATACGGGCGGCGCGGTGGCGCAGGCAAAAGAATGGGCGGCGGCGCTGCGGGGGCAGTACATCGAGCGGCCCCATAATTTATCCGTGCCGGAATTATTGGAGCAGCGCAATTTAGCTGCGCTGGTGGTAGTGGAAAGCGGCGGCCCGCGCGTGCATTGCCGGGAGGGCAGCTTTGCCTATCACCCCAGTATGGCGAGCCTGCGTGTGCAGAATTTGCAGCGGGGCGGGCAGGACCATTTAGTAAGCGCTTTGGGCCTGCGTCCGGGGCTGCGCGTTTTGGACTGCACCCTCGGCCTGGGCAGCGACGCCGCAGTCGCATCTTATGTCGTGGGAGCGGCGGGCCGCGTCGTGGGGCTGGAGGCTTCGCCTTTACTGCATTTTGCCGTGAGATACGGCCTGGCGAATTACGAAACCAAGGACGCGGAGCTGAATGCGGCGCTGCGGCGGATTCAAACTTTTAATACGACGGCGGCAAGCTATTTGAAAAACTGCGCTCCGGACAGCTTTGACGCGGTTTATTTTGACCCTATGTTCCGCCGTCCGGTAAGCGGTTCAAAAAATATGGACGCCCTGCGCCCGCTGGCTTGGGAGCAGCCCTTGGACAAAGCTGTTGTGGAGCTGGCGCTGCGGGCCGCGCCTGTAGCGGTTATCAAGGAACGGGGCGTTAAGATTTTGCAAAGCTACGGCTGCCGCGAATTTGTCGGCGGCAAATACAGCCGTGTCGTTTACGGCGTCGTCAGGAGGTAAAGCGGTGAAGCAAAAGGTAGCGGTAATTTTAGGCGCGACGGCTACGGGTAAAAGCCATTGCGCTATCGAAATAGCTAAAAATTTTCACGGAGAAATTATTTCCGGCGATTCTATGCTGGTGTACCGCGGTATGGATATCGGCACGGCCAAGCCGACGGCGGCGGAGCTGGCCGCCGCGCCGCACCATTTGGTAAATATACTGCCGCCGGAGGCCGGCTTTAACGTGGTGGATTTTCAGCAGCAGGCCGCGCGCTTAATCAAAGAAATTAACGAGCGGGGGCATTTGCCGATTATTGCCGGAGGTACGGGCCTGTATATTAAGGCGCTGCTGGAGGGCTATGCTTTCAGCAGCGTGGAGGGCAACGGCGAATTGCGGCGGCAGCTGGAGGCGGAGGCTCAGGCTGGCGGCGGCGCGGCTTTGTACGAACGGCTGCGGCAGCTGGACCCGGCT
>ERZ779895.1325-NODE-1325-length-27310-cov-5.653972_pt1 | contig 27310 bp, 23 predicted proteins | sample MGYA00511093_ERZ779895 | MGnify/ENA primary metagenome ERZ779895 (study PRJEB29588, sample SAMEA2142970) | human gut metagenome | biome: human gut; feature: human-associated habitat; material: faeces | place: Denmark | collected 2008/2010 ... | reverse complement strand
TCGATAAGCTGAGCGCCAACATCGACGCCCTGACCCGCGTACTTGCCGCCGCTAAATAAAATGATGCGCCGGTTTTAGCCGCCGCATCGCTAAACTACAAAGGGGACTGCCGCACAGCGCCGAAGCGCTTCTGCAGCAGTCCCCTTTTTATTTCTTCTTATTAAATTAATCGGTTCACTATCTACTTCACATAATAAACATAATCAGCCTTACGCGGATGCGCCTTAGGCTGCGGTCCGGCAGGATAGCCGATTATGCAATGGCCGATGCCCTCGTACTCGCCCTCTATACCCCACTTGCGCAGCAGCTCCTTGCCTTCTTCTGATTCAAACTCCTGCTTAGCGCGGTGTATCCAGCAGCTGCCCAGGCCCAGGGCATGAGCGGCCAGCATTAAATTGCCCATTACCAGACTGCCGTCGTAAACGCGGTGCGGGCTGTCCAAACGGGCCAGCACTACCAAAACCACCGGCGCGCCGTAAAAGGTATCGGACTTTACGCCCATAATTTCACGGTTCATGCGAGCCAGCTGGTCGCGTGTTTCCTTATCCGTTACCGCCACGATAATAGCCGACTGCTTGCCGTGACCGCTGGCAGCAAAAGTACCTGCCTCCACGATTTGCTCGATAAGCTCCTGCGGCACCATGTCCGGCTTATACTGCCGCACGCTGCGGCGCTCCTTGATCGCCTGCAAAACCTGATTCATAAGTAAAACCTCCTTACAATCCCTTAGCCTCGTATTCCGCCTGCTTAAAGCCCACCAGCACCGAACCGTCGTCCTGCACTACGATAGGCCGCTTAACCAGCATACCGTCGGCAGTATCACTCCTGCTCTCGCAGCGTCTTTTTCAAATAATCCACAGCCGCCTCCAGCTGCACATCCTTAACGGCGTTTTCCGGCAGCTCCACTACCTCGTCCGGCTCGATGCCCACGTTATGAATGGATACGCCGGAGGGCGTATAATATTTAGCCACGGTAATCTTCACCGCCGTGCCGCTGTCCAGCCGGTACACGGACTGCACGCTGCCCTTGCCGAAGGTCTTGACGCCGAACAGCCTGCCGGACCGGGTATCCTTAATCGCCCCGGCCACAATCTCAGACGCGCTGGCGCTGCCATGATCCACCAGCACCGCCAGCGGATACTTCACCTTTTCCAAAGAAGATTTTTCTACATATTTATTACCGGCCTTGTCGACTACCGACACGATGGGCCCCTTAGGCACCAGCATGCCTGCTACCGCTACGCCTGCGTCCAGAAGGCCGCCGGGATTGCCGCGCAAATCCAGCACTAAAGCCTGCATACCCTGCTGCTCCAACTTTTGGTATTCCTTGGCAAAGTCCGCGCCCGTATTTTCGTTAAACACCGCCACGCGGATATAGCCGATTTTGGTATCGGGCACAAATTGTCCGCCCACCGACGGATTTTTGATTTCCTTACGCACCACGCGCACCTTGCGCAGCTGGCCTTCCTTATCCTTCAGCTCCAGCTCCACCTCCGTGCCCTGCTGGCCGCGGATACTGTTAGCCACCTGCTCCATATTCATACTGCGCGTGGGCTGCCCGTCCACCGCCGTAATGATATCGCCGCTTTTAATGCCGGCCAGCGCGCCGGGGTTATCCGGCAGCGCCGAAATAACGATATAATCGTCGCCGCGCTTGCCAAAAACGATGCCGATACCGCCGAAGGTGCCGTCGGTCATTTCGTTGAGCTGCTGAAAATCCTTGCGGTTAAGATATACCGTATAGGGATCGCCCACGCCCTCAACCATGCCCTTGATGGCTCCTTCAAACAGCGTATGATTATCCACGTCGCCGTTATAATTATTTTTCAGCAAATGCATCGTCCGCAAAAAGCGCACCGATTCAGAAGCGCTGCCCGTTATTCTTTCCAGCAGCACGCCCCCCGCGCACAGCAGCGACGCCGCCGTCAGCACCGCCGTAGCCGCGCAGCAGGCAGCCAGCTGCCACGTTCTTTTACTAAACAATTTTGCGCCTCCACTTTAATTAAGGTAAGTAATCCAAGGGCTCCGTCACCTCGCCGTGCAGGCGCACCTCAAAGTGGCAATGGGGTCCGGTGGAATAGCCCGTACTGCCCGCATAGGCAATAACCGTGCCCTTGTTTACATACTGGCCTTCGTTGACATTCAAGCCCTGATTATGACCGTACAGCGTTACCAGGCCTCCGCCATGATCGATCATGACGCAGTAGCCGTAGCCGCCCAGCCAGCCGCTGTACACTACGGTACCGGAATCGGCGGCGTAAATCGGGGTGCCGTAATCCACGGCAATATCCATACCGCTGTGATATTTAGTCGTGCCAAAAATAGGATGGGTGCGCCAGCCGTAATACGAGGTAATCTCGCCGCGGCAGGGCCACATAAAGCGTCCGGTGCCGCCGCTGCTTTCGGTGGCTCCGCCGCCGTTGGCTTCCATATTGCGCAGCATAGCCGCGATATTTTCGCTGATCGCCAATAAACGGTCGTATTCGTACTGGCTTTGCTGCTCTTCCTCCTGCGCGGCATAAAGAATATGCGCGCGCTGTTCCCGCAGCTTATTAACTCTGGCGGTTTTATTTTCCAGCTCCGCCTCGGCGGCCTTAATCTCCTTCATGGAAGCGTCCAGCTGCGCCTGACGGGTCTTGATTTCTTCTTCATCCTTTTTCAGCTGCTCCAAAAGCTCTATATCGCTGCTGATAATTTTTTGCAGCAAATACATTCTGGAGGAAAAATCGCTGAAATCCTTCGCGCCTAAAAGCACGTCCAGATAATTAACCTGACCGTTGATATAAATAGCCCGCAAGCGTTTGCGGTAAACCTCCAGCCGCTGCTCCTGCTCTTGTTTCTTTTTCGCCAGCTGCGCCTGATTTTCGTCGATAATCTGCTGCAGCCCGTCGCGCTTTTTCCGCAGCTCGTTGGCACGTCCCTGCAAATCGTTAAGGTCGCCCATAATATTCTGCAAATCGGCGTTGACCGCTTCCGCGCGCTGGCGCGCCGCCTCCTTGCGCACCTGCATTTCCTGCATCTGCGCCTGCACCGAATTCAGCTCCGCCCGCTTATCGTCCGCCGCGTCGGCCAGGCACCAGGCCCCGTAAACGGGCAGCAATGCCAGAAGCAAAGCCAGCGCAGCGTGCGCCAAGTATTTTTTACGCATATACCCGGCCTCCCTTTAAACGCGCAAAAATTTGCGCAGGGAAATATAGCTGCCCAGCGCGCCGATGCCCGTGCCCGCCGCCAGCAAAAACAGCGTCACATAGCCCAGCAGCGGGGACGGCGGCAGCAGCGGCAGAAAGGCCAGCGTAGCGTGGATGCGGTCCAGCAGCGCCGAATAAATGCTGTTGATAAAGAGCGACGCCAAAATAGCGCCGAAGAAGCCCAGCGTCATGCCCTCCAGCAAAAAGGGCCAGCGAATGAACCAATCCGTCGCGCCCACATATTTCATAATGACTACTTCCTTGCGCCGGGCAAAGACAGTCAGACGAATGGTATTGCTGATGATGAACAGCGTGGCCATGGCCAAAAAGATAATCAGCACCACGCCGCCAAAGCGCAGTATCTTCGTCAGCTGGAATAAATGCTCCACTACCTCCTGCCCGAACTTAGCCGTTTCCACCTTGGGCAGCTGGCCGATTAAAGGCGTAATCGCCTTAATACGCTCCGGGTTATCCACCTGTACGTCAAAGGAATTGGGAAAGGGATTATCCTTGCCCAGGCTGTTGAGCAGCTGCTCCTGGTCGCCCAGGCGTTCCTTAAAGCGCTCTAAAGCCTGCTCCTTGCTTACAGCAGTTACCTTAACCACGCCGGGCATCTTCTGCAGCTGCTCCTTGACGGACGTTAATTCCTCCGCCTTGGCGTCGTCCTGCATATATACGGATACCTGCACCTGGCTTTCCAGATATTTCGCCAGATTATTGGTATTCAAAAAAATCAGCAGGAACATACCCAACACCAGCAGGGACACGGCCACGGTGGAAATGGAAGCAAAGCTCATGAAGCCGTTGCGACGAATGGATTTATAGGTTTCCTTGATAAAATATTCCTTCGTACTAAAGCTCATAGCCATAAACTCCTTCGTGTTCGTCGCGCACAATACGTCCCTTTTCGATAGCGATAACCCGCTTGCCCATAGCGTCCACTACATCCTTATCATGGGTAGCCATGACGATGGTAGTGCCGGTAGCGTTGATTTCCTTAAAGATTTCCATAATGTCCCAGCTTGTCTCCGGGTCCAGATTGCCCGTCGGCTCGTCAGCAATGACCAGCAGCGGATCGTTGACTATTGCCCTGGCAATAGCGATGCGCTGCGGCTCGCCGCCGCTCAGCTCGTTGGGATAAGCGTCGGAGCGATGGCGCAGCCCTACTAAATCCAGTACGTTTAAAACCTGCCGCTTAATTTTGCGGTGCGGCGCTTCGATAACCTGCATGGCAAAGGCCACGTTTTCATAAACCGTGCGGTCGGGCAGCAGGCGGTAATCCTGAAAGATAATCCCCAGCTGACGCCGCATATAGGGGATTTCCTTAGGGGTCAGCGCCATAATATCCGTGCCATTGACAAAAATGCTGCCCGTAGTAGGCAAAACCTCACGGAACAGCATTTTGATAAAGGTAGATTTACCGGCGCCGCTGGGCCCGACAACAAAAACAAATTCGCCTGGTTCTATATGTACATTGACATCCTGCAAGGCTACGGACCCGCCGGGGTACACCTTGCTTACATCCGTCATTATCAGCATGCCTTCAATCTCCTTTCGTCAGCAAAGCCAGCGCCTGCCTGGCATTGAGCATGGCCTTCGCCCGCAGCTTTTGCAGCCTATCGCCGCGGCAGCCCCGGCTCAGCGCCTGTTTGGCGGCCGCTACTACCTGCGCCGCCTGCAGGCTTTCTACCCTGCCCGCCGTCAGCCCATCGATATCCTTCACAAAGCCGTCGATTTTGGGGTCATAGGATACAGCCGCAAAGGGCAGCTCCATTACTGCGGCAAAAATCAGCGCATGCAGCCGCATACCGATCAGCAAATCAAAATTGCCCATCAAAGACAAAAATTGCTCCGTATCGCAATCGGCGGCCAGCACCGTACTGCTATCCTTATGCACCATAAAATGCTGCAAACGGGCGCAAGCCTCCACATCCACAGGATATTGCAGGGGCAGCAGCACCACATGCGCGCCGAACTCCTCGCTTAAGGAATCTGCCGCCTTGGCCAGCTCCAAAAGATAGCGGTCGTCGTCCTGCCATTTGCGCACGGAAACGGCAAGCAGCATTTTATCCTGCGGCGCCTTAAATTTTTCCAAAAGCTTTCTGCCCTGCTCCAATCCCTCCGGCGGCAGCGTCAGCACGGCGTCGGCAGTCAGCTGCACCTTTTCGGCAGGAATGCCAATACGCCGCAGCTCGTACAGCGAATCCTGGTCCCGTACCGTAATCAAGTCCACGCGGCTGCATACCGCCTGCGTCAGCTTGCGCAGCAAACGGCTGTGAATGGGGCCGATGCCCTGAGCAAAGAGCATCACCCGCTTGCCCAAGAGCAGCCCCAAAGCCAAAATTGACAAATAATACAGTAAGCTGCGCTTACTGGTGACGTCCTGCAGCAAGCTGCCGCCGCCGCTCAAAAGCAGGTCGCAGCTCCGCAGGGCCGTTAAAATTTCCCAGGGATTAAAACGATGAATGGAAGTTACATTATATCTGGCTGCCGTCACCTGGGGGTTGCCCGAAATAACCGTCAGCCCGACAGAATTTTCCGTACTGCGCAAAGCTTTGATGATCGCGGTCAGCATAGCCTCATCTCCGGCGTTAGCAAATCCATAATACCCGGAAATCACGATCTTGCTCATTGCTTCAGACAGCTCCTTTGCCAATTATCCCAAGCAGGCCACAGCAGGCCGATAACCAGTATGCCAATAATGCCGAAGACCACGCCCACAGCGTAGCCGTCAACGGCGCGCATCAGGCTCATCATCACAGGCGTACGCATATGACAGAAGGTCTGCACCAGGCTTCCCTGCCCGATAACGGCGCCGCACGCCAAGACAAACTGCCACCAGCGCGGCGCGCAGCGGTAGGCAGCCAATACCGCCAGGAAGAAGGCCGGATGGCCAATCATAAATTCCTTTTCGCGGGGACGGGCATACATAACCTGCTCCAAAAAGGCGCGCATTTTCAGCTCGATAGCAGGCACGGGCACGCCGCCCGTATGGCCGCTGCGGCCTACGAAATAAAAGGCCACGAACAGTAAAACCAATAATACGGCCACATGCTTAAAGGTCAGGCCCGTATCCAGCAGACCGTTGAGCCGTGCCAGCAAAAGCTTCACGCCCTTGCCCACCACCTGCAGCAAATCGTAACGGGCAATGAACAGAATCGCCGTCAGCAGCACCGGCAGGATAAAGGTCAGCTTAACGCCGCGGTAAATGTCGATTTCCAGCAAAAAGCGGCTGTCCGTCAAAATAGCGGACAAAAAGGCCGCGCCCACCAAAGAAAGCGCTACAGCCAGAGCCAGCTGCCATATTGCCTTCCAAATAATTACCAGCAGGCTGCTAACTTTATTTTTATTAGCTTCCCAAACGCTAAAGATAACGCTCATGGACAGCACAGGGAAAACGCCGGCCGCCGCCAAAGCCAACAGCTGACGCAAAAGCAAGCCGCGTCCCAGCAGCAGCACGCCAGCGCAGGCTAGGGACAACGCTCCCCACAGCGCCAGCTGCTTTGTGCCGCTCAAACCGAACAGCAGCGCCAAATACAGCGTTACCCCGGCAGCGATAGCCGCAGCAATGGGAATAAAATTGCTTTTAGCGGGGAAATAAGGCTCATAGCCGTCCTGGCCTGCAGCGGCAAAGACGCCTGCGTCGCCAATAGTAAAGCCGCGGGCTTCCACGCTTTTCTTAATATCCCTTACATATTGCAGATTGATCTGCATAATATCCTTGCCCTCCACCGGCATCAGGAAGGGACGGATATAGTTGACGCGGATATTGCGTTCCTCATCGGTCAGCGCCCAACGGCGCAAAGCCGTATCGACGCCGATTTTCTTCTGCTCCAAAGCGTCGATAACGTAGGAACGCGCAGCATAATATTTATTAAACTCGGACAGAGGAATCAGTCCGTCAATTTGGGCAAAGCGCAGCTGGGTATAATGCTCCAGCATCACCAGCTTCATCTTATTCTCCTGCATTTTCTGTCCTAAATATTCCAGCTTATCAGGATAGCCCACGGTTTCCGTCCCACAGGGCATATAGGCGTGTACCCTGACGCCCGCTTTTTTTATGCGCGCAAAAATACTGTCGATTTGCGCCTCATTCACGCCCACATAATTCTGCGGACGCACGATAACCTTAAAGCCCAGGGCCGACACCTTCTGCATATCGCGCACCGGCAAGCCCAAAGGAGCCTGCAGCAAACCCAAGGGCTCGTCGTACTTACTTTCAGGCAAAAGCTCCGTGCTGCCCAAAACGCGGATAATGCGCGGCTGGTCGCTGACCACAGCCACGCGCTCCTTGCCGTAGCGCAGCAGAAGATCCTCCTCCACATCGGCCAGCACAGCCGGATTATTGCCTGCGGCCACATAAGCGGCGCTCTCCTGCAAAGCCTGCGGCGCAACATGGGCGAACACACCCTTACCGGCGCCCAGACTAGCTGCCTGCCGCAGCTCGCCGCCCGTCGCCGTCTGAATTTCGCCCTTCTTTGTCAGACGATCCAACGTAGTATCAAAAATCATCAGGGAGTTGATGCCTGCATCCTTAAACTGCAGCAGCACCTCATCCTCCGGCAGGCCCTCCAACGCGGCTACCTTGCGCAGCCCCTCGTATTCCATGGCCATTTCCACCGTATTATTTGCCTGCTCCACCTGATGACGGGTCCAGTTGAGCCATAAGGCCCACGCCAAACCGATGGCAATCACGGCCAGCAGCACAGGATTATAGCGGTTTTTCATTAAATTCACCTGCACTCATTTCTCGCCTGTCAAATCTTCTTCTGCTGACTGCGCAGATAAGCTTCCACAAAGGGCATTAAATCGCCGTCCATTACGGCCTGGATATTACCGGTTTCGCAGCTGGTGCGGTGGTCCTTAACCATAGTGTAGGGCTGGAACACATAAGAACGAATCTGGCTGCCCCATTCGATATTCTGATAATCTCCGGCCAGATCGCTGACCAAAGCGTCCTGCTTAGCCTTCTCATATTCGTACAGCTTAGCGCGCAGCATTTGCAGACAGCGCTCGCGGTTCTGAATCTGGGAGCGCTCGTTCTGGCACTGCACCACAATGCCCGTGGGTTCGTGGGTCATACGCACTGCGGAGGACGTTTTATTAACGTGCTGACCGCCTGCGCCGCTGGCGCGATAGGTGTCCACACGTACCTCGTCCATATTGATATTAACCTCTACCGTATCGTCCAGCTCCGGCATAACGTCCACAGCGGCGAACGAAGTGTGACGGCGCGCGTTGGCGTCGAAAGGAGAAATGCGCACTAAACGGTGTACGCCCTTTTCCGACTTCAAAAAGCCGTAGGCGTTATGACCGTTGACCTGAATGGTAGCGCTCTTCACACCGGCCTCATCGCCCGGCTGATAGTCCAGCATTTCCAGCGCAAAGCCATTCTGCTCGGCAAAGCGGGTGAACATGCGCAGCAGCATACTGGTCCAATCCTGGGCTTCGGTGCCGCCTGCGCCTGCATGCAGCGTTAAAATAGCGTTATTGCCGTCGTACTCGCCGCTCAGCAGCATACCCAGCTCCAAATGCTCCAGCTCGGCGCGGCATTGCTCCAGCAGCTCGTCCATTTCCGGCAGCAGGCTTTCGTCATGCTCCTCGGCGGCCATCTCCTGCAACGCCTCCAAATCGTCGATGCTGGCGCTCAGCTTATGAAAGCCGTCGACTTCTTCTTTTAAAGCGTTAACGTCCTGCGCAGTTTTCTGCGCCTTTTCCGGGTCGTCCCAAAAGGTGGGATCGCCCATTTTATGCTCTAATTCGGCAATGCGGTCCTCCTTGACAGCGATGTCAAAGAGATCCCCTCATTTCCTCTAATTTTGCTTGTAAGTTGACGATTTCCGGTTTGTATTCTTCAATCAACAAAATTCTTCACAACCTTTCGTTAGCAAATTTAGTTATTTAGCGAGTACATAACTCAATATAATGCATATCACTATGTCGTCAAGAAGCAGTGCAGATACGAGGAATGGCGACGACGACGTACAGATTAGTACTTCTAGGAGCCATGACGAAGTAGATGCCTGCTTATGGGCGACATAAACTTAAACCTCAGGTGCGCCCTGCTCCCTAGCCCCATCCAAACGATCCTCAACCTGCGGCTGGGTAATGACGTTCACATGATAAATATAACGCACTACATCGTCCTGAATAGCGTCGATCATAGCCTCAAACATATCGTAGGCTTCAAACTTATATTCCACCAGCGGGTCCTTCTGGCCATAAGCGCGCAGGCCAACGCCCTCGCGCAGCATATCCATAGCGTCCAGATGCTCCATCCAGTGATTGTCCACAACCTTGAGCATAACCAGATTTTCCAGCTCGCGCATCAGCTCAGGCCCGATAGCGTCCTCGCGTTCCTGGTAGTAGTCTGTCGCTACCTTATGCAGATATTCGTCCAGCTCTTCGCGGCTCAAATTCTGCAAATATTCCACGGTCAAGAGGCCGCGGGGAGCGTAAAATTCCTCAGCATAAGCAATCAAAGCCTTCAAATCCCAATCCTCGGAATAAACCTCAGGCGGCGCGTACATAGCCATGGTGCGGTCCACAACCTTTTCCACCATCTCTTTGATATTGCCGCTCAAATCCTCCTGATGCAGAATCTTCTTGCGCTGGGCGTAAATAACCTCGCGCTGCTGATTCATAACGTCGTCGTATTCCAAGACGTGCTTACGAATGCTGAAGTTGCGCGCTTCCACCTTCTTCTGCGCATTCTCGATGGACTTGGTTACCAGGCTGTGCTCGATAGGCTCGTCGTCCTCCATGCCCAGCTTATCCATAATACCGGCAATGCTGTCGCTGCCGAACAAGCGCATCAAATCGTCCTCCAGGCTCAGGAAGAACTTGGAAGAACCGGGGTCGCCCTGACGGGCGCAGCGGCCGCGCAGCTGGTTGTCGATACGGCGGCTTTCATGGCGCTCCGTACCGATGATATGCAGGCCGCCCAGCTCAGGCACGCCCTCGCCCAGCACAATATCCGTACCGCGGCCCGCCATATTGGTGGCAATGGTAACGGCGCCGTACTGACCGGCCAAAGCGATAATTTCCGCTTCTTTTTCATGGTATTTAGCGTTCAGCACATTATGAGGAATGCCGCGGCGCTTGAGCATGGCGCTCAGCTCCTCGGACTGCGCGATGGATGTAGTGCCTACCAGAACCGGACGGCCGGACTTATGGCACTCCTCGATTTCGTTGGCCGCAGCCTTGTACTTAGCCAAACGGGTTTTATAAATAACGTCGGGATGGTCCACACGAATCATGGGCTTGTTAGTCGGCACCACCACAACGCTCAGATTATAAATCTTCTGGAACTCCTGCTCCTCGGTTTTCGCCGTACCGGTCATACCGGCCAGCTTTTTATACATACGGAAGTAGTTCTGGAAGGTAATGGTAGCCAGAGTCTGGCTTTCGCGCTCCACCTTTACGCCCTCCTTCGCCTCGATAGCCTGATGCAGGCCCTCGGAGAAGCGGCGGCCGAACATCAAACGGCCGGTAAATTCGTCGACGATGATAACCTGCCCGTCCTTCACCACATAATCGCGGTCGCGGTGCATCAAAGCCTTGGCCTTCAAAGCGCACATAATCTGGTGGGAATAGTCCACACCGTGCTCGTTGTCATACAGGTTGGCGATACCCAGCATTTTTTCGGCTTTAGCGATACCAACCTCCGTCGGCGCAACCTGCTTCTGCTTTTCGTCCACGGTATAGTCCTCGCCCTCGTTCATCTGAGCGACTACCTTGGCCAGCACACGATACAGGTCGGTGGATTTTTCGCCGGGGCCGGAAATAATCAGCGGCGTGCGGGCCTCGTCAATCAAAATACTGTCCACCTCGTCGACGATGCAGTAATTAAGCTCCCGCTGCACCATTTGGTTTTCATCGACTACCATGTTGTCGCGCAGGTAGTCGAAACCGAACTCATTATTAGTGCCGTAGGTAACGTCCGCAGCGTAAGCGGCCTTACGGTCGGGGAAATCCATATCATGAACGATCAGGCCCACGGACAAGCCCAAAAATTTATAAATGCGGCCCATGTCCTGGCTGTCGCGGCGAGCCAGATAATCGTTGACGGTAACAACATGCACGCCCTTACCGGTCAAAGCGTTCAAATATACGGGCAGCGTAGCCACCAGCGTTTTGCCTTCGCCGGTGCGCATCTCGGAAATTTTGCCGCGGTGCAGCACCACGCCGCCAATCAGCTGCACGTCGAAATGGCGCATGCCGGTAACGCGCTTGGAAGCCTCGCGCACAACGGCAAAGGCCTCCGGCAGAATATCATCCAGGGTTTCGCCCTTTTGCAGGCGCACCTTAAATTCGGCAGTCTTAGCCGCCAGATTAGCGGAGCTTAAAGAGGACATTTCCTTTTCCAGACTATTGATCTTATCTACGATAACGCGAATATTTTTTAATTCCTTCTCGTTGGGATCACCAAAAATTTTCTTCAAAATACCTTCGAGCAACACGATCACTCCTTAAATTTATGTGCAAAGAAAAGATTGTACACCTAATTTTAAATTATAGCAGAAAGAGTCCTAAAAAGCAAAAAACCTAAGGGCTTTTCCTCAGCTTTTTTGTGAAGTTTACGTCAAATTATCCGCGCTTGCCTATTCTGCTTTAAGGAAAGCCCAGCGTTAATTTGTACCTTTCCCACGCACACAAAAACGGCAGACGCCCGCAAGCGCCTGCCGTTTTTAAGTATTTTATTTTTTACGCAATCTGCTGTTGCTCCACTTTATCCGCTAAAGGATCGGCAACAACAGGACTATTTTTGAAAAGCTCTAAAGGATCAAGGTCAATACACTCATATGGATCTCTATTGCCTACTAAATCCCAAGCCGGAGCTCCACCTATAATCGTTACCTTATTAAAAATATCCTTATTCATTAATGGCTCAAACACTGTTTCCGGCACAATCAAATTACTTATATCAGCCAAGCGCACTGACCCATCGTTAAAATACAAATACAGTCTATATTCTGCAGCTGGAACTACTTGCTGTACAATAGGATAAAAATATTTAAAATCAAGATCCTGTTTCACATTTTCCACCTCCTTACTATACCAAAGGAGCAATCCTATTCAAAGGTTTGTGATCTCTTGCCAATTCCCAATTTTGCATCAGTTCATCGCTATGTAACGTACACCACGCTAAAAGATAACGCAGTTGTCTGTTTGGCAAAGACCCAGAAATAACAACACATTCTAAAATATCAACGGTAGCTTGACGCCCGGCATATTCCGCATGAATATGCGGCGGATTATGCTCGCTATAATTCATTGTAATTCTAATGCCGTAAAACAAGCTTATTTCTGGCATCTTCAACTCCTCCTTTTCATAAAATCACTCATAACACTATCTTTATTTTTATTATAAAAAATTTTTCTAATAAGGTCAATCTAGACTTTTCCACTATTTTCCACATAAAAGCGGCAGACGCCAGCAAGCGCCTGCCGCTAAATTCAGCTGTTAGAAACTTATTTTAATTCTGGGCTCAAGAGGCCGTACTTGCCGTCCTTGCGGCGATAAACTACGCAAGCGCTGCCCAGATCGGGATCGAAGAATACGAAGAAATCATGATTCAACAGATTCATCTGCAGAATTGCTTCTTCCGGAGTCATGGGGTGCATCGTGAAATGCTTGTTTTTAATAATCTGGAATTCACCGTCGTCCGCCTCAGCTGCGGGAACTGCTGCCGGAGCAGGATCTGCAAAGTTGGAATATTTTCTCTTCATCAGACGAGTTTTATATTTATGAATTTGACGCTCAATCTTTTCCACTACCAAATCGATGGAGGAATACATATCCTTCGTAGTTTCCTGCGCTCTAAGCAAAATGCCACTGGCAGGAACGGTAATTTCCACAATGTGATTGCCCTTCTCAACCTTCAGTACCGCAGAAATATCGCCCACAGTCTTGAATTGCTTCGTAACCTTGGTAATTTTTTTCTCCACATATTCTTTCAATGCCGGAGTTACGTCAATGTTTCTGCCTTTTACGTTTACGCTCATAATTCATGCCTCCTTTGGTATGTCACAGCCGACCGCTGCCGCCTGCGCTACCATTTTCTATCAAGGGTTAGGCTTTATCCCTTTGCTTATATATTTCGCTGTTCGGGGCAAAACTCCTGCTGCATTTATCATTCTTGCGTGACTTTTTCGTGAAATGTCAAGAAAGTGTTACACATCTGGCAGTTTATAAAATTTTAGACAGGAAGCTCTTAGTGCGCTCGCATTTGGCATGCTGGAAGATTTCCTCCGGCGTGCCCTCCTCCTGGATAACGCCGCCGTCCACAAAGACCACTCTGTCGCCTACCTCGCGGGCAAAGCCCATTTCGTGGGTGACAACGGCCATGGTCATGCCTTCGTTGGCCAGCTCCTTCATAACGTCCAATACTTCGTTGACCATTTCCGGGTCCAAAGCGCTGGTAGGCTCGTCGAAAAGCAAGGCCTTAGGCTTCATGCACAAGGCGCGGGCGATGGCTACGCGCTGCTGCTGCCCGCCGCTGAGCTGTTCTGGATAGCTGTTGGCCTTATCCTCCAGTCCAACCTTTTTCAGATAGGTACGCGCAGTTTTTTCCGCTTCATCCTTAGATATGCCGCGCACCTTCATGGGCGCCAGCATCAGGTTCTGCAGCACCGTCATATGCGGGAACAGATTAAAGCGCTGGAACACCATACCTACTTCCTTACGGATTTCGTTAATATTAGCTTCGCCGGTAAGCGGAATACCGTCGATAACGATGCTGCCGCCCGTCGGCTCCTCCAGATAGTTGATGCAGCGCAAAAGCGTACTCTTGCCGCTGCCTGACGGCCCGATGATTACCACTACTTCCTTTTCCGCAATGTTGAGGTTTACGCCGCGCAGCACCTGCAAATCGCCGAAGCTTTTTTGCAGATTAGTAATTTGAATCATAATTTGCTTACTCATTTCGTATCATACCTCCGCTCCAAAACGCCTACCAATCTTGCGACAGCAAAGGTCATGATCAGGTAGATAATCGCTACCGCCATCCAAATTTCAAAGGAAGCGTAGGTACGCGCGATAATCAGCTGACCGCGGCGGGTCAGCTCCTCAAAGCCAATGACGGATACCAAGGACGAATCCTTAAGCATGGCGATAAATTCATTGCCCAGGGGCGGAATGATGCGCTTGAAGGCCTGAGGCATAATAATGTAGCGCATGGTCTGGGCCCAGCTCATGCCCAGGCTGCGGCCAGCTTCCATCTGGCCCTTGTCGATGGACTGGATGCCGGCGCGGAAGATTTCGGCAATATAGGCGCCGCTGTTGATGGAGCAGGCGGAAATAGCCGCAAAATACGGATCCACGCGGTTGCCGGTAATACCGGGCAAAGCGAAGTAAACCAAAAAGATTTGCACCAGAAGCGGCGTACCACGGATAAAATCAACGTAAACATTAGCGAGGTAACGCAGCGGCTTAATGGAGCACAAACGGGCGATGCCTACCAGACAGCCTATGCACAGGCCCAGCGTTACGCTCATGGCCGTAATTTCCACCGTAATACCGGCGCCAGCCAGCAGCAGCGGGAACGAACGTACCATTAAATCAAAATTCAATTCCATAATTCTCCCAATCCCTTCTTTGACAGGGTTCTAACAGCCTTTAATTTGCTCAAGCCCCAAAATATGGCAGGCTTTATTTTTTAGCCTCCCCAAACCATTTCTTATACAGCTTATCGAATTCGCCGTTTTTCTTCAGCTCTTCCATGCCCTTGTTCAGCTCGGCGGCCAGCTTGCTGTCCTTCTTCACAGCGATACCGTACTGCTCGGCTTCCATTTTTTCGCCCACGGTCATAGCAAATTTATTGCCGCCCTTAGCCAAATAATATTCCATTACCGGCAAATCGCCAATAACGGCGTCCACGCCGCCGTTTTTCAGCTCCAGCGCAGCCTCGTCCTGAGTATTAAAGGTAGTAACGGTTGCGCCCTCCACGCTTCTGGCCTTCATTTCGCCGGTAGTGCCAATTTGCGCCGCAATGCGCTTGCCCTTCAAATCGTCGATGGATTTAACGGCTGCGTTATCCTTTTTCACCATCACGATAAGACCGGAGGTGTAGTAAGGGTCGCTGAAGGTTACGGCTTTTTTGCGCTCGTCGGTAATGGTCATACCGGCGATAGCCGCGTCGATATTGCCTGCGTTCAGCGCCGGAATCAATGCGTCGAAGCCCATGCCGCTGACTTCCACTTTATAACCCAGCTGCTTGCCTATGGCTTGAATCAGCTCTACGTCGAAGCCTGTCAGCTCGCTGCTGCCCTCTTTAGGAAATTCAAAGGGCGCAAAAGCAGGCTCAGTGCCTACGCGCAGCACCTTAGCGGGCTCAGCCTTCTTTTCCTCGCCGCCGCAGCCGGTCAGCAGCAGGCTGCAGGCCATGATTGCCGTCATTAAAAATACCAATACCTTTTTCATGTGTGAGTCCCCCTCATTTTATATATATTTTTATTTACAGCATCCGCAGATGCTAAAAAACAGCAACGGAGCACATGCGATTCTCCACCACATTGTGCTCCGCTTGTGAACCGACATTATTATTTCTTTACTTCGCCAAACCAGGTTTTGTAAATCTTGTCATATTCGCCGTTCTTTTTCAGCTCAGCCAAAGCCTTGTTGATATCGCCAGCCAGCTTGTCGTTGCCTTTTTTCACAGCCAAGCCGTACTCTTCAGCCTCCATAACTTCGCCCACGGTCATAGCGCTGGCGTTGCCGCCCTGCGCCAAGTAGTAGCCTACAACGGGGCTGTCGTTGATAACGGCGTCCACGCCTTTATTTTTCAGCTCCATAGCCGCTTCAGTATTCGTGTTGAAAGCGGTTACCTTAGCGTTGGCAATGCTTCTGGCTTTGTTTTCGCCGGTAGTACCGATTTGTACGGCAATGCGCTTGCCTTCCAAATCCTTCGCGCTCTTAACTTCCGTATTGTCCTTGTTGACCATCACAATCAAGCCGGAGGTGTAATAAGGCTCGGAGAAGGTTACGGCCTGCTTGCGCTCGTCGGTGATGCTCATGCCTGCGGCAACCATATCGATGTTGCCTGCGTTCAGCGCCGGAATCAAAGCGTCGAAGCCCATGTTCACAATCTCTACCTTATAACCCATTTGCTTGCCGATAGCGCGGGCCAAATCCATATCAAAGCCGTCGTAATCCTTGCTGCCTTCCTTTTGGAATTCAAAAGGCGCGAAGGTCGGCTCAGTGCCTACGCGCAGCACCTTGGCAGGCTCGGCCTTCTTTTCGCCGCTGCCGCCGCAACCGGCAGCCAGCATAGCGACGGCAGCAATAACCGCCATCATTAAAATTAAAAGCTTTTTCATATTTCATTTACTCCTTTCAACGCGCAGAGCTTTATTTTGATACACACATTATATACCGATTTGCGCCGCAGGTAAAGAATTTTTATTAAAAATACCGGCATAAAAATAAATACAACTCAGCTGACCTGGTCTTCGCCCCCACACTCGCCTGCTGGAAGGTTCGCTCCTAAGCCTTGCGCTCCCCACTACTGCTTCTCTCGCGTATAAATTTTCTGCGGCAGGACTTACTTCTAAGCTGCACCGTGCTCGCAGCCATATTTCCGGCTGTTTACGTGGATCGTTTCGCCTGCAACTGGCATCGACTTGCAACCACAGACCTGAGTTGTACACCTAATTATATTCCGGCAGGTTTTTTTTTGCAAGATACGCGCAGCTTTTGCTTTAATATTTTTCTAAAAAGTGATATACTTACTATGCCTAACTCGTTCGGACAAGCTATTTCAGATAATTTTTGAGGGAACCGTTATGATTGCCATACCCCAATGTCTTGATTTCACAGATATTCGCCTGACAAGGGAAATCTGCGACTTCTATTTAAAAATGCTGGAAATTAAAAATCGCGCTATCTACCTGCACAGCCAACAGGTAGCCAATTATGCTGCCAGTACGGCGGCCAAGCTGGGCCTGCCGGCCTCCGAGGTATTGCAAATCAAAACGGCGGCGCTGCTCCATGATATCGGCCAGCTTTCCGTCCCCAATATCATTCTGGCCAAGCTGCCATTTTTATCCACCCGCGAGCTGTCTATTTACAAGCGCCACTGTATCGCCGGAGCCAGTATGCTGGAAAATATTCCGGAATTTACTTATATAACCGATATCATCCGCTGCCATCACGAAAAGTGGGACGGCACCGGTTATCCCAAGCGGCTCAAGGGACAAAACATTCCCATCGGCGCGCGCATCGTCGCCGTCGCCAATTATTACGACCGCAATATTAACCCCTGCACGCAGCACTGGCAAAAGACCCACACCGAAGCCATCATCGAGCTGCAGAACAAAGCGGGGCTGGACTTCGATCCTTCAATAGTCAAGGCCTTTATCGAATCTGTTATCCCGCTGCCAGAAAAAAATAACGAAGCGAAAAAATAGGCTGCCGCCCCAAGCTATGAGCGCGCAGCCTGTTTTATTTTATCAGCATCCTCATTTATCAATGTTTCTGTACCCATTATACGGGCGTTGCAAGCCCCAGGCTTTATACAGCCAGCAAGCGATCAAAAGCGCTGACAATATAAACAAAAAAGCACTCCGATTTCTCGAAGTGCTGAATTTACGTGGTGGGCGCTAACGGGATCGAACCGCTGACATTCTGCTTGTAAGGCAGACGCTCTCCCAGCTGAGCTAAGCGCCCGTGTATGGTGACCGGTGGGGGAATCGAACCCCCGATACCGCCGTGAAAGGGCGGTGTCTTAACCGCTTGACCAACCGGCCAAAGTGTGGTGACCCATGTAGGCCTCGAACCTACGACACCCTGATTAAGAGTCAGGTGCTCTACCAACTGAGCTAATGGGCCGTGGTCACGTTACTCGATTATAATACACTATCGCAGAGAAAAATGCAAGAGTTTTTTGCAAAAAAAATAAAATTTTTTTGCGATGCGGAGAAAAAGGTTTGACTATGACTGGAGAAAAGCATAAAATAAAAATGATAAAGAGCCTTTAAAAATTTATTTACGGAGGACAGATTTATGCAGTACGATATTGCCGTTATCGGCGGCGGGCCTGCCGGCGTTTCTGCCGCCATCACAGCTTCCAGCAAGGGGCGCAGCGTTATTTTATTTGAAGCCCACGGCTTCAGCCCGCGTTTGCGCAGCGTCGCCAAAATTACCGACTACATGGGCATTCCCGATTTGTCCGGCACAGAGCTGATGGACATTTTTGTTAAGCATCTGAAACAGATGACTGTAGATATTATTGAAGAAAAAATTATTTCTCTGCGCGAGGTGGGCGAAGGCTTCATCCTTGGTACGCCGCACGAGGAATATTCCGCGTCGGCCGTCGTGCTGGCAACCGGCATTTCCCGCTCCACGCTGTTCCCCGGCGAAAAGGAATTTTTGGGGCGCGGCGTCAGCTACTGCGCTTTTGTGGACGGCGCTAAATATAAAAATAAGCGCGTAGCCGCCGTGGCTACGGTTCCCGACGCCATGGAGGAAATCGAATATCTGGCGGATCAATGCGAGCACGTTTTCTTCTTCCCGCGTTATCAGGGTTTTGTGCCGCCTAAGAAAAAAAATATCTCCGTGGTTTTAGATACGCCGACGGAAATCACCGGTACGGATAAGGTAACCGGTATCCGCGCCGGCGATGATTTTTACAGCGTGCAGGCCGCTTTCGTTTTCCGCGCTACCGACCCGCTGAACAGCTTTTTGCCGGGGTTGGAAATTCGCGGCCGCAGCATTTATGTGGACGATCAGGCTCAAACTAATATTGAAGGCGTTTTTGCCGGCGGCGACTGTACCGGCCAGCCTTGGCAGATCAACCGCGCCGCAGGCCAGGGGCAGAAGGCTGGGCTTAGCGCTATCCGTTATCTGGCGCGCCGCGACGAGGGCATAGATTATTGAGAGAAAAGCTTTTTTCTTGCACGGGATTGTGCTAAAATATAATTTACAATGCTTGTGATTTGGAGGAATATGTATGTTAGATATGAAATTTGTCCGTGAAAATCCGGACAAGGTAATAGAAGCCGTTAAGAACCGCAACGGTAATTTGGATTTAACGGAATTTTTAGAGCTGGATAAAAAGCGCCGCGAGCTGACGCAGCAGGTAGAGGCTTTGAAAAAAGAGCGCAACAGCGCTTCTCAGGAAATCGGCAAGCTGAAAAAGGCCGGGCAGGACGCCGCTGAACAAATGGCGGCCGTGCGCGCCTTGGGCGATAAAATTGCCGACGACGACAAGGCTTTGAAAGAAATCGAAGAAAGATTAAAAACCATTTTGCTGACCATTCCCAATATTCCGGCCGAGGATGTGCCGGTGGGCAAGGACGACAGCTGCAATCCCGTTGTGCGCACCTGGGGCGAAATTCCTAAATTTGATTTTGAGCCCAAGGCTCATTGGGATTTGGGCGAAGGCCTAGGCATTTTGGATTTTGAACGCGGCGTCAAGGTTTCCGGCGCGCGTTACGTTTTCTATCGCGGTCTGGGTTCTCGCTTAGAGCGTGCCGTTATCAATTTCTTCCTGGATTTACACACGCAAAAGCACGGCTATACCGAATTTTTCCCGCCGTTCATCGTTAACGGCGCCAGCATGCAGGGCACGGGCCAGCTTCCTAAATTTGCCGAGGATATGTATAAGCTGGAAAACGGCGATATGTACCTTATTCCTACTGCAGAGGTTCCCGTAACCAATTATCATCGCGACGATATGCTCAGCGGCGATCAGCTGCCGTTGAAATACACCGCTTACAGCGCTTGCTTCCGCGCGGAGGCCGGTGCGGCAGGCCGCGATACCCGCGGTTTGATTCGTATGCATCAGTTTAATAAGGTAGAGCTGGTTAAATTTACGAAGCCGGAAGAATCCTGGGAGGAGCTGGATAAGCTGACCCATGACGCGGAGGAAGTGCTGCAGCTGCTGGAGCTGCCCTATCACGTAGTGCGTCTGTGCACCGGCGATTTGGGCTTCAGCTCCGCTACTACTTACGATTTGGAGGTTTGGCTGCCCGCCGCCAACTGTTATCGTGAAATTTCCTCCTGCTCCAACTTCCTGGACTTCCAGGCTCGCCGCGCTAACATTCGTTTCCGCCGCGACGCTAAGTCCAAGCCGGAATTTGTTCATACGCTTAACGGCAGCGGCGTAGCCGTGGGCCGTACCGTAGCGGCTATCCTGGAAAATTACCAGCAGGCCGACGGCAGCGTAGTAGTGCCCAAGGTTCTGCGTCCTTACATGGGCTGCGACGTTATCAAGGCTCCTGAAAAATAAAAGCTGCCGCCTTCGGGCAAAACTCAAGAAAAATATTCTATCGCAAGCCGCCTGTAACGGGCGGCTTTTTTTGTTGGACGGCACCTTGCTTCTTTTAAAAATATTCCGCGGCAATAATTTTGCGAATCAAAAACCGGGGCGTTGCGTAAACGCCGGAGCGGCCAGAGCAATTCGTTTTTCCTGAAAACTGCAAATTTTCCGCTTAAAAATGAGCCAATCCGCAGTTATTGTAAAATTTTTCCCAACTCCTCAAAAAAAATCAATTTTCTGCCGTTTTCCTATTGTACTTTCCGCTTATTGTGGTACAATCTAATGAGTAAAATATATGCTATGGCAAGGGGAGAGTGGATATGAGAAGAGATAAACATTTTCAGCTTAGCCGCGAGGCGGTGGAAAAATTGGCGAGCCAATACGGCACGCCGTTGTTAGTCCTTTCTTTGGAAGAAGTTAAGAAAAATTATCAGGTTTTGAAAAAATATATGCCCCGGGTGCGCATCCACTACGCAATTAAGGCTAACCCCCATCCGGAAATTTTGCGGGTTATGGCCGACATGGGTTCCTGCTTCGATGTGGCGTCCGACGGCGAAATCCGCACGCTGAGCGCTATGGGCGTGGAAGGCGGACGCATGATTTACGCTAATCCGGTGAAGCTGGGCGTAGGCTTGGAGGCCTGCCGGGACTGCGGCGTGACCAAGATGACCTTTGATAGCGCCAGTGAAATAGAAAAAATTAAAAAGCAATGTCCGGACGCAACAGTGCTGCTGCGTCTGCGTATCGATAATTCCTCCGCTCATGTGGATTTGAATAAAAAATTCGGCGCGGCGCGTGAAAATGCGCTGGCTTTAATGCTGCAGGCCAAGGAGGCCGGGTTGGATATGGCCGGCGTAGCCTTTCACGTAGGCAGCCAGACAGTCAGCTCCGACCCGTATCTGCACGCTTTGGATATAGCCCGCGGCCTGTTCGACGAGGCGGAAGCTGCAGGGCTGCACCTGCGGATTTTGGATATCGGCGGCGGCTTCCCCATTCCTGAGCCCAAGGTGAAATTTAATCTGCCCGAAATGCTGAAGCAGATCAGCGCCCGCTTAAATGAAGATTTTGCGGAAACGGAAATTTGGGCGGAGCCGGGACGTTATATCTGCGGTACGGCCGTGAATCTGATTACCAGCGTTATCGGCGTGACCGAGCGCGGCGGCCAGCCCTGGTACTTTTTGGACGAGGGCCTGTACGGCACTTTTTCCGGCGTTATTTTCGACCAATGGGATTTTAAGCTGCTGAGCTTTAAGGAAGGCGACGAGCGCGTGGCCGCTACATTTGCCGGCCCCAGCTGCGATAGTCTGGATATTATGTTCCGCGGACGTATGACCGCTCCCCTGGAGGTTGGCGATTTGCTTCTGGTTCCTGCCTGCGGCGCTTATACCTCGGCTTCGGCCACAACTTTCAACGGCTTCAGCAAAGCGCGCTTTGTAGTGTGGGAAGAGGTTAAGGAAGACGTTATGCCCATCGCCGCAGAGATTTTAGCTCCGGCCGTATAACCGTATAAATTATATTTCCCCGTGCTGCAAAACGGCGCGGGGATTTTTGCTTTGGAAATTGAAAACGTACAAAGAAAAAGAAGCGGTAATTCGCCAATGGATTTGCCACTTCTTTTTGTTATGTGGAGAGCGCAGAGCAAAATTTATCTTTTAAGAGATATTTTAATTACCTTAGCGGTTTCTGTTCCGTTATTCCAGATAGAATGAGGAATCATGCCGTCAACGAAGAAGCTTTCGTCTTTCTTTACGATATGCGAAGCGTCTCCTAAAATGATTTTTACTTCGCCTTCGACAATGATAAATAGATGATTATCGCTGTGAGTATGATTTCCCTTCGGGCCGCCGCCGTTTGCCTCGATATATGCCAGCGCGCCCCAATGAATTGCGCCCATTTCGTTAAATAATTTTTTAGCTAAAAATCCAGAGTGACCCTCAGGGGTAATAAATGCATTTTCCAATCTAATTCCTTCCCTTCGCTTTTGATATTTATTTTATTATACACCGTTAATTTAGCGAAGTGAATAGCTAGAGATTGTCGTCTTGTCGGTTTTCCTACTCCTGAAGAGTAGGGGGTGATGTGCTATGACGGTTTCTGAGGCGTTATCTTTGATGATTAGCTTCGCAACTTTAGTAGTTCTCATTCTCTCATTTCGCAAATAGAATGAGAAAAACCGCCTAACGTGCGGTTAAGCGGTCTTCCGTCGAATTAAAATAATTTAGGGGAGAGCCGACTTTCCGCGGCCGACTATCTCTTTATTTATTATAAACGTAGTATGAAAAATAGTCAAGACAGCAAATTTTTGGCGCTTACGCCGTCCTTAGCGGGACGGCGTTTTGCTTTCCTTAGCTGCGCGGTTTATCTGCTGGGTAAGCGTGACGTCGCCGAGTATGTGTAAAAATGAACTTTATTTATTACCGTTGTATCAATGTGCGGCGGCGCGGCCATGGATGTTTACGCATTACTGGGTTACGTCCTGCGCGGCAGCGCAAGCCTGTATCTGCCGTTTCTGCTGCTGCCTGAGGAGGAATTTTTGGCAGCTGTTGTGCTGCTCTTGGGCGGATTTTGCAGCTGGCTGCCGGTCTATCTTTTTGGTAAACGGGATGCGGCCGATTATTTGTAAAGCTGAATTTTAATTTAAAGCGAATATCTTCTTCCTATCGTGAAACGCGAGGGGAAAAGCATATTCGCTTTTGCTGGTCATTGTATATTGAAGAATTATGTATACCTTCTTCACAAAAGATTTACAATTCTTGTTTAAGGTAATATACTATAAATAAGATGGGAATATAGCGATTGTTGCAATAGTTTTATTTTATAAGCGGAAAGTTTGTGCGAGGTGAGCTTTGATGAAACGGCAGGCAGCTTTAATTTTTTCCTTGCTGGTTCTGGGATTTTCTGCAGCAGCAGCCGCTGCGCCGCAGGATAATCCTGTGCAGCGGCAGCAGCAAATTTTACAGCAAAAGGAGCAGGAGCAGGCTGCCAAACGCGCCGAACAGGAATTGCAGCGGCGTGCAGGCCGCGATATGGCGAAAGCGCAGCGGCAGGGCAGCCCTTTGGCCGCCTTTGCTTTGCCGGAGGAAGCCAACAGCTTTAAAATCAAAAGCTTTTCCTTAAAGGCTTCCCGTTACGCTTATAAATTTCAGTGGATCAACGATTATTTAGCGGGCTTTAACGGCCAGCGCATCGGCGTGCAGGGCATCAATTTGCTTTTGCAGAATATCAATAACGAAATTATGAATCGCGGTTATCTGACCACGAGAATTTATATAGAATCCCAGAATTTGGCCAGCGGCAAATTGTATTTTACTTTGCTGCCGGGTGTTATCGGGGACATCCGTTTCCGGCAAAAGACCTGGGGAACATGGACTAATGCCATGCCTGTGCGGCGCGGCTCTTTACTGAATATCCGCGATATCGAGCAGGCGATAGACAATTTTAACAGCGTTCCCGGGCAGGAGGCGGATATTAAAATCGAGCCCGGCGCGCAGGAGGGCCAAAGCGATTTGGTAATCGACATTAAGCGCGGCAGGCCGTGGAAGCTGATTTTAAGTCTGGACAATTCCGGCACCCGCGACACGGGCAAGGTGCAGATGAGCGGCGCTCTGCAGCTGATGCAGCCCTTGTCGGCCAACGATATTTTTTATGTGAGCTGGAACGAGGACGCTACGGAATCCGGCGAAACCAAGGGAACGCGGGCCAACAGCATTTATTATTCCATTCCCTTTGGCAAAGAACGTTTCACTTACAGCCGCAGTAAAAATGACTATCACCAGACGGTGACTTACGCGGTCAATCCTTTTATTTCCAGCGGCGAATTTACTAACGATACGCTGACCTGGACGCATCTGGTGCAGCGCAATCAGAGCAGCAAAACAGATTTTGAGCTGGGCTTCACTCATAAAACGCGGCACAGCTATATTAACGGCACGGAAATAGAGGTGCAGCGGCAGAAAACCACGGTTTTGCTGGCGGGCTTCAATCACCGGCAGTATTTGGGGCGCAGCGTTCTGGATACGTCGCTGAAATGGCAAAAGGGATTGCCGTGGTATGCGGACGCAGGCCCGACGGACGGCATGAGCGGCGAAGCGACTACGCGCTATAATATGTATCATTTGGGGTTGAATTTTACCGCGCCGGTGCCCTTTGGCGAAGGTTACGACGCGCAGTATAACGTCAGCATCCGCGGGCAGAAAAGCGACCAGCGTGTATATGGCAGCGAATTTTTTACTATAGGCGGGTTTTACAGCGTGCGCGGTTTTGATGGCGAGCAGACCTTAGCTGCCGAGGATGGCATCGTAGTGCGCAACGAGCTGCGTTTTCCCATTGAAAAATATCCGCATCTTCTTTATCTGGCTTTGGATTACGGCAAGGTGCATGGGCCAAGTACGGAATATCTTTTAGGTACGGAGCTGGTGGGCGGCGCCGTAGGTATGCGGGGCAAAATCGGCAGTTTGCAGTACGAGGCTTTTGTGGGCTGGCCCATAAAAAGGCCGGACGGATTTATTTGCGACAGCCGCACCTACGGCTTTTTACTGACGGCGGAAATTTAAACAGCGGCGGGCAGCAGCGCCGCGCAGGGGCGTATTAGCGAAAGGAAAGCTATATTATGAGTAAGTACGGTAGCAAAAAGAAAAAGCTTATGGCCTGCGCCATTATTTTATCCTTGCAGATGCAGACGGCTTTGCCGGTTTACGCGGCTGCGGCAGCTCCGAAGGCTGCGCCGCCGGTGGTGAATATTGCAGCGCCTGACGCTAACGGGCTTTCCCACAATAAAACGGCGGAGTTTAACGTAGGCGCTGAGGGACTTGTTTTTAATAATATCGCTAACGGCAGCGCCAATACGGTTTTAGCTGGGCAGCTGACGGCTAACGCTAATTTAACAAACGGAGCGGCGCAAACGATTTTACAGGAAGTAACGGGCGGCGGCCTTTCCAACCTGCACGGCGTTATGGAAATCGCCGGGCAAAGGGCGAATTTGATTATTGCCAATCCCAACGGCATCAACGTCAATGGCGCTGGCTTTATCAATGTGGACAGGGCCACGCTGGTAACGGGCAAACCCGATTTTACCGGCGGCAGGCTGGTTTTCAACGTGACCGGCGGCCGCGTTACCGTAGAGGGAACGGGGAATTTTCCGGGAGAAGGTTTTACCAGCGCCGACGAGGCTAACACTTATTTGCCCAATAAGCTGGATATTATGACCCGCGCCGCCGTCATTAACGGCGAGCTGTGGGCTAAAGAAGAAATTAACGTCGTTACCGGCGCGAATAAAATAGATTACGCGACATCCGAAAGGCAGCAGCTTGCCGCGGACGGCGAGAAGCCTGCCGTGGCTTTGGACGTGGCGGCCCTGGGCGGCATGTATGCGGGCAAAATTATGCTGGTGGGCACGGAAAAGGGCCTGGGCATGAATCTGGGCGGACGCATCAGCGCCGGGGGCGACCTGTATATTTCCAACGCCGGGAAGCTGACCGTGACGGAAAATATGCAGCCGGGTGGCGGCGGCGAAAGAGAGAACGACGCGGCTGTCGAAGCCGGCGGCAGCATTACGCTGCTGGCAGAGGAATTAAGCAGCAGCAGCTCCATTGAAGCCAAGGGCGCGGTTACGCTGGACGTAAGCGGCAGGCTGGAAAATACAGGCTCGCTGATATCCGGAGCCGAATATTTGCAGGACGAGGAAGCCGACGACGCGGTATTTATGCATAACGAGGCCGATTTGACCCTGCGGGCCGGGGAGCTGGACAATAGCGGGTTGATTAGCGCTACCAAGAATTTAACCGTCGATATAGAAAACGGTATGGTACACAGCGGCCTTTTAACCAGCGAGGGAAGCGTGAGCGTAACGGCGGGCGGCAGCCTGACGGGCAGCGGAGCTGTCGGCGCGCAGGAATCCGTCAGCGTGACGGCGGACAAGGTAGGGCTGTATCGCGGCAATATTTATACCTATACCGCAGGCACGGATGCCGACGGCAATCCTACGCTGACTTTTGATGAAAATAAGAATGTCAGCGTCAGCGAAAAAAATCCTGACGAAATAATTACGCCGGTGACCCCGGAGCAGCCCCAGCGTCCGCATGGGCCGGAACGTCCGGGGAATTTGGCGGGCGAGGGCGCAGGCGGCGCGGCCATAGCCCCGCTGCCGCAGATTGCGGAAACGGCGGGCATTGCGGCTACCGTAGAGCAGGAAAAGGCGGCGGACGCCAGCCTGGCGCTGACTGCGGACGAGAGTGCGGACGGCAAATATCGGCCTATTATCGATAAGGCGGCCAACGGCGTGGATTTGGTACAGATTGCGCAGGTCAACTCTAACGGAGTATCCCGCAATTTATACAGCGATTTTAATATTAAATCCAGCGGCCTGATTTTGAATAACGCTACTAAGTATGCAAAAACGGAATTGGGCGGATATGTCGACCGCAATATGTTTTTGGCGGGGCGCGGAGCCAGCGTAATTTTGAATGAAGTGACCAGCTCCAGCGCCAGCGTGCTCAACGGCTACCTGGAGGTAGCGGGCAACAGGGCCAGCGTGGTTATCGCCAACGCCAACGGCATTGCTGTCAACGGTTTGGGCTTTATCAACGCGGATAACGCCATGCTGACCACGGGCAAAATTACCGGCTGGGCCGACGGCAATATTCAAACCGGCAAGGGACTGGGCGATATGCTGCTGGCGGGCAGCGGCTTTAACGGTCAGGGCGTGGGCAATTTGCAGATTACAACGCACGATCTGACCATCGACCGCAGCGAGCTATACGGACATGAAATTACCATCGACGCATCGGGTAGTATCGCCAGCAGCGGTAAGCTGGGCGGCGATAACCTGCGCATCGAAGCGGCGGGAGATTTCAGCGGCAGCGG
>ERZ779895.1318-NODE-1318-length-27438-cov-2.800168_pt1 | contig 27438 bp, 18 predicted proteins | sample MGYA00511093_ERZ779895 | MGnify/ENA primary metagenome ERZ779895 (study PRJEB29588, sample SAMEA2142970) | human gut metagenome | biome: human gut; feature: human-associated habitat; material: faeces | place: Denmark | collected 2008/2010 ... | reverse complement strand
CACTCAAAGAAATGGTGGCACGCCAGCACGCTTTCGCTAAAGAGACGTTGGAACGAAAGTTCAAGAACCGCAAACTGGAATATGATGAAGCGACAATGATGCGCCTTATCAAGCGTCTGGGATTCAAAAATGTGACGGAGTTTTATCAGAAAATAGCGGACGGAGCGCTGGATGTCAACGAGACGCTGGATAAATATGTCGAACAGCAGAAACGGGACAACGACACGCATGATGAAATTATTTACCGTAGCGCCGAGGGTTACAATTTGCAAGCCGCACAGGAGGAATCAACATCCAAAGAGGATGTGCTTGTGATCGACCAGAACCTGAAAGGACTGGAATTTAAACTGGCAAAATGTTGTAATCCTATTTACGGAGATGATGTGTTCGGATTCGTGACAGTGAGCGGAGGTATCAAGATTCACCGGGCAGACTGTCCGAATGCTACGCAAATGCGCGAGCGTTTCGGCTACCGGATTGTGAAAGCACGTTGGGCGGGTAAGTCGGTAGGTACGCAATATCCTATTACGCTGCGTGTTGTAGGGCATGATGATATCGGTATTGTAACAAATATCACTTCTATCATTTCCAAAGAGAATGGTATCACGCTGCGTTCTATCGGGATTGATTCCAACGACGGGTTGTTCTCCGGAACGTTGACTGTCATGGTAGGTGACACCGGACATCTGGAAGCTCTTATCAAGAAGCTACGGACGGTAAAGGGAGTAAAACAAGTAAGCCGGAATTAAGAACCGAATCTATATAAAAATAGTGACGCTATCCGCAAGTAATAGCGTCACTATTTTTATATCATAGCGTCATAATGCCGTAGGGATAATGACGCCTTATCTCACTTTCTTTTTGATATAATATGGATACGTTATCAGCACAAAGAACAATAAGGCGACCGAAGCAACGATTTGTCCTATGTAAAACATTTGATCGGTATCCGTATCCATATAGCACGCAACAGCAATTCCAAGTGTAATGCCGACTTCACCAGCCAGCAGATGAGTTGTATTGGTTGTACCCCGTTGACAATGGTGAGACAGTTTTACGAACATCACCAGAAATTCCGGCATTATCAGTCCTAATCCCAATCCCAGCAGAACGGAAGAAATACCGCTAGAATAACCTGCTTTCAACAGGCAGATTGCCAGTAGCTCCAATCCGAGTCCCATAATCACCAACCTCAGCGTTTTCTCTTTCAGGATAAACAAGCGAGCGATAACCAGGGAAGCCAGATAGCCCATTCCCACTCCGGCGAAAAAGGGCATAGATACACCCGTATCTCCCAGTACGATATCGTTGAGGGAAGGATGTACAAGCGGAATCAGTAACCCCGGTATAAACGTTATCAGGATCAGGTTTATGGCAGGAACCCACCCGCGAAGCAGCAGAAAGCGGTCGAATGAATACAGCAAACGGTGCACGAAAGGGAACATAAACACCGGCTACTGTCAGAATCCCCAAAGCACCAGTAGTAACGGATACCGTTAGCAAAGTCTTAAATGCATAGTGTTGGTCGAACCAGACGCCGAGGATAATTCCGAGAATCATTCCCAGTCGTGCTATCCATGAAAAACTGACGTTTCCGGCACTACGAAGCGTAGAGTTCGTAATGTCAATGGCTAGCGTAATTCCTGCGGTAGTAGCGATACCGAATGCCAGTCCCTGCACGGTGCTCAGCAGGATAAGTTCCGTAATGTTCGTCACAAAAGCATAACCTACCGTTGCCGCTACCATAAGGGCAAAAGAAAACAGGCATACATTCTTACGTTTGTATGCATCTACCAGATAGGCATGGAAAGGACCGATAAGGAACATTCCCAGCGTGAAAAAGAGAAAGATAACCCCTGTCTCCGTCACCGGCAATCCGAGACGTTCCGACATTTCAATGGGAAGCACCGGAAACAACACGTACAAGGATATAAACAACAGCAAATTAGCTACACATATCCGCATAAAATGTACTGTCCACAATTTAACTGCCATATATTATCTTAATATTGTTCCTTCTCGTTGGGGAAGTAGCAATTCTTCACGTCGGATACGTAACGGCTGATCGCGTCGGTCATTACCGTGTATAAATCGGCATAACGGCGAAGGAAACGCGGACGGAATCCGTTGTTCATCCCAAGCATATCCTGAATAACCAATACCTGACCGTCTACATGACCACCGGCACCAATACCGATAATAGGGATTGTCAGTTCGGCAGCTACACGTTCGGCAAGAGTAGCGGGAATCTTTTCGAGAACAATGGCGAAGCAACCCGCTTCTTCAAGCAGATGAGCGTCACGAATCAGTTTGTCCGCTTCAGCATCGTCCTTGGCACGCACAGTATAGGTTCCGTATTTATTGATTGACTGCGGCATTAGTCCCAAGTGTCCCATGACCGGAATGCCTGCACTGATAATACGTTTCACCGTGTCGATGATTTCTTCTCCACCTTCCAGTTTCAATGCGTCTGCATGGCTTTCTTTCATAATACGGATAGCAGAAGCAAGGCCTTCCATTTCATTTCCCTGATAGGAACCGAAAGGCATATCGACTACCACCATAGCACGTTTTACTCCGCGAACCACGGATTTAGCATGATAAATCATTTGGTCGAGAGTGATAGGCAATGTAGTCACATTACCCGCCATTACATTAGAAGCAGAGTCGCCTACAAGGATTACATCCATTCCCGCACCGTCTACAATTTGTGCCATAGTGTAATCATACGCAGTAAGCATAGATATTTTTTCGCCTCTCTGTTTCATTTCAACCAGGCGATGAGTAGTCACTTTTCTTGTATCATCTGATATATAACCAGCCATGTCTTTTAAATTTTAAATTAAAAACTAAAGTACCATAATAGCGTCGGATGCTATCAAAAATTGTGGCAAAGTTATAACATTTAATTCATAACTGGGAAAGAAAAACAAGAAATCCTTTCAATCGTTCTCTAAAATTGCCTTGCAACGATTGAAAGGATAAACTGAAATATTGTAGGAAATAGCGTTAACGTTGCATCGTAAGCAATTTTTCGTAGGTCATTTCCGCAAAGTCATCTATTATATAGTGTGCTTTTCCGGTAATGGCCTTTCGTGTGTTAGTAGTGGCGAGACCGATAACGGTAGCACCGGATGTCATTCCGGCTTGCAACCCGTGGAAAGAGTCTTCAAATACGTAGGTGTTTTCGGGAGTCGCACTGAATACTTCCATACCCAACAGGAAACAATCGGGAGCAGGCTTGGAATGGGCGAACATCTCGCCGGTCAGAATTCGGTCTACCATTCCTTTAAATTCGGGGTGAGCGTTATAAACATTCTGCATCTTATCTTCATTGGAACTGGTCACCACCGCTATCTTTACACCATGACGGCGAAGGTCAGCGATAAAAGCTTCTACACCGGGAATATATTCGTAGGACATCGCTTTCTCAAAGAGATTGAGGCGGGCGGTTATTTCTTCCTGAGCTTCCGGTTTGTCCGAGAAATATTTCTCATAGATTTGTGTCAATGTTTGCCCTTTAATACAGCGGCCGAAGTCTTCTTCCCCCAGGTACTTATGCCCTTGCTCGTCCCAAAAGACAGTATACTGGGTTTCGGTGTCCATAATCACACCGTCAAAATCGAATAATACTGCAATTATTTTTGTTGTATCCATAGCTAAACTTTCTTTTTACCTTAAACGTTAAACCTTGTGTATTGACTTGTGCAAAGTTCCGAATAATCATCGAATCAGGCAAATTATTCGTACCTTTGCACTACTTAAAAAAACGTAACTTTCGTTTTTCATCCAACATTAAAGATTCAGGCGCATGAGTAAAAACGACCCGCATATATTAGGAAAAGAGAGTATCGGCAAACTGCTGTTGCAGTATTCTATACCTGCCATTATCGGGATGACAATTACTTCTATCTACAATATTATTGACAGCATATTCATCGGGCACGGTGTAGGCGCCATGGCTATCGCCGGACTGGCGGTGAGTTTCCCTCTGATGAATCTGGTGGTTGCCTTCTGTACACTTGTTTCTGCCGGAGGTTCCACGCTCGCATCTATCCGGCTAGGGCAGAAAGATATGAAAGGGGCTACGGAAATCCTGTCGCACACGTTAATGCTTTGTATCACCAATTCTTTCTTTTTCGGAATATTGTCTTTTATCTTCCTCGATGATATACTGGTCTTTTTCGGTGCCAGCGCAGATACGCTTCCTTATGCCCGCAGCTTTATGCAGGTTATTTTATTGGGAACACCGATCACGTATACGATGATCGGGCTGAATAACGTGATGCGTGCCACCGGATATCCGAAGAAGGCTATGATTACTTCCATGGCAACGGTGCTCTCCAACATCATCCTCGCTCCTATCTTTATCTTTCACTTTGAATGGGGAATGCGAGGAGCTGCCACGGCAACAGTCATTTCACAGTTGATCGGTATGGTGTGGGTAGTGAGCCATTTCTTCAAGCAGGACAGTACGGTACATTTTGAAGGGAAGGTATGGAAGATGAAGCGTAGAATCGTCGGCAATATCTTCGCTATCGGCATGTCGCCGTTCCTGATGAATGTATGTGCTTGTGTCATAGTAATCATTATCAATAACAGTCTACAAAATCATGGAGGCGATATGGCTATCGGGGCATATGGTATTATCAACCGGTTGCTAACGCTTTATGTAATGATTGTGCTCGGATTAACTATGGGAATGCAGCCTATTGTAGGCTACAACTTCGGAGCACAGAAGATAGACCGGGTGAAACAGACGTTGAAACTGGGAATTGTTTCGGGGGTGGTTATCACCAGTAGCGGATTCTTTATCTGTGAACTTTTTCCCCATGCAGTATCGGCCATTTTCACAGACAGCGATCATTTGATCGATCTTGCCGTCGACGGGCTTCGCATCACGGTGATTATGTTCCCATTCGTAGGAGCACAAATTGTTATCGGTAACTTCTTCCAAAGCATCGGCAAGGCTAAAATAAGTATTTTCCTGTCATTGACACGGCAGTTGCTTTATTTGTTGCCTTGTTTGTTACTTTTCCCTAACTGGTGGGGATTGAAGGGGATCTGGATTAGTATGCCGGTGTCGGATGCGTTGGCATTTATCACGGCGGTAATCAGTTTAATAATCTATATCAAGAAGGTTTCCAAACAACATCCGATAGCAGAATAAGGTAGTATCTACCCTATTCTGCCTATTATTTCTATTCGGTTTTGATACTCTTTACCGGATTTTCATTGGCAATATACCATGCTTTGAGTACCACACAAAGTATAATCAGCAATTGAACAAATAAGGCTGTACCTATAAAAAGTAACGGATTCAAATCAATCTGTTCTGCAAACTGGTCGAGCCATGCCCGTCCTGCAAAATAAGACACAGCCGTACCTATCAGGATAGAAATGGCGGAAACGCAAAGAATATCGCGTGTCAGTAACCTCAAGATGTGTGAGGCTTCAGCTCCGTTCACCTTCCGGATAGCTATCTCTTTGCTCCGGCGTTGAGTTTCATCGTTCACATAGCCAATCAGTCCCATGATGACAATCAGCAGAATGAAAGCAGAAGTAATCCAGACGGAATTGCGGAAACGATACACATCTTTATATACACCTTTTATTATATCATCAACCAAGACAAAGCGTAAAGCGACATTCGGGAATGTATTTTCCATAAACTTATTCAGACGTTTCAGATTTTCACTATAAGGTTCTTTCAGGCGAACATTGAATACATGATTCGCATGATACTTCTCATCTCCGATCAGCGCAATGGGAGACTGGGGTGAATAAAAGCTAGTGTTGCGGATATCCCGGAAAACACCTACAATCGTTCCCGGAACGTCATTCAACCGCTTCCCCACTGCACCGTCGGTCCACTTCATCAGGCGCACCACTTCTTCATTTACCAGCAGATCGTCCTGCTTTTTCAAATCAGTTCCTTCTATTATTTTGATGCCCATTACTTCAGGATAATTATAATGGCAATAGTTGAAATTGAGTGTAGTAATCCGTTTACCCTCATTATTTATCAGCCCTCGTGTCCAATACTCGCCAAGCACACTATTCGCTGCAACCGTTACTCCTTCTACCATGGGTTGGCGGCGCAATTCATCCTTTATATGCGCTACCGTCTCTCCGGGAAGCCAACTTTCGGCTTGAGTCAAACCAGGCACAACGATCCCCATATCTCGGTTCATAAGATGACTGTACTGTAATAAAGTGACCAATAGTAACCCCAAAACGAAAGATACTCCTGTAAATTGCACAAATAGCAGAGAGCGTTTCCAACCTTTCTTTCCGTCGGTATACCGACGGAACACTTGCGTGACAGGAATACGTGAAAATAGTCGTCCCGGCATGCCGCCCGCCACGATGAAAAGTACAAGGATAGTGAGTAACGGCACCCATAATGTTTCCCATGTAAAAAGCGAGGAAAGCCGGACAGAAAGTAAATCTTCAATCAAGCCACGTGTATTGAAAATCAGTAAGAAGCTAAGTAATACGGAGATAATGACAAGGACTCCTGTCTCTACCAGAAACATATTGAAGATATTGGTCGAACTAGCTCCATTACATTTATGTACACCTACTCCTTTCGCACGGCGGCTCAAAGTGGCAATGGATATCAACATATAATTCATGATTGCTACAAAGAAAACAGCAAAGCCGAGGAATCCGTAAATAACCAGCCGTTTCTGTACTTCAGGAGAGGACAAATGACGCTTCACCAGTGGGATAGCACTAAATTCAACTTTCCAGCCGTCCAAATCCAAAGACGTATATTTTTTAATCACTCGCTGAATATTACTGTTCACCTTATCAATATCCGAAGCATCGCGTAAACGGAGAAAAGCATAAAAGACATCATTTCCTCTCCAACCTGCTCCTCCCTGATAACCACCGTTCCGATGAACAGACACAACAAAGTCGTGAACGAGCATCGTATTTTCCGGTACGTCCTTATATATGCCACGAATGATAAAGTCATGTCGTTTATCTGCCGAAAGCACCTTTCCTATAGGATTTTCATCCCCAAATATTCTACGGGCAAAGCTTTGAGATACAAAAACGCTTCCGGGCATAATCATATCTTTGGGGGTTCCTTTCAGTACCGGTATGCCGAAGGTCTGAAAGAAACAAGTGTCTCCGTAGATGTAATTTATATCAGATAGCAGTTTATCTTCATAATAAATACTAAAACCTGTTTGAGGAAGTACACAACTGGCTGTTTCTATTTCATCGGGCATATCTTGCGCCAAAGTAGCTGCCACCACATCAAAGACGGTATAATCATAGCTATTTTCTCCATCATCCCCTCTTGTCTCTCCTGTACTGGCATTTGTCATCTGACACCGCACAAGAGCCAGACGTTCCGCTTCCGGATAGCATTGTTCATAGCTCAGTTCAAAGGCTATTTGTGAGAAAAGCAGCACACCAATGGTAAGACCTAAAGAGAGGGATATTACTCTTATGATATTCGACCCGCATTCGCGTAACAATGTGCATAAAGTATAGTAGATTTGTCTCATTGTCGATTTCTCATTTAGGCTGTTACACTCGCTACAATACTTCCATCGAACAAATGTACAGTGCGATGAGCAAAACTCGCATCATGCTGTGAGTGAGTCACCATAATAATTGTAGTTCCTTCCTTATTCAGTTCTGTCAGCAGGTTCATTACTTCGGCACCATTCTTTGAATCAAGGTTACCCGTAGGCTCATCGGCAAGAATTAGTTTAGGATTGGTGACAACCGCACGGGCGATTGCCACACGTTGTTGCTGCCCGCCGGAGAGTTGTTGCGGGAAGTGTTTGGCACGGTGGCTGATGTTCATCCGTTTCAGAATATCTTCTACCATTCGGCGACGTTCGGAAGATTTTAGTCCCAGATAAGTAAGCGGAAGTTCTACGTTTTCATAAACATTCAATTCGTCTATCAGATTGAAACTCTGAAATACAAAACCTAACTTACCCTTACGCATATGAGTACGTTCTTTCTCTTTCAGCCCGGCAACTTCCTGCCCCATTAACTGATAGGAGCCTTCGGTAGGATTATCCAAAAGTCCGAGGATATTCAACAAAGTGGATTTACCACAGCCCGAGGGTCCCATAATAGCTACGAACTCTCCTTCTTTTACTTCTAGATTTACATGATTCAATGCAACCGTCTCCACTTCGGAAGTACGGAATACTTTACTGATGTTTTCGATTTGTATCATTTTTCTCAATTATATTTTAAATTCATTATATTTCAATTATTCATTCGCTATGCTGTTCACCGGATTCTCATTAGCAACTTCCCATGCTTTAAGTATTACACAAACTAGTATCACAACTAATACAAACGCTATGACTCCGGCAAATAACCAAATACTCAGATTGACGGATTCACTAAATTGTTCCAACCATTTCATACCTATCCAATAGGCCAGTCCTGCACCGATAAGCACCGCCGGAAGGGCTGTCCACAATACGTTTGCGGAAAACAATTTCAATATGCCACAAGTATCCGCACCATTCACTTTTCGGATAGCAATCTCTTTCCTGCAAAAACGAATCTCGTCACCGACATATCCCAACAATCCCATTAAGGCTATAAAGAAAATAGAGATTGACGCCAAAAGTACTGCATTCCGAAAACGTGTAATATCCGTATATTGCTCATCCAGCTTTTGAGTCAGCGAATAAAAGACAACGTCTTCTGTTGGAAAAGTTTCTGCCATTAATGCATTCAGTTTCTTCAGGTTCTCATCAAAAGGCTCTTTCAATCGTACGTAATGAAGTCCCGGGTTAGAATCACTACCGCTTCCCAACAGTAATACCGGATACTGAGGATGATATACACTTTGAACAGAGAAATTCTTCATTACGCCAACGATTGTAACTTCCTTTCCCCATATAGACAACTGTTTCCCTATCGGCTCATCCGTCCATCCGGCCCGACGTACAAACTCTTCATTCACTAAGGCCTCTTTTGGAGATGTTACATTTTTGCCATGTAATATCTGTATTTTCATCATAGGCACAAAATCATCTCCGATCCACTCAAACCGGCCTTTGATAGTCCGTCCTTCCCCCACATTGAACACCTCTCCCGACCAACTTCTCCAGATGGCCTGCTGACCTACCCCATGTTCCTCAACCATAGGCAAATTCATAAAAAAACTCTTGGCATTTTGCCGGTTACTGCCCAGCTTCTTCCAACCCATTACCACGCGTTCGGGATTATATCCCAAATCTTTGTTCATCGCCATGTGATATTGGCAGAATACAACCATAAGAAAACCTAAAATAAAAGTCATACCGGCAAATTGGATAAATAACAACGGACGTTTCCAAGATGTCTTACGTTCTGCATAACGTCGAAAAACTTGTGTTACAGGAATTGATGCAAATATGCTTGCCGGTATGGCGCCCGCCAAAATAAAAACAACCAAAAGTACGGTCAACGGTACCCAAAGTGTCTGCCACGTAAAAAGTGAGCTTAAACGTATACCAGCAATTTCTTCCACAAACTCCCGAAACTGAAAAATGAGCAACATCGTCAGCAATACTGAAATGAAAAGAACAAGAGCTGTCTCTGTCAGAAACATTCTAAAAATACTGTTATCTGTTGCACCACAACATTTGTGTACTCCGATAGACTTTGCCCTCCTGGCTAAAGATGAAACAGCAATGAGCACATAATCAAAAGCTGCAATCAACAAGATTGCAATCCCCAGCACGGACATCATTAATATCATAAGCCGTACTGTCGGATCTGCCGTATGATATTCTAATAAAGGACGGAAAGAAAAACGATGAGATTTCTTTTTATTCGAGGAGTCAGCCATGTATTTCTTAAGCATATCAGGTATTCGTGCTTCCACCGCCTTTATATCTTTAGCAGGATCGCGAAAACGAATAATCGACATATAACTGATATCATATCCCCAGCCCCCACGAGCCAGATTCCACAACTTGCTCATCGGTACCACTACATCAAAATGTATATCTGCGTTTTCACCCATATCTTCAAAGACACCACGTATGCTCATCGGCTCTTTGCGGTCAACGGATAAAGTCTTGCCTATAACACTTTCCAAACTGTTCCCTTCTCTTATTTTTTCCGCCAACGAACGGGATATGAATAAAACATCAGGACGGGTTAGTTCTTCTGCCTTACCGATTAACAGTTTTAAACCCAATGTGGAAAACAAATGTTCGTCAGCATATATCGTAGACTCCGTTAGGCGAACATTTCCATTATAAAAAACATTTGTTCCCATGTCCCTCAATATGGTGGCATCCTCCACTTCTTTCGGGAAGTTCTCACGCATAGCCGCTGAAAAAGGACCATAAGTAAAAGGTCCATCCATATATGTGACATATAACTGCTCCGACTGAGGACAAAAATTATAGTAACTCAACTGGAAAGCAACACAGGAAAACAATAAGATACCAACAAATATCCCCAATGTCATTGAGATAATCTTGATAATATTCACGCCTCGTTCATGGAGCAACGTTTGAATCGTATAATAAAAGTGTCTCATCATTAATTTATTTTGTTATATCTTCAATTTGAAAAACAGAAAGTATGCCAAAGTCATCTTTTCACTCATTATCAACCAGTTATACCATTCAACATCAGATAGTTTTTGTCTAATAATTAGACAGTGATGTCTAATTATTAGACAAAGATCAATAGTTCAGTTCTTTCTCATAAAGAATCGAAAGTAGATATTTCCGCCTCTTTATTGTTCTTTTTTTCCTATTTATCATAAGTAATCATCGTTATCTCATTTGAAAACTCTATCTTCGCATCAAGTTTTCAATAACTAAATGTTTTATTTATGTTAAACAAGAATTTATTCACTCTTCTGTCCTATCTGCTTCTGACCGGGTGTGGTATGATCGACTATCATCCCTATGATGTGCGTATCAGTGGAGAGACAGATGTAAACGCTCATAACATTGAACAAATAGAAGCTGACTGTAAAGGTAAAAAGACAATCCGCTTTGTCACTATGGGCGACTCACAACGGTGGTACGATGAAACGGAGGATTTCGTAAAAGCAATCAATAAGAGAAATGATATCGACTTCGTTATTCATGGCGGAGATATGAGTGACTTCGGAGTTACTAAAGAATTTCTTTGGCAACGGGATATTATGAACGGATTGAGTGTTCCCTATGTAACCCTCATAGGAAACCATGATTGTCTGGGTACGGGGGCAGAAACGTACAAAGCGATATTCGGTCCTACCAACTTCTCCTTTATTGCCGGTGATGTGAAATTCGTTTGTCTCAATACGAATGCATTGGAATATGATTACTCAGAACCTGTACCGGATTTCACCTTTATGGAAAATGAACTGACAAACAGGACAGATGAATTTAACAAAACAGTCATAAGTATGCATGCACGACCGTATACAGACGTATTCAATGACAATGTAGTAAAAATGTTCCAGCATTATGTCAAACAATATCCCGGAATTCAGTTTTGCACTGCCGCCCATACTCATCACTATCGGGATGATGTGATTTTTGATGACGGCATACACTATGTTACCAGTGACAGCATGGACAAGCGTACTTACCTGGTATTTACCATAACCCCGGAGAAATATGAACTGGTTAAATATTAAATACATCGGACGGGCAGGACTGATAATTATCCTGTTATTCTTTACCTGTCCAAGTTCAGCTACTTGTAAAACAGATACAGTTATCAATACATATAAGCGCGATTCATTATATTTTGCAGTAAAAGCTGACTCAATTATCGCCTTTCATACAGGAGACTCTTTGTTTACTATCATCAAGGCAGACACTGTGCTACCCGTTATACCCAAAGCTGTAAAGAGAACCGGTTATGACAATCGGGTACATCGCTTCCGCAAAAACTGGGAACGGATTATCCCGACTCATGCTAAAATCCAATATGCCGGAAACATGGGATTGCTCTCCTTCGGTACAGGGTGGGATTACGGAAAACGGAATCAATGGGAAACAGATATATTGCTCGGATTCATCCCGAAATATTCGTCGAAAAAGACAAAAGTGACAATGACACTGAAACAGAACTATATGCCCTGGAGTATTAATATAGGAAAAGGATTCTCGACGGAACCTCTTGCCTGCGGACTCTACCTGAACACTGTCTTCGGAGATCAGTTCTGGGTAAACGAACCGGACCGTTATCCTAAAGGGTATTATGGATTTTCGAGCAAAGTACGTATTCATATTTATATGGGACAACGACTGACTTATGACATTGACCCGCAACGCAGATTTTTAGCTAAGTCGGTTACTTTTTTCTATGAAATAAGTACTTGTGACCTTTATCTGGTTAGTGCCGTACAAAACAGTTATCTCCGCCCCCGTGATTATTTGAGCTTATCTTTCGGATTAAAGTTCCAATGGCTATAAAATATTTTTCGTAGATTTGGAAAATTTTTCAAACCTCCTAAAACAAAGGAGGTTTGAAAGAAAGGCTAAAATCGAGGTAACGCAGTCAAACCATTTTGATTCTTGACTGCCAAATCTGTAGTATCACAATAAAAAAAGAAAGGACGTAAAATGAAGACTAAAGCGATTTTTCTTGATGTGGACGGAACTCTAATCAGTTTCAAAACACATAAAATACCACAAACAACGATTGATGCCCTAAATCAGGTACATAACAATGGCATTAAGATTATTATATCAACAGGCAGAGTGGCGACAGACCTTGGCGAACTGGACGCCATCCCGTATGATGCGGTCGTCTCACTGAACGGTTCCCATTGCCTGCTCCGTGACGGCACTGAAATCACTTCCCGCCAAATCAGTCATGAAGATTTCAGAATAGTCCGTAATCTTGCAGAAAAATATAGTTTCCCTTTGGCATTGGAAGTAGATAAAGGAATACTTGTCAATTATGTAAATGATACCGTTATAGCACTTTCCGAACTTACCAATCATCCGATTCCTCTGGTTGTGGACATAGACAAGGAATTTAATGCGTGTAAGTGTCGCCAACTTTGCATTTATTGTGGTGAAGATGTAGAGAAGGAAATTATGACGCAACTTCCCAACTTGACTGTTTCCCGTTGGAATCCGTATTTCGCAGATGTGAATGTTGCCGATACGAACAAGGCTTCAGGAATGGCTGATATAGCAGATTATTTAGGTTTTTCTTTGGATGAAAGCATGGCATTCGGAGACGGTGGCAACGATATACCCATGCTCCGTGCGGCAGGAACCGGTATTGCGATGGGCGGCGCATCGGATTTGATCAAGAACTATGCCGACTATGTTACAGACGATGTGGACGAGGACGGCATTTATAATGCCCTAGCTCATTTTGGGATAATTTAGGTCAAATGCCCACACCGTAAATGGTATGGGCTATAGTAGCTCCGCTACATGCTTCTTTCAGATGATTTTCTGTGTCGGACAGGCCACTTCCTTCATGGGTATAAAAAGGAATTACTATTTGTCCCTTCTCATTCGGCTTTTCCAGAGATTTTTTCGTAAGTTTGTACCTGATAAACTTAATCGAATATGAGCAAATCGGGAACAATCATCATTGTAGACGACAACAAAGGAGTACTGACTGCCGTAGAGATCTTGCTGAAAAGTTATTTTTCAAAGGTCGTCACACTTTCTTCACCTGTCACCCTCATCACTGTGATGCAGGAAGAAATGCCGGAAGTGATATTGTTGGATATGAACTTCACTTCGGGAATCAATACCGGTAATGAAGGTTTGTTCTGGTTGCACGAGATAAAGAAAGTACGTCCGGAACTTCCCATCGTACTCTTTACTGCATACGCCGACATTGAACTCGCTATCCGGGGAATCAAGGAAGGAGCGACGGATTTCATCGTGAAACCCTGGAACAACCAAAAACTGGTAGAGACTTTACAAACCGCCGCACAGTCTGTGAGAAACGAAAAAAAAGGAGGAGCAAGAAAGGAATCCGCCGGTGTCCAGCCGATATATTGGGGAGAAAGTAAAGCCATGCAACAACTCCGAATGTTGATTGAAAAGGTTGCCGTTACAGATGCCAACATCCTGATTACAGGTGAAAACGGAACAGGGAAAGAAATTCTGGCACGAGAAATCCATGCGCTTTCCAATCGACGACAAAAGGAAATGATTGCCGTAGATATGGGAGCTATCACTGAGTCACTATTCGAAAGTGAACTTTTCGGCCATGTGAAAGGTTCTTTCACAGATGCGCATACCGACCGGACAGGTAAGTTCGAAGCCGCAGATAAAAGTACGTTATTCCTTGACGAGATAGGAAACTTGCCCTATCATCTGCAAGCCAAACTGCTGACTGCCATTCAACGAAGAAGCATCGTGCGAGTGGGAAGCAATAGCCCGATGCCGATCGACATCCGCCTGATTTGTGCCACCAACCGTAATTTGCAAGAAATGGTAGATAACGGAGAATTCCGGGAAGATTTACTCTATCGTATCAATACGATCCATATAGAGATACCTTCGCTCCGGGAACGGAAAGAAGATATTATTCCTCTTGCCGAAAGGTTCATGATCCGCTTCTGCAAGCAATACGACAAAGAGCCGATGAAATTCAGTTCTGCGGCAAAAGAAAAACTGTCAATACATCCTTGGTACGGAAATATCCGTGAGCTGGAGCACGTTATTGAGAAAGTTGTCATCATTAACGATGAGCCGCTGATTCCTGCTGAGATCCTTCAATTATCTTCCCGGAAAATAGAATCTCCGGAAAGAAACATTTCCACTTTAGAAGATATGGAGAAACAAATGATACGGAAAGCATTGGAGGCTTGTGCCGGAAATTTGTCGGCAGTAGCCACCCAGTTAGGAATTACCCGGCAGACACTTTATAACAAGATGAAAAAATTCGGATTATGAACCGGTATCTTCAATATATAACACGGCAGTACTGGTTCAGAGTCGTATTGACAGTACTCGTTTGTACACTCACCGTCCGTTTCGGTATCTTTCAATCTTATACATGGTTTGGAGTCTGTATTTGCCTTTTAATCCTATGCATATTATGGCAAATCCGACTTTACCGTACCCACGTCAAACAGGTACTTTTTATGATTGATGCATTGGAAAATAATGATAATTCCTTTCACTTCCCTGAGGAATACGGTACTCCGGAAAGCAGGCAGATCAATCAGGCACTCAACCGGGTGGGACACATTTTATACAATGTAAAAGCAGAAACAGCCCAACAAGAGAAGTATTACGAATTGATACTCGACTTCGTGAGTACGGGATTATTAGTGCTCAATGACAATGGAGCTGTATATCAGAAGAATAAAGAAGCACTCCGACTTCTGGGACTCAACATATTCACACATATCCGCCAGTTAAGTAAAGTAGACGCTACACTCATGGAAAAAATGGAAAACTGCCGCCCGGGGGATAAACTACAAGTCATGTTTCATAACGAACGGGGAACAGTCAATCTATCCATACGTGTTTCGGAAATTAATGTTCATAAAGAGCATTTGCGTATTCTGGCTCTGAATGATATCAACATCGAACTGGATGAAAAAGAGATCGATTCATGGATTCGGTTAACTCGTGTACTCACCCATGAAATTATGAACTCCGTCACTCCTATCACCTCGTTAAGTGATACACTTTTGTCCATGGTGAAAGATAAAGACGAAGAAATCAGCCATGGCTTGCAGACTATCAGTACCACCGGCAAAGGCTTGCTTTCTTTTGTCGAATCTTACCGAAAATTCACACGTATCCCGACTCCGGAGCCTTCTTTGTTTTATTTGAAAGCATTCATCGAACGAATGGTCGAACTGACCCGGCACCAGAATCCATGTAATCATATTACTTTCCATACAGAGGTGACTCCCGCCGACCTGATCCTCCATGCAGACGAGAATCTCATTTCACAAGTCGTTATCAATCTTCTGAAAAACGCAGTGCAGGCAATCGGCAATCAGCCCGGCGGACGCATTGCGATACAGGCTCATTGCAACGACGCGGAAGAAGTACTGATTGAGATAAAAAACAATGGCCCTGCTATCCCTCCTGAAATTGCGGAACATATATTCATCCCTTTCTTTACGACCAAAGAAAGAGGAAGCGGAATCGGACTAAGCATCTCCCGCCAGATTATGAGGCTTTCGGGTGGTAGCCTAACATTGATTCCGGATGATAAAGAGACTAAGTTCATATTAAAATTCAAATAACAGAGTAGCCTATGATACCCGTACTTATCAATAATCCGTTATTCCGGGGGATAACTCCGGAAAAACTATCCGCCAATCTGGAAGAAATAAGTTTCCACACCCGTTCTTATAAGAAAGGGGAAATTCTGGCACGGCAGGGGGATGTATGCAACCGCCTCGTCATTCTGACCAAAGGCAGTGTTCGCGGAGAAATGATAGACTATTCCGGAAGATTAATAAAGGTAGAAGATATTGCCGCCCCCAGAGCGATTGCCCCGCTTTTTCTGTTTGGCGAAGAAAATCGTTATCCGGTGGAGGTGACAGCCAACGAACCGACAGAGGTTATAGAAATTCCTAAAACAAGTGTTCTGGAATTGTTCCGCAAGAACGAGCAGTTTCTCGAAAATTATATGAACCTTTCTGCCAACTACGCACGGACTTTATCCGACAAGCTCTTTTTCATGTCTTTCAAGACTATCAGGCAGAAGATTGCTTCTTATTTACTTCGCCTATATAAGCAGCAACAACAGTTACATATCACCCTCGACCGATCGCAACAGGAATTAAGTGATTATTTCGGAGTATCCCGTCCTTCGTTGGCACGCGAATTGGCACACATGCAGGAAGACGGATTACTCACTGCCGACCGGAAACAGATCACTATCCTTCAAAAAGAAGAGCTTGTCCGGCTTATCCAATAGAGTTTGCCGGTATCCACAAAAAAATATTCATTGTTGTAACATTAGTTACAGAACTGCCCGCAACCTTTGCGCTACATTTGCGTTCATTAATCAAGAAGACTAATTAAAACGTAAATGTTATGAGTATGTTCTGTTATCAATGTCAAGAAACCGCAATGGGTACAGGTTGTACCTTAAAAGGAGTATGCGGTAAAACATCCGAAGTGGCTAACCTGCAAGACCTGTTACTCTTTGTAATACGTGGAATTGCCGTGTACAACGAACACCTGCGTAAAGAAGGACATTCCTCCGAAAAAGCGGACAAATTTATCTATGATTCTCTCTTTATCACTATTACCAATGCCAACTTTGACAAAGCAGCCATTATTGGGAAAATAAAGGAAGGACTACGCTTGAAAAAAGAACTGGGCGGTAAGGTTTCTATCAAAAACGCTCCCGACGAATGTCTTTGGAACGGCAATGAAGATGAATTTGAAGAAAAGGCTAAAACAGTGGGGGTGCTTCGCACACCAGACGAAGACATCCGTTCGTTAAAAGAACTGGTGCACTACGGACTGAAAGGAATGGCAGCCTATGTAGAGCACGCACATAACCTGGGTTACCAGTCACCGGAAATCTTCGCCTTCATGCAACATGCATTAGCTGAACTGACCCGCAATGATATAACTATGGAAGAACTGGTTCAACTTACACTGGAGACAGGTCAACATGGGGTGTCTGCCATGGCACAACTGGATACTGCCAATACAAGCAGTTACGGCAATCCCGAAATTACCGAAGTCAATATCGGTGTACGCAACAATCCGGGTATCCTTATCAGCGGGCATGACCTGAAAGACCTCGAAGAACTACTGGAACAAACGGAAGGTACGGGAATAGACATCTATACTCACAGCGAAATGCTTCCGGCCCATTACTATCCCCAACTAAAGAAATACAAACATCTGGCAGGAAACTACGGGAATGCCTGGTGGAAACAAAAGGAGGAGTTTGAAAGCTTCAACGGGCCGATCCTGTTTACAAGCAACTGCATTGTTCCTCCACGTTCCAACGCCAGCTACAAGGATCGTATCTATGTCACCGGCGCTTGCGGACTGGAAGGAGCACATTATATCCCGGAACGTAAGGACGGAAAACCAAAAGATTTCTCTGCACTGATTGCCCACGCCAAGCAATGCCAGCCACCGGTAGCAATAGAAAACGGTACTCTTATCGGCGGGTTTGCCCATGCGCAAGTGACGGCTTTGGCAGACAAAGTAGTAGAAGCTGTAAAGAGCGGTGCGATTCGTAAGTTCTTTGTCATGGCAGGATGCGACGGACGTATAAAGAGTCGTGAATATTACACAGAGTTTGCCCGGAAACTTCCGAACGATACGGTTATCCTGACAGCCGGATGTGCAAAATACAGATACAACAAGTTGTCTTTAGGTGATATCAACGGTATTCCCCGTGTACTGGATGCAGGACAGTGTAACGACAGTTATTCACTAGCCGTCATTGCCCTGAAACTGAAAGAAATCTTCGGTTTGGATGATGTAAACAAGTTGCCTATTGTATATAACATTGCTTGGTATGAACAGAAAGCCGTTATCGTATTGCTGGCCTTATTAGCTTTGGGAGTGAAAAACATTCATCTGGGTCCTACCCTCCCCGCTTTCCTTTCTCCGAACGTAAAAAATGTGTTGATAGACCAATTCGGAATCGGTGGTATCAGTTCGGTAGATGAAGATATTATGAAATTTCTGTCATAACTAATAGAACCTGAATCTTACATAAAGGCGCGGACAATGCAATGTTTTTGTATCGTCCGCGTCTGAAATTTATAGTAGAATCAACTTATTCTTTCCGGTCAGTCATTTCTCGGCAAAATCAAATTAAGGAGTACGCCTACCAAAGCTGCCAGTCCGATACCGGATAAAGAAAATTCCCCCCAGGTAAAAACAGCTCCGCCGATACCGACAGTCAATGTTAAAGATACGATGATAATATTCCTTGTACGACTCAAGTCAATACAATTATTTACCAGATTGGCTATACCCGCACAGGCTATTGTACCGAAGAGCAAAAGCATAATTCCACCCAACACTGCACTCGGAATTGATTTCAACAATGCACTGATCTTACCTATAACAGAAAATAAGATAGCAGAAAACGCGGCAATCCGGATTACCTGCGGATTAGTGATCTTCGTCAGAGACATGGCACCCGTTACTTCGGAATAAGTAGTTACAGGAGGGCCGCCTACCAGTCCGGCAAAAAAACAAGCCAGACCGTCTCCCAATAAAGTACGATGCAGACCGGGGTCTTTCACAAAATCTTTTCCGGCAACAGTGTTGACCACATATACATCACCAATATGCTCTATCACCGGAGCAATCGCTACCGGAATCATAAACAGCACCGGTTCCCACGAAAACTTAGGGAAAACAAATTGAGGCAAACCAATCCATGCCGCATCTCTGACACCGGATAAATCCAAATCATAGAAAAACCATGCGGCCAGATAACCTACTATAATCCCACAAAAGATAGGTATCAGCTTTAAAAGTCCTTTCGCTTTCATCGAAACAATAACCGCAGTAACCAACGACAACAAGGCCAGCACCCAGTTTTCCTTTGCCATATTCACACCGGTTCCCGCCAGAGACAGTCCAATCAGAATAATGACCGGACCTATGACAACCGGAGGAAACAATTTCTCAATTACCCTTATCCCCTGCCACTTGACAAGCGCACTCATTACAAAATAAACAAGCGCAACCCCTACCATGCCCGATAAAGTGCCGGGTAATCCGTAAAGTTCCGTCGCTTTTATGATAGGAGCAATAAAAGCAAAACTACTTCCCAAGAAAATAGGAACCTTCCCACGAGTGACAGCGTGAAAGATAAGAGTACCGATCCCGGCGGTAAATAAAGCAGTGGAAGGGTCGAGCCCGACCAATAACGGTACAAGAACCGTAGCTCCAAAGGCTACAAACAGGAATTGTACTCCCACTATCCCTTTCCTTAAAGGAGTAAGATTATTTGAATCCATAAGTGTGATGTAGATTAATTGAGTGCAAAATTAATCTTTTTAGACAATTTAACTACCTTTTTTCACAAAAATACATCCAAAAAGCCCTTTAATTTGTTGTTAATAATGTGTAACTTCGCACGGTGAGAACGAATACGACAATTTTATAACTTTATAATATATTGCCTATGATATTTACAGCAGAAAACACCTTACTTATTGGTTCTATCTTACTTTTCGTCAGCATTGTTGTTGGAAAAACCGGATACCGCTTCGGAGTGCCCACTTTATTACTATTCCTTGTAGTAGGAATGCTATTTGGAAGTGACGGGCTCGGACTCCAGTTCCATGACGCCAAAGATGCACAATTCATTGGTATGGTTGCATTAAGCATCATCTTGTTTTCGGGAGGTATGGATACGAAGTTCAAAGAAATCAAACCCATTTTAGGACCAGGTATCGTGCTTTCTACCGTCGGAGTTTTACTCACTGCCCTTTTCACCGGATTGTTTATCTGGTGGCTATCCGGCATGAGTTGGACAAATATTTATCTGCCTATCACGACTTCATTGTTATTGGCAGCTACTATGTCGTCTACCGACTCGGCCTCCGTATTCGCTATCCTGCGTTCGCAGAAAATGAATCTGAAACATAACCTCCGTCCCATGTTGGAATTGGAAAGTGGTAGTAATGACCCTATGGCGTATATGCTGACCATTGTGCTGATACAGTTTATCCAATCGGCAGGTATGGGAGTCGGTGCTATTGTCGGTTCATTTGTCATTCAGTTTATGGTAGGTGCAGGTGCCGGATATGTACTCGGAAAGCTGGCTATCCGTATGCTGAACAAACTCAATATTGACAACCAGGCATTGTATCCGATATTATTGCTGGCTTTTGTATTCTTCACCTTTTCTATCACCGACTTGCTGAAAGGTAACGGTTACCTTGCCGTATACATCGCAGGTATCATGGTAGGAAACAATAAAATCATGCACCGCAAGGACATCTACACATTTATGGACGGATTGACCTGGCTGTTCCAAATCATCATGTTCCTTTGCCTCGGACTTCTCGTCAATCCGCACGAAATGCTGGAAGTAGCAGTAGTAGCCTTGTTGATCGGTGTCTTTATGATTCTCATCGGGCGTCCGTTAAGCGTGTTCCTCTGCCTGCTCCCTTTCCGGAAGATTACCATGAAATCGCGGTTGTTCGTATCATGGGTAGGACTACGCGGTGCCGTACCTATCATCTTTGCCACCTATCCGGTAGTTGCAGGCGTGGAAGGTTCGAATATCATCTTTAATATCGTATTCTTCATTACCATTGTCTCGTTGGTTGTGCAGGGAACAACGATTTCTTTCGTTGCCCGCATGCTGAACCTCTCCAAACCACTGGAGAAAACAGGGAATGACTTTGGAGTGGAGCTCCCGGAAGAAATAGACTCCGACCTTAGCGACATGACCAGTACCACGGAAATGCTGGAAGAAGCAGATACCTTGAAGGATATGAATCTTCCCAAAGGAACATTGGTTATGATAGTGAAACGCGGAGATGAGTTTTTAATTCCTAACGGAACACTGAAACTTCATGTAGGAGACAAGTTGCTCCTTATCTCCGAAAAATCAAAAGAGGAAGTGAACGAATCCGAATAAGGCGGGGAACGAAATATGTTCAAACATCCCCCGTTAATTAACCGTAAAACTTAATTGTAAAATTCGGGTTACATTAATGAAGTATTAATTTTGCGCAGTTTTAAACTAAATGTGCAAAAACGAATGGAACAAGAACATCAGTTCATCGACTATATTGAACAAAGCATTATCAAGAACTGGGATAAAGACTCTTTGACTGACTACAAAGGAATTACCCTCCAATATAAAGATGTGGCTCGTAAAATAGCTAAATTCCACATTGTTTTAGAAAGTGCCGGTATTCAGCCGGGAGACAAGATAGCAGTCTGCGGACGTAACAGTGCCCATTGGGCTGTCACTTTTCTGGCTACTATCACTTACGGAGCCGTAATTGTTCCTATTCTCCATGAATTTAAAGCGGATAATATCCATAATATTGTCAACCACTCCGAAGCCAAACTGCTTTTTGTCGGCGACCAGGCATGGGAAAACCTGAATGAAGACGCCATGCCCCTGTTGGAAGGAATAGCGTCACTCACCGATTTCTCATCATTGGTATCACGCAATGAAAAACTGACGTATGCTTTCGAACACCGGAATGCGATATACGGTCAACGTTACCCGAAGAATTTCCGCCCGGAGCATATCTGTTACCGGAAAGACAGGCCCGAGGAACTGGCTATTATCAACTATACTTCAGGAACTACAGGCTATTCAAAAGGTGTCATGCTCCCCTATCGCAGTATCTGGTCGAATGTGGCCTATTGTTTTGAAATGCTTCCCGTCAAACCGGGCGACCATATCGTTTCCATGCTTCCTATGGGACACGTTTTCGGTATGGTATACGATTTCTTATATGGCTTCTCCGCAGGTGCGCATATCTATTTCCTGACACGTATGCCGTCTCCGAAAATCATCTCACAATCTTTCTCGGAGATTAAGCCCAGAGTTATCTCTTGCGTACCTTTGATTGTAGAAAAGATTATCAAGAAAGATATCCTCCCTAAAGTGGATAGCAAAATCGGAAAGTTATTGCTCAAAGTACCTATCGTCAATGACAAAATCAAATCGTTGGCCCGCCAGGCAGCTATGGAAATCTTTGGAGGTAATTTCGACGAAATCATTATCGGCGGCGCTCCTTTCAATGCCGAAGTAGAAGCTTTTCTCAAAAAGATAGGTTTCCCCTACACCATTGCTTACGGCATGACAGAATGTGGTCCGATTATCTGCTCCAGCCGTTGGGATACATTGAAACTTGCTTCCTGCGGAAAGGCCACTACGCGAATGGAAGTCCGCATTGATTCCCCGGATCCTAAAACTCATGCCGGAGAGATTGTTTGCAGGGGAGCGAATATGATGCTCGGATATTATAAGAATCCGGAAGCTACCGCACAAATCATTGATGTAAACGGGTGGTTGCATACAGGAGATCTGGGCGTTATGGATGAAGAAGGTTATGTAACTGTTCGCGGACGTAGCAAGAATATGCTTCTCACTTCCAGCGGACAGAATATCTATCCGGAAGAGATAGAAAGCAAACTGAATAATATGCCGTATGTGGCGGAATCATTAATCGTATTGCAACACGACAAACTGGTGGCGCTTATCTATCCGGATTTTGACGATGCATTTGCTCACGGATTGCAGCAAAACGATATCCAGAAAGCTATGGAAGTCAACCGTGTCGAACTGAATCAACAATTGCCTAACTACTGCCAGATCAGCAAGATTAAAATTCATTTCGAGGAATTTGAAAAGACAGCGAAGAAATCAATCAAACGTTTCATGTATCAGGAAGCAAAAGGATAAGATTTTTTTCGTATACAAAAGACAAGATAAATAAAAACGGTGAACAAGCACAGGGGTTTGTTCACCGTTTTTTCTAACCTAACCAACTTTATTTCCTTAATCTATCATCTTTCAACAATCTTTTACCTTAAAACCAAACCTATCCCTAACACAATAAACCTCTATTAAATCTTAACCTATTTTTTCTTAAAGTTGTATGAACGAAATAGCCTGTCCTCCTCCGGCAGCCATACGTACAGTCAGCGTATTTTCAGCTGTGACAGTTTGTTCCGTAATCTGATAATCTGCCGGATTCGTTTTCCAGTCCGCCTTCTCACCGTCGGCATAGATAACAGCTTTATATTGTTTGCCCGGTTTCAGGAAGTCCAGTTTTATTTCCAGTGTTCGGGGAGCCTCATTGGTAGCTGCTCCGAAGAAATAATTATTTTTCGCTTTACGTACAACAGCTACAAACTCTCCCGGTTCTCCTGCCAATGCCTTGGATTCGTCACAATCCGGGTCGAAATCGCGGAAGAACCGGAAAGCAGGATGTCCTTCATAATGCTCAATCATATCAGAAGCCATTTGCAAGGGAGAATATAGAATCACCCAATTGGCAATCTGCTTCGCCAATGTTGTGTTGACACGGCTGTTCCCCTTATCCTGGTCATTCCATTTCCGACGACGGGGAGAGTCTTTGGTTTGCTGGAACAAAATATCAAAAGTTCCCGGAGTGTAGTCCATTGGACCAGACAGCAAGCGGGTAAACGGCAACATTACATGATGAGACGGCGGATTTCCTTCACTCCATGCATTCCATTCCATACCTCTGGCTCCTTCGCGCGTCATCATGTTAGGCCATGTACGGCGGATACCGGTATCCTTAATCGGTTCGTGTGCATCCAATGTCATTCTATGCTCCGCAGCTGTTTCCACTACCTTCTGATAATGGTTGACTCCATATTGTCCATGATGTGAAAGCCCGTTCGGGAAAGCTCCTGCATAACCTGTTTTCAGGATGTGGATGCTGTGGTCGGTATACCATTGCATTGCATGAACCATTTGCCGTTCATAATTCGGGATATTTCCTCCTGTTTCATGGTGTCCAATGATTTCGATTCCTTTTTCCTTGGCATAACGTACTATTTCATCTATGTCAAAGTCAGCGTAAGGTTTCGTAAAATCAAAATTCTGCATACCGCCCCAACTTTCCCAACCTTCATTCCAGCCTTCAAACAATACCGCTTCTATATTATTGGCAGCAGCGAAGTCGATATATTTTTTGGCATTGACAGTGGTAGCACCGTGGCGTTCATCCATTTTCCAAGTCTCTACACCCAGATGCATCCCCCACCATACACCGATATATTTCAAAGGACGAATCCAATCAGTAGTTTCCAACACACAAGGGTCATTCAGGTTCAGGATCAGGGAAGAATTGATTAATCCGACAGCTTCCGGAGCAATCTGGATAGTACGCCAGGAAGTTGTAAAATGGTTGCTTTTGCGTACCTTGATACCGTCCGGCCAGGGAGTAAGTTCCGCCTTCAAAGTGTAATCTCCGATTTGTTTCAGCGTCATTTCGGAGAAATCATACAATGCCGCTTCATGGATACTTCCGTAAACACCATCCGCCGTCTTAAAGGTAAAAGGAGTATTGGCTGTCTCCACTTCGGAAATAGGCTGCTGCTTATAAAGCAATTCATAAGTCTCGGCACTCGCAGGAATCGACCATGAGGTACCGTCCTGACGGAAGTGGAAAGTAGTCAGTTCATCAGTTATCATCAGAGAATCCACATTGGGAACATTATATTCATAACGGAACCCTACTCCGTCATTGAAAACCCGGAAACGAAGGGTCAACTGCACCTGATCCTCATTAATCAGATTGACAGCCATTTCATTATAATGGTTCCGGTTGGTTTTATTTTCTCCCCACGGCTGCGTCCATGTTTCATCTTTGCTGTCGAATGTGGTTTTCTCTATCCGGAAGCCTCCTCCCAGAATAACACCGTTTCCCTCCACAAAACCCATTTTTGAATTTTCTATCAGCAATGAATCATTTACCGACACATTATAAAACGGAGTACCATTCTCATCTACCGTCAACGTCATCTTGATGTGACCGTCCGGTGATTTTACTTCTGTTTTCGGACTGCTACACGCACAACATCCCAGCATACACAGAAAAGCTACAACTAAATGCTTTACTTTCATAGTACAATTATCTGTTTATATATAATACAATCCATAAAGAAGAAACACTTAATTGTATGCGACTTTTCTTTATAAAGAAAGTCCGAATCTGATTTGCTTTGCAGGCAAACCTCAGATTCGGACTTTTATTTTCATTAAAACACCGGATGTTATCTATCAAACATCGCTCATCCGGCAATTATTATTTATGCAGAAGAACATCAGTACCCGGAACAATCTTTCCCATTGACCACACACAACGTACATTCAACTCCTTATCGAGAATCACAATATCTGCATCCAGCCCTTTAGCCAATGCCCCTTTCCGGTCACTGACTCCAATCAAACGGGCGGGAGTCTCGGAAGCCATGCGCACTGCATCCTCCAAAGGAATATTTGCTTTCTTTACCATTGTACGCACCAACACATCCATTGTAGCCAAACTACCGGCCAGCGCGGAATGGTCTGCCATTTTACACACTCCATCTTCAATAATATAACGCGAGTCAATCGGTTCATGTCCTTCGTAAGCAGCGTAAGCCAGCGCATCAGTCACCAGACACGTATTCTCCACTCCTTTCAGTTTATAAACCAGTTTCAGAATAGTGGCAGGCAAATGAATGCCGTCCGCAATAACTTCTACCGTCATTCCGTCTGTCAGATATACACTCTCCACCGTCCCTTCATATTTATATTCACGGCGTTTGTGGAAACCCGGCATTGCATTGTAAAAATGAGCAGCATGTGAGAAGCCCACCGCATACGCCGCTTTAATCTCATCATATTCGGCTTCTGTATGTGTAACTGCCGTCATTATTCCCTTTGAACGGGTATATTTGGCGAAATCATGCGCTCCACGTAATTCCGGGCTGATATCCCAACGCTTGATACAAGTAGTATGTTCCAATAACGGAATATATTCATTCTCATCAGGAGTTTTCAGAAAACCTTCATACTGGCTTCCTGCCATTTTCGGATTCAAATAAGGTCCCTCAATATGCAGACCGAGAATTGGAGAATCCGGTTCCTGCATCAATCCCTCACACACATCGACAGCCTGATAAAGTTTTTCAAACGATGTGGATGACAAAGTAGGAAACATACTGGTGGCGCCATGCTTCAAATGCGCGGTAGTTGCCATGCGGAATGCTTCTTCCGTAGCTTCGGTAAAATCATGTCCGCCGCCTCCGTGCGCGTGCATACTGACAAATCCCGGTACGATTGTCATTCCCCGGGCGTCAATAACCGTTGCACCGATAACTGCCAGGTCACTGTTGGTCACCTCTAATATTTTTCCGTCACAAATCAATACCGAACCGTCTTTCAGCCAGCCTTGCGGGGTAAGTATTCTACCGTTAATTATCTGAGTTAACATAGTCTTCTTTATTTATTAGATTTAAAACAGTTTATTGGTACCTTCCACTAATTGCCCCATTGCCCATACGGCTCTCACATTCAAGTCTCTGTCGAGGGCAATAATATCGGCATCCTTACCACGTTCAAGCGTTCCTTTGCGGTCAAGTACTCCCATTATGCGGGCAGGCGTTTCGGATACCATGCGTATCACATCCGCCAAAGGTATTTCTGCTTTCTGCACCATGGTACGAATCAAGCGGTCCATAGTAGCCACACTTCCTGCCAAAGCAGAACGGTCGGCCAGCTTGCATACTCCGTCTTCAATAATCACGCGCGGGTCAAAAGCAGTCTGGCTGTCACTGGCCGCACAAGCCAGTGCATCCGTTATCAGGCAGGTACGCTCCACTCCTTTTATCTTATAAACAAGACGCAGAATAGTAGGTGGTACATGAATACCGTCAGCCACCACTTCGACCGTCATGTCGTCAATCAGGTAAATACTTTCTACCGTACCTTCGTATTTATATTCTTTCCGTTTATGGAATCCCGGCATTGCATTATAGAAATGAGTAGCATGGGTATATC
>ERZ779895.1310-NODE-1310-length-27587-cov-7.438181_pt1 | contig 27587 bp, 21 predicted proteins | sample MGYA00511093_ERZ779895 | MGnify/ENA primary metagenome ERZ779895 (study PRJEB29588, sample SAMEA2142970) | human gut metagenome | biome: human gut; feature: human-associated habitat; material: faeces | place: Denmark | collected 2008/2010 ... | reverse complement strand
GACTCGAACCCCCGACCTACTGGTTCGTAGCCAGTCACTCTATCCAGCTGAGCTATCAACGCACATCGGTCTTTTGGACCGCCATAATATATTAGCACAACTTGAAACAAAAATCAATAGGAAATTTTGAGATTTTGAAAATTTCCTAAATACTCAGTATATGTGTCGCCACCGTGAAATATACAACAAGCGATACGGCGTCGATTATGGTCGTTATAAACGGACTTGCCATGACCGCGGGATCAAGCCCCAGCCTCTTTGCAAGTATAGGCAGCGTACAGCCCACCAGTTTGGCACAGAACACCGTCACGGCAAGCGTTATGCAGACTACAGCCATCTCCGGATATGTGACGCCGGAATGCATGAGTGCGTTGTCCACAAGCAGGATCTTAAGAAATCCCGCGGCTGTCAGTGCCAGACCACACAGGACCGCCACCCTTGCTTCCTTCCACACAACCCTCAGCACGTCGCGCATGCGTATCTCGCCTACCGCCATTCCGCGGATTATAGTGACCGACGACTGTCCGCCTGCATTTCCACCGGTATCCATGAGCATCGGTATAAACGCGACGAGCGCAGGAAAAGCGGTAAGCGCTGACTCAAACGAGCTGATTATGCTGCCGGTAAAGGTCGCCGATACCATAAGCAAAAGCAGCCACGGTATTCTTTTCAGCCATATGCTGAAAACACCGGTTTTTAAGTACGGTCTGTCGTTCGGCGTCATAGCCGCCATTTTTTCGATATCCTCGGTCGCCTCGTCCTCCATGACATCCATAGCGTCATCGACCGTGACTATACCGACCAGTCTGCCGTCCTTGTCGACGACCGGCAGTGCCAGCACATCGTACTTCGAAAACGTCTGCGCAACTATTTCCTTGTCCTCATAGGCATCTATGCTTATAACATTGGTCTCCATTATGTCCGACACTAGGCGGTCGTCATCGGCAATGAGAAGCTCCTTGACCGACACGGTGCCTATCAGCTTACGGTTTTCGGTAACATAGCATGTGTATACCGTTTCCTTGTCGATACCCTCGCGGCGTATTTTCCTGAACGCCTCCGCCACGGTAAGATCCTTTTTGAGCGATACATATTCGACCGTCATTATACCGCCGGCGCTGTCCTCAGGGTATTTAAGCAGTTCGTTTATCTGCTTTCTTACCGCCGGATCGGCTGCCTGAAGTACCCTTGCCACAACGTTCGCCGGCATTTCCTCGATCATATCGACCGTATCGTCAAGAAAAAGGTCATCTATAACCTCTTTAAGCTCGAAGTCACTGAAGCTGCGTATGAGCAGCTCCTTTTTGTCACTGTCCATATAGGCAAAGACATCGCTTGCGAGATCCTTCGGCAGGATCCTGTAAACCAGCGGCATTTCCTTTTCGTCAAGCGTATCGAGCACGGCGGCGATATCCGCCGGATTCATTTCCTCCAGTACGGCGCGCAGCTTTACAAAGCTGCGTGTGTTCAACAGTTCGAATATTTCATCTAATATTTCTTTTTTCTCATCCATCTGACCCACTCCTTATTTTCTTTAAAAATAAAGGCAAATAAGAGAAGCGAGAACACGACGAAAAAAGCCGTGAACAACGGCTTTTTAAGGGCGCATCCTCACTTCGGGACATTTGGCACGAAATAGGTTTTAAGAGCGACGAGAAAAACGGACACAAGCCGTTTTTCTCAGCCTACCTCGCGGCAAAATGCCCGTACTGTTACTGCCTGCGTCCATTTAAATATCACTCCCTCTTTATATCTTTAAACTTTTCTTAACAATTATAAGCCTGATGATCATTTTTGTCAATCATTTTTGCGGTGTCGGAATACCACATTCCGAAAGTATTGCCGCAGCCTCATCCGACAGCATCCAGTCATAAAGCACACGCGCTGCGGAGCCTGCATCTATATCGCTTTTCCTTATTACATATATGCCGCACTGCGGGATGTATGTGCCGTCCGATATGCTGTCTGCACCCGGTGCAACGCCGTCTATCGGTATCATCCTGATGTCGCCGTTTTTAGTGGCTGACCGGCTTGCCGCATAGCTGTAAAAAGCAACCCCGAATGAGCCTTTCCGTCCGTCAAAGGGCAGATATCCGTCATACTCTCCGCTTTCGGTCGTGATATGCCGTGTCATAACGGCGTGACCTGTTACCTCGCCTGCGTACGATCTCAAAACACTTTCGGCAAGAGAACCGGAAGGAGGGTCAAACACCGATATTTCGCCGTCACTGCCGCCTGCCTCGCTCCAGTTTGACAAAGTCCCGGACAAGATTGCAATTATCTGCTTCTTATCCAGGGTCGGCACCTCTGTCTGCGCGTCGGTCATAAACACCAGCGCATCGGCGGATATTTTTCCGTACTGCAGCGATGCGTTGCCCGAAAGCAGCGCTTCCTTTTCGGTCGGCACAGCGGCTATGAATATGTCGCATCCGCCTGAAATCAGACTTTCTATTCCGGCTTCGAGTCCTATGACCGCAAAGTCGTCCTTTCGCTCGCCGAGAGCCGCACCTGCCAGCACTGCGGCGTGCCTTTTTGACAGCTCATCTGTGCATATTTTCGGAAAATTCCTGTTTGTAAAGGTCATACTTCCCTTTTTGACACGACCGTCGCTTTTTTCGCACGCCGAAAGGGAGGCAGCCGTAAGTAAAGCAAGTATCAGCGCAAGTACGCGTTTCATAATGCCGCCTCCGCTTCATATTTGTATTTCATGAGTACATTCATCGCATCATCATAAAGGGTGACATATCCGCTTGACAAAACATTCAGATATGTGCCGCCTGCAGTTTCCAGGGTCGCCGCATAGGTCACCGCTTCGGCAGAGTCCGGCGCTGCGGTGTCATAAATAAGATATCCGTCGGCACCTTCAAGTATCACTCTGGTACCGAAAACGTCGCCTGTATAGGCGTAGTCCTTCCAGTCGGTCTTGTCTCCCGTCTTAACATTCAAAAAGGCTGTTTTGCCGCCGGTTTTATCCGAGATTATCGCGATGTCGCCAAGCTTTCCCTCGACGCGGCCGAAGCCGGTGAAATTTGCAAGCGTCTTTCCGGTCTCGTCAAAAACATCGGTAACGTTGCTGTATGAGCTGTAATAAATCCCGTATCTGCCGCTGTCCTCAGAGGGAAACTGTCCGGTCTCATTGCACATAAAAGGCTTGTTTGCGGTGACCGAATAATAATCGGACTTGCCGGTCGACTGCATTGTCTTTTTGTATATCAGCTCGGTACTGCCCATCGCATAAACATTGCCCTTTTCGCACAGTACGCTTGCAGCCTGATTGCCGTTCATATCAAGGATATAGAATATACCTTCCTCGCCGCACGAAAACCAGCCGTCATCATAATTATAGTTGATGGCATTGTATTTCGGCTCGATGAAATATTCACCGTCGGGCTTTAAAACACCGTAATTGCCGTCGGCATCCGCCACCACCGCGTATCCTCTTTTGAATTCACTGCAATATATATAATCGTCGCTTTCAAACACATCGCCGTTTGTATCCATATAATAGGCAGTGTACTGAGTTTCCTCGGTATCCGGATCGGTCTTTTGCACATTTACGGGGGCTAATCCTTCGGAAAATGCGCCTATGGATATGGTCAGCGTCTCGTCCTCGGTCATTTTCCGGTCAAAGGTAAAAACGAGGTTGCCCGAAAGATCGTAATAATCATAGTATTCATATGTGACCCTTTTGCCGCCCTTGCGGACCGTTCGCGGTCTTTTAACGGCAAAGCGTTCGCTTCCGGCAAGTCCTAAATAGCTGCATCCGTTTTTAAGTTCAAACATCCAGCTGCCGTCAGAGGCGGCAAGATACCTTGTACCGGCAGTGTCGGTGCCGCCTATGACCAATTCATATATATATTTGTCCCCCACATCATGGGTGATGACCGCGTCATAATACGGATCACAAATAACAGTACCGTCAACCCTGCAAAATCCGAGAAGCGGTGCCGTAAACGAGCCGCCGTCATTTTTATAGTTTATCATTTCACCGGCAAACGGAACTATTTCGCCGTAGGCGTCAGAGGTCACAAGTCCTCCGGCAAGAGAAGCGTCGGCGCGCTGCAGCACCGTATCGTCCGCAATATCGTATTGCCTGACATCGCCTGCGGATTGCAGCGAAAAAAATGCCTTTTCGCCGGTCAGCTCACCGCAGCCGGAAAGGCAGATAGCGGCAGCCGCCAGAGCGCCGGCAAGCAGAGCTTTATGTTTCAAATGCACCGTCTCCCTTTTGGTTTTTAATCTCAGTATATCACTGAAAAGCACATTAATCAACGTTCTAAATATAAAATTATTGTTGACTTAAAAGATGCATATGTTTATAATAATATTGCAGAAGAATTGCCATAACGCCTTTAAGGAGTGATATATATGGAACGTTTTATAGTTATGCATGACATTGACATGGCTGATTTCATGAAGACGCTTGACCAGTGCAAGGGCGACGTTTTTCTTGAAACAAAAGAGGGAGACGTGCTCAACCTCAAATCAAAGCTTTGCCAGATGATGGGCATTGCAAACATCATGAAGGGCGCGATCATTCAGGAAGCTACCTTGCGCTGCACTAACCCTGAGGACGAGAGCCTGCTGTTCAGGTTCAACCTTTATAAGGAAGTTCCCGGCGAGAAAAAGAACGAGGACGACGAGGACGAATGATCCGACCGGTGACAGAGCCAAAAGCCGCTGACCGGCGGTTCTGCCCTAAAATCCCGATATAAAAGCAGACCGACAATTTTCGCCGGTCTGTTTTTTTGTGCTTTAAAGAGGCATGAGCTTATCGGCAAATTATTAGCATCGGCAACATCGGCGCACGTTTAGGCGTTTTATTCAGTGTTTCCGTGCAGTTGAATTTTAGTTTAGCAACGCAGCGAGTATATTGATGGATGTAGGGCAGGGGCTCGTCTCCTGCCATGCAAACAGCTGTCAGCTGTCCGGATCATCCGTATCAGCTATATTTTCTGCTTTTATATACTTATAATATTCCGGCTGATCGCAGCTTGCCGACCGTACCATAAAATCATAAACCTCATCACGCAGCTTGCGTCTCGCTTTGTTTGCAGGGAGCGATGTATCCGGATAAAACGGTTCGCTGACCCTGACCGTTATGAGCGGATGGCGGTTTTTGAATATTTTTCTCTCACGGTATGTCACGGTAAAGGCAGCCGCAGGACGTCCGGTTTTTACGGGGTAAAGAAACGCTCCGTCGTCGAACGGCCTTATTTTCGTATAGTATGGCCAGATATGCGCCTCGGGGTATATCATCACAACCGAATGATGTTCGGCAAGGCTTTTTGTCGCCCCGAAAAACGGTATCATACCTTTTCTTTCGGTAGGGAGAGGTATTCCGCCCAGCATACGCACCAGTATTTTCACGACCGGTATTGCCACAGCGTCGGTCGATGTCACTATATACGCACGCTTCGGGAATGTAACAAGGGTCGGTATAAACGCGTCGCAGGCGTGCTGCGTGTGGTTCCCGTAAAGGAAAAATCCACCCTTGATTTTTTGCAGCGCACGGCGGTTTTCGATCCTCACGCCGTAAAACAGCCTGCAGAAAAGATACACAAGCGGTGTGGCTATAAACCGGTACAAAATAAACGAGCCAAGACGCCACAAAGGGCCTTTTTTAAGAAATTTATAATCAGCCGTTACCTTGATCGGCTTTGCACCCTTGGTGTTCGCAAAATCGTCGTGAAGCTCGTCACTGTAATAAATTATCTTATGAGGCTGCATGCTCTGCCGCCGTTTCGATTATCATCTTTTCCATTTCGTCCATGCAGTATTCCTGCGAAAACTTTTTTGTAAAGCCGCTGTATTCGAGACTTCTCTCGGCTCTTTTTTGGGGATCATCCAACCAGTAGTCTATTTTTTTCGCGAGATTCTCAGCATTTCCTGCCTCAAAAAGGTTATCCTCTCTGAGTGCAAAATACCTCGCCGCACTGCGATCTGAGTTTGATATCACCGGCACAAGTCCGCAGGTTATGGCTTCAAGGCAGGCTATCGATTCTATCTCTATTTCCGCCGGATGCACATAAAGATCGGCGGAGTTTATGGTATCTACCATTTCATCCCTGCCGAAAAATCTGAAAACAGGCTGGTTTTTCAAGGTACGTGCCGCAAGTGCCTCAAGCTCGCTTTTGAGCGGTCCGTCGCCTGCAAGTATCAGCTGTATTTTGTCGGCGTGCTTTGATAAAGCCACCGCTTTTATCAGCACCTTGTGCGACTTTTCGCGGCTGTATCTTCCGGTCGAAAGCAGAATGAATTTATCTTCGGCGTCGCCTGATACCGCTTTTTCCTTTCTTACAAACCGGGCGTTGACGCCGTTTGAAATGACGCGTCCCTGAGTTTTATGCCCACATTCCTTTTCAAAAACATCCCGTATAAACTGCGTAGGGTAATGTATGCAGTCGACGTTGCGGTAGAATTTGCGGTAAAAATATTTATAGACCGCCTTGTTAAAGCCGCGGCAGTTCATGAGAAACAAATGGCTCGACAGATTTTCCGCCTGGCAGTGGAAGCCTGCCGTGACGGTGAGTCCCTGCCTTTTGGCTTCCTTTAAAGCCGCCTTGCCGACAAAGAACGGCGTCATTATATGCACGGCGTCCGCTCCGCTTATCGCTGAACGGATAATATCCATATTGACCTTGGCAGGTGCAACGCCGTTTTTCCTGACGTAACCGTTGAATATCCCGAAATTAATCTGCGGCAGGACATAAAAGCCTTCCTCGCCGCGCCTTTTCTCGTCGCCGCAAACAATGCGGACAGTGTGTCCGCGCTGTTTTAAAGCCTTTATAAGGTTCATCGCAGCTATTGTCGTTCCGTTGTTTTCCTCGCCCAAAACGTCGCAAACAACCGTTACGGTCATTTTCTTTCCCTCCGCGGTCAAAATATTTCTTACATCTATTTTCAGCGATCAGGTGTCCCTTATGCAGTGATCGCACGGGTAAAACAAAAAACTCACCCTTAAAATAAGGGTGAGCTTTCTATAATGACTCAGTGTCTCGAACGGAAGCCCGGTCTGCCGCCTTCTCTGCGCGGACGACGCTCGGTTCTCTCACCGTCGTCCTCGGCAACCATGCCGTCAAGCTCTATAAGCGCATCGCGGCGTGAAAGGTTGATCCTGTCGCGGTCATCTATCTCGGTAACCTTTACCTTGATGATATCGCCGACCGATACAACATCCTCGACCTTCTCAACGCGCTTGACATCAAGCTTGCTGATGTGTACAAGGCCCTCAACGCCGGGGGCTATCTCGACAAATGCGCCGAAGTCCATAAGTCTGGTGACCGTTCCCTGATAGAACGCACCGACCTCAGGTCCGTTCGCGATAATATCGATAACTCCCTTGACCGCCTCACCCTTGTCGGTATCAAGAGTTGCGATGTAAACGCGTCCGTCCTCCTCAATGTTGATGGTGCACTCAAACAGCTCCTGAAGCTTCTGAATGACCTTGCCCTGCTTGCCTATGACATCGCCGATCTTCTCGGGGTTGATAGCCATGGTGAGCATCTTGGGGGCGTACTTGGAAAGCTCCTTACGCGGCTCTGAAATCACCGGCAGCATTATTTCGTCAAGAATATAATTGCGCGCGGTATGGGTCTTTGCAAGCGCTTCCTTTATTATTTCCGGAGTAAGTCCGTGAACCTTAAGATCCATCTGAATAGCGGTTATACCCTTCTTGGTGCCTGCCACCTTGAAGTCCATATCGCCGTAGAAATCCTCAAGACCCTGAATGTCGATCATGGTCATAAAGTCGCCCTTTACGCCGTCATCGCCGGTGATAAGTCCGCATGAAATACCTGCTACCGGAGCCTTTATCGGCACACCGGCAGCCATAAGTGCCAGCGTTGAGCCGCAGACCGAGCCCTGAGAGGTCGAACCGTTGGAGGAAAGAACCTCAGACACGACACGGATGGTGTACGGGAATTCCTCAACCGACGGAATGACCGGCAGGAGTGCTCTTTCGGCAAGCGCACCGTGACCGATCTCACGTCTGCCCGGTCCCCTTGACGGCTTGGTCTCACCGACTGAGTAGGACGGGAAGTTGTAGTGGTGGATGTATCTCTTTTCGGTCTCCTCATCAAGTCCGTCAAGCTTCTGTGCCTCGCTTACCGGAGCCAGAGTCGCAACCGACAGAACCTGTGTCTGACCTCTTGTAAACATACCCGAACCGTGTGTTCTCGGCAGCAGATCAATCTGTGCATTTAAAGGACGGATCTCGTCTATGCTTCTTCCGTCAACGCGCTTATGCTCGGTCTTGAGCCAGTTTCTGACAACATGCTTCTGGACAAGATACATGATCTCGTCGATCTTGGCTTCCCTGCCCTCAAACTGGGGATCATACTTCTCGTGAACTGCGGCGTATATCGGAAGAAGAGCCGCGTCACGCACGTTTTTATCATCGGTATCAAGTGCTTTTTTGACATCCTCGATGCAGAAGTTCTCGATATCGGCAAGTATCTCGGGATCGGGATCGTTTGACTCGAACTCGAACTTGGGCTTGCCTATCTCGTCGGCTATGCCCTTTATAAATTTAACGACTTCCTTGTTGACCTCATGTGCCTTCATTATGGCGTCAAACATGACCTCATCGGACACTTCGTTGGCGCCTGCCTCGATCATTGCGACCAGCTCGCCGGTGGAAGCAACGGTAACATCCATTTCGCTCTTTGCGCGCTGCTCCAAAGTCGGGTTTATAACTATCTCGCCGTCTACCAATCCGAGCTTAACGCCGCTTATAGGACCGTCCCACGGGATGTCCGAAATTGCTATTGCAGCCGAAACACCGATCATAGCGGTGACTTCGGGACTGCAATCCGGATCGACCGACATGACTGTCGCCACTACCGAGCAATCGTTACGCATATCTTTCGGGAAAAGCGGACGGATCGGGCGGTCGATGCAGCGTGAAGTCAGTATTGCCTTCTCGCTCGGTCTTGACTCACGGCGCTGGAAAGAGCCGGGGATCTTGCCTACCGAATACATCTTCTCCTCATAGTCGACCGAAAGCGGGAAAAAGTCCACACCCTCGCGCGGCTTTGCGGAAGCGGTAACGTTGCAGAGCACGCAGGTCTCGCCGTACGTCGCCATTACCGAGGCATTGGCAAGCTGTGCCATCATGCCGGTTTCAAGCTTGAGCGGTCTGCCGGCAAGCGTAGTTTCATATACCTTGCGGCCGGTAAATTCAAGTTTTTTGCTGAGACTCATTTTTTATACCTCCGTTGATTTTAGTTGTGGCTTTCACGGAGGGCGCACGGTTTAGCAATAGATTCGCACCCCGAAACCTCTCGGGTTGTCAATCAACTGCTAAAGAATCGCACACCGCGTGAAATTGCCTTTTTTGTGATTTTCCGACTTTATGCTAAACTCAAGCCGACCGGACTTTTGCCCGGCCGGCTTTAGGTTTACTTACGAAGTCCGAGTTTTGCCACGATGGCACGATATCTTTCGATATCCTTCTTCTGCAGATAAGCAAGAAGATTACGTCTGTGACCGACCATTTTAAGCAGTCCGCGGCGCGAATGATGGTCGTGGCTGTTGTTCTTAAGATGCTCGGTGAGCTCATTGATACGACGGGTCAGAACTGCGATCTGAACCTCCGGAGAACCGGTGTCGCCCTCATGAACAGCGTACTCTTTGATGATCTGCTGCTTCTCTTCCTTAAGCATTTGTTTCACCCTTTCATAATATTTGTCCGCCGCAGACCGGGCAAGGGGCAGGTGAAGCTCCCGAAAACGCGGGCTTACTCCCCAGACTCAGAAAGCGGTAGCATGTTCTGACCGGCAAAAACGGGTCAAAACGCGTGACGGCATACCGACACGAACGTATTATACCACACACATCTTCATTTGTAAAGAAAAATTTTACCGCATGTTTTTTTATCGTCTCCGCAGTGCAGAAAAAAGAGAGCCGCTTTACAAGGCTGCTCTCTTTATTACTGTTTTATACCCGACAGCAGCAAGGCTGATTATACTACCTTTTGCCTGTTGAAGAATTTGGCGAAATTTCGTTTTTGTTTCCGCCGGTGCTGTTTTTATCGGTACCGCCATCGGTATTGCCGCCGGTGTTTCCGCCGGTCATAGGCTCGGTCGGATTGCCCTGATAGGAGTTGATGATAACCTCGATCCTCGCATCGGTATTTACGCTGATTCCTCTTTCCGGATCGGTTCCTATTACCACACCGGGTAATTTGTCCTCATCGTACCTGTACGAGAAAATAATGTTGTTGTACTGATATCCTGCCTTGAGCAGCTCAAGCAGCGCCTGATCCTTGTCGAGACCCGAAACATCTATCATGCTCTTATAGTACGGACCGAGGCTGACAACAACCTCAACCGTGGTGTTGGCTTCAACGGTCGTGCCGGCGGCAGGAGTCTGTGAGATTATCTGTCCTGCGGCATATGTGTCGCTGTACTGCTTTGAAACTATCTTGAACTTATAAAGGTCGGCAAACTCATGATCTATTGCGACCTCAGAGAACCTCAGTCCCTCAAACTTCGGCAGTGCGGTATAGCCGCTGTTGAATTCGATGGGGGTCTTTGAGGTGATCGACTGAGTATTGTCATACGACGGTGCGGAAACGCTTGACGGCTGCGAACTGCTGCTGTCTGACGAATGACCTATAATACCCATAGCCCACAGCACGAAAACAATGATTCCTGCAAGCAGGCAGGCTGTCACTATTCCGGCGACGAGGGCATACATCTTGTTGCTGTTGTCCTTTTTCTTCTTAGACTTGCCGGCAGGCGCTGCCGCCGGAGCCTGTGCCCGCTGCGCCTTTGCACCCGACTGCACCTGCGGCTGAGCCGACGATGCGGAAAGTCCCCTTCTCATCTCGTCGATGGTCTGGGTACGGTCGTCCGGCAATACCTGAAGTGCGTTTGCCAGGGTTTCAAGCACCGTTTTCGGAGTTTCACGGGCAACATGTGCCGGAATGGTCATATTGTCGTTTTCAAGGCGCTCTATCGCCTCGGGCGGCGGATTGCCGACGAGTGTTCTGTATATTGTAGCGGCAAATGCATAAACATCGGTCCATGTACCCTGTGTTCCTGCCTCGCCGTACTGTTCAACTGCGGCAAAGCCGGGGAATATCTGCGAGGTCAGCGAGCTTTTTGCGGTGCGCTCCTCGGGTATGCAGAAGCCGTTTATACGCAGCTTTCCGTCCTTGCCGACGACCAGCGTATCGGGCGAAATGCCGCGGTGGATTATTCCTGCTTTGTGCAGAGCGGAAACGGATGACACAAGCGGTGCAAACAGTGATCTTGCCTGATCCCATTTAAGCACGCCGCCGTTGCGCATAAGAAATTCGCGCAGCGATATTCCGGGCACCGACTTCGTGATGCGGTATGCGGTTCCGCCCGCTTCGCGCACGTCAAGCACATCAAACAGAGCCGGCAGCTCATTGAGAGCAAACAGTTTGTTTGAAAGATCGATAAACTTGAGCAGTGCTTCGTTGTAATCAAATTCACAGCCCGACAGCATCATGACCGAGCCGTCGCCCGAACGTTCGCAAAGTCCGGTCGGGAAAAATTCTCTGACATTTACGACCGTTCCGGTCACGGCGTCATATCCGAGATATGTAACGCCTTCGCCGTTGTTGTCAAGCACCTTTCCGATTATGTAGCGCCCGTCAAGCACAGTGCCTGGAGCCAGAAACGCCGGGTTTACCGGCTCATCGGGGCTGTAGCCGCATATAGGGCATTTGCCCTCGGTCAGCTTTTCGTTCATGCAGCCCGGGCAGATTTTTTTAGGATCTATCATCGCACATTTCCTTTCAAAGTAGAAATATTAAGACCATTATCCGTGTCATTATAGCACATATATCAAAAAAAAGCAATACCAACTGAAATATGACTATTTCTGCGCGTCCAGAGGCAGCGAGAAGCTGGGCAGAAATTCACTCAAAAAGATATCCGCAGCAGGAAGTTGCAATGCCCTTACCGCAGCCTCGGTCGACCTTGCGGCTTCGGAAAATTCGCGGTTGCCGAGCGCCAGCTCGTCCTTACATTTTATAAGCGCCGATATTTTGTCGGCTGCCTTGACTATTTTTCGCAGGTGTTCGTCGCCGTCATGGAATATCACGTCAAAATCGGGCCTCAGGTCATCCGGCAGCAGTCCCTCAAGGCGTTCTATCGCGGCTGACTCCATTTCATCGTAAGCGCCCTTCACCTGATCGCTATAGTATTTAACCGGGGTCGGCAGATCGCCCGTTATTATTTCGGGCACGTCATGAAACATGGCAAGCAGCGCCGCACGTTCCGTGTCTGTATTGCCGCCCAACCTGCGGTTTTCTATGACCGCCAGTGCATGGGCTATAAACGCCGTTTCGAGGGTGTGTTCGCAAAGCGACTCCTTTCTCGTGTTTCGCATGAGCGCCCAGCGGTCTATATATTTCATTCTGAACAGCATTGCGTAAAAATGGCTTGTCATAGTGGATCGCCTCCGTCAGCTTTCATTATACATAACCGCATTTCAAAAAACAATATATTTAAGATAACAAAAATGTAATTTTGGGCTCAGAAATCAGTTGATTTATAGCGGTATTATGGTACAATAGTTATGTATATCGGCATTATCGGGAGAAAGGACGGCAAAATAATGGAGAAACCGCAGAACGCGCTCGGCAAAAAAAAGCAGTTGAGGCTTATGACCTTTTTGATCGCTTTTTTTGTTGCGACAGCCTTTTTCATACCTTTTCTGATAACCGGGCATGGGTATTTTATCTTTTTCGGCGACTTCAACGTTCAGCAGATACCGTTTTACCGCTACTGCCATGACGCTGTGAGAAACGGTCAGTTCGGCTGGAGCTATGTTACCGACCTCGGTTCGAATTTCATAGGCTCTTACGCCTTTTACCTGCTCGGAAGCCCCTTCTTCTGGCTGACCATACCGTTCCCCGGCAGTGTTGTGCCCTACCTTATGGCTCCGCTGCTGATACTGAAGTTTTCCTTTGCGGCTCTCACGGCATACCTTTACATACGCCGTTTTACCGCACGCGCCGAGACTGCCATGATAGGCGGTCTGCTCTATGCGTTTTCCGGATTTTCCGTATACAATATATTCTTCAATCATTTTCATGAGGCTCTTGTTTTCTTTCCCCTGCTTTTATACTCGATGGAAAGATTCATGTCCGAAAAAAAGCGCGGACTGCTTATAATATCTGTGTTTCTCTGCTCGGTATCCAACTACTATTTCTTCTTCGGAATGGTGGTCTTTGCGGTCATATACTGGGTGATAAGGATGATATCGGGCAGCTTCCGGTTCAAACTGTCGGAGTTTCTTATAATGCTGCTTGAGTGCGTGCTCGGTCTGCTGCTGGCAGCGGGACTTTTGCTGCCTGCCGTACTCATGGTGCTGCAGAACGGCCGCCTTTCAAGCGTTATGACCGGCTGGAGCGCGATACTCTATGGCAAGGAGCAGATATTCTTAAATGTCATCCAGTGCTTCTTCTTTCCGCCCGACCTCCCTGCCCGTCCGGTATTTTTCCCGGGTGCGGACGTCAAATGGTCGTCGCTCGGCGGCTGGCTGCCGCTGTTCGGAATGGTCGGCACCATCACATGGCTGTTGTCGGAGAAAAAAGGCACATGGCTCAGAAGGCTGCTTATTGTCTGCATATTCATGGCGCTTGTGCCGGTGCTCAACAGCGCCTTTTCCATGTTCAACACGGCGTACTATGCCAGATGGTTCTACATGCCCATCCTCATGATGGCGCTTGCGACCGCTGTTTCTATCGAGGACACCGAAGCCAACTGGAACACCTCATGGCGGTGGTGCACCTTCATAACTCTCGCGCTGACCGTGGTCGTCGGCTTTTTCCCGAAAGGACTGGAAAACGGAAAGATCACCGGCTTCGGTCTTTACACCGACGCCGCAACAAATCCGTTCAAATATATATACCAGCTTATCCGCCGCTCGTTCGACCACACGGTCAAGGTTGACGGAGGATATTATGATCTGCGGTTCTGGATAACCTGCCTTATAGCGATACTGTCGCTTGTAATAGTGCGCGCGCTGATACCGGTGATAAAATCGAAAAGCACTTCCCTTTTCAAGCCCTGCATTGCCATGATATGTGTCATATCGGCAGTGTATCCCGTGTTTTTCATTGCCTGCGGTCAGTCGCACTCGTATGACATTGAAAATGTTATGATAAAAGGACTTATAGAAGGCAAGGTCGAACTTGATATCGACGACGATGAATACGCCCGTATAGATGTTTACGACGGCGTTGACAACACGGGACTTTACCTCGGGTATCCGTCCATAAACTTTTTCCACTCGGTAGTGTCGTCCGGAATAACCGATTTTTATGAGTACATCGGCATTACACGTTCGGTCGCAAGCCGTCCGTCGGCAGAGTACGGCTCGCTGCGTTCGCTTCTGTCGGTCAAATATCTGCTTGACCCGACCATTGACGGCGCCAAGGATTTTACAAACGACAAGGGCGAGACCGAAATACCGGGGTATAAGGAGATAAGCCGTGACGACAGCTATGTCGTCTATGAAAACGGAAATTACATACCAATCGGCTTCACATACGATTATTACATAACCGAAGAGCAGCTGAACAATTTCGGGAACTCCCACAAGCCCGACGTAATGCTGAAGGCGCTGCTTATAGATGACAAGGATATTGCCCTTTTCAGCCGTTATCTTGACGATATCGAAAACGATTATTATTTGAAAAATTACGAATCGGGGAAGCGTTCCGTAAGCCTTACCGACGTCTCGATAGCCACCGACTGTGCGGCAAGAGCAGCCACCTCAGCCCACTCGTTCAGTTACGACAGTAAGGGCTTTACCGCCGCTATATCCCTTGACCGTCCGAATTATGTGTTCTTCTCGATACCGTTTGACGACGGCTGGACCGCCACGGTAAACGGCAAAAATGCCGATATCATAAAGGTCGCAAAGGGCTTTATGGCGGTTGAGGCACCGGCAGGTGAATGTACGATAAAATTCAGCTATAAAACGCCCGGTCTTAAATACGGTCTTATAATTTCCGCGTCAGCACTGCTTGCAGCCGTCATATATGTGACGGCGGTCGCGATAAAAAGGAGAAAGCATCCTGCATCTCCTGCCGAATATCCGGAGGGCGACGTTATTGAGCGCCGCACGATGCTTTACGAGGCAGCACGCGCCGAAGCCGAAAATCCCGATGACGACGGTCTGCTTGACGATATCGACCGTGACAGCCTCGACGCCTACCGCGGATTTGACGGCGGCTTTAAGATAGACGACTCGGCGCTCGGAATGTTCCGCGACAAGGGCGAGGATAAAAAATAGGCCTTGTCCAATGAGACCTCAAGCCTGTGGAATGAAACAATTTTACATATTGACCGCCCGGTATGGGGCAGTTAGTATAAGTTAAGATCACGCTTTGCAGTGCCGCTTGACGTGTGCATAAGCGTACAAAATTCAAAGCGGCAGAACGGAGACAAAAATGGCACTTCTTTCACCATCGATACTGGGCTGTGACTACCTCACACTCGGCGACACAATTAAGGAACTCGAAGCGGCAGGCACCGACATGCTGCACCTTGACGTTATGGACGGCATATTTGTGCCCAACATATCTTTCGGGCTTCCCGTGACCGACTCAATAAAAAAGCATACCTCGCTGCCGCTTGACATTCATCTCATGATCGACCGACCGCTGAGATATGTTGAACGGTTTGCAAAGTATGCCGATATTTTAGGCTTCCATTTTGAAGCCGGTTCGGATGTTTCCGAAACATTGAAGGCAATAAAGAAGTGTGGCTGCAAAACCTGCCTTACGATAAAGCCGTGCACTCCGGCTGCCGCCGTGTTCCCGTTTCTTGACGACTGCGACATGGTGCTGGTCATGTCGGTCGAGCCGGGCTTCGGCGGTCAGAAATTCATGCCCGATGCTTTGGACAAGCTGTCACACCTTCGTGCCGAAATAGATCGCAGAGGGCTTGACACCCTGCTCGAAGTGGATGGCGGAGTAAACGATGTCACCGGCGCAGAGTGTGTAAAGGCAGGCGCCGATGTTTTGGTGGTCGGCAGCTATCTTTTCGGCACGGGCGACCTCAAAAAAACGGCTGCCGGGTTCAAAGCGCTCTGATCATAGCGCCTATTTTTTCTATCGCGTCACCGTATAAATAGTTGAAATGTTCTCTCGTCACTGCGGCGGCGATCCTTTTTGCAAATATTTTATCGGCTGTATCAATAAGCGTATCTTCAAAAGCCGACAGGTCATCACCGTTTCCGGCTGAAATTATAAGGCGGTATTTCCCATGGCGGTAATACAGCTCGCTGCAGATGTATCCGGGGCAGGAATCGTATAAAAGCTCTGCCGCCGAAACAAGCGATGACGCCGAACAAAACTCCGCGGTCAGGACATGTGCGTTTTTCCGCGGCACCGCCGGGACCCTTATTTTCCGCACCTTTTCAGGGCTGAACCAGACCTCGCAGCCGCCGCTTTGGATCGGATATATTTCTATGGAAAGCCTTTGTGCAGCCGTAAAAAAGCCCGTTTGCTCAGCCGCTTTTTTGTAGAGCTTTAAAAGCACCGCTTCGGCTGTAAAACCGCACCTGCAGAAAAGCAGCCGGTCTATGTTGTAATGTGCGGTTTCGGTCTCGGACAACAGCACCCTTAAACACCCTTGTTCCCTTATGACCGTCATAGAGCGCCTCCCTTTAAAGAGTTTACAAAACATTATATTCTTATATGCACATCTTTTGTGTCTGTCCGTTTGCAGACCTTTCGTTCCGGTATTATTTGCCCGTTTTGTGTTAAAACTAATTGCATGAAAGCGAGGCGAAAATTATGAGTACCGATAAAAAACGATCGGCAGGCAGACTGTTTATAAAATCCGCAGCGTGGACGCTGCTTGCATTTCTGCTGACAGCCGTCGGTTATTTCGGCGCAAAAATGATAGCGGATATGCTGTAATAAGAAATTGCCGTCTTAAAAAATAAGACGTGCTACTAACCCCATGAAAGGACTTGCATTTATGAAAAGCTATCATGAACTGAAATCAGGATCGGATGTCAGAGGCTATGCCAGCGACATATTCGGAAATGAGATTGAGCTGACCGATAAGGCGGTCTATGACATAACGGCGGCATTCGTGCCGTTTCTGTCAAAAAAATCGGGCAAAGAGCCGGGGACGCTCACCGTATCGGTCGGTCACGACTCAAGAATAACGGCAGAGCGGATAAAGGCGCAGGTTATCTCAGCGCTTTGCGACGCCGGAGTAAGCGTCATAGACTGCGGTCTCTCATCAACGCCTGCGATGTTCATGACAACGGTCATGGCAGGCTGTGACGGAGCGGTGCAGATAACCGCCAGCCACCACCCTGCCGACCGCAACGGGCTTAAATTCTTCCTGCCGTCGGGCGGACTTGACCCCGAGGATATAGCCGAAATTTTAAACGGAGCCGAGCAGGGCGATAAAGCCCCTGCGGCGAAAGGCTCGGTCACTGCCCGTGATTTTATGGACGAGTATTCAAAAATGCTGCGCGACCTTATATGTAAGGAGCTTGGTGCAGCCGACGGTGAGCAGCCGCTTGCAGGCTATCACATAGTGGTCGATGCCGGTAACGGCGCCGGCGGATTTTACGCCGAAAAGGTTCTGGCACCTTTGGGAGCCGACACCTCGGGCAGTGTGTACTTAGAGCCGGACGGCATGTTCCCCAACCACATACCGAACCCCGAAAACGAGGCCGCAATGGCAAGCATCAGCGATGCTGTGCTGTCAAGCGGTGCCGATCTCGGCGTTATTTTCGACACCGACGTTGACCGCGCAGGCTGCGTCGATCCAGACGGGGTCGAGATAAACCGCAACCGCCTTGTTGCGCTTGCCGCAGCGATTGTGCTTGAAAACGAGCCGGGTGCCACGATAGTTACCGACAGCGTGACCTCCTCAGGTCTTAAAACCTTTATAGAAAAAGATCTCGGCGGTCATCATCACCGCTTCAAGCGCGGATATAAAAACGTTATAAACGAGGCTGAGCGACTCTGCCGCGAGGGGGTCAACGCACCTCTTGCCATTGAAACATCCGGTCACGCCGCACTGAAGGAAAACTATTTCCTTGATGACGGCGCCTACCTTATTACAAAAATAATTATTAAAATGGCGAAGCTCGGCAGAGAGGGCAAAAGCATTTCCGACCTTACCGCATCCCTTAAAATGCCGGTCGAGGCAAAGGAACTGCGCTTTAACATCTTAGTCGATGATTTCCGTTCCTACGGCGAATGTGTCATAGAAGGACTCCAGCGCTGGTGCAGCGCCAAGTCTGACCTCGGCTTCAAAATTGCCGACGACAACCGCGAGGGCATAAGGGTCAGCGTTGACGACGGCTGGTTTTTGCTGAGGCTGAGCGTACACGACCCGGTCATGCCGATGAACATAGAAAGCGATAAAAAGGGCGGCGTGCGTGAAATACTCGGCATGATAGCGGAGTTTTTCTACGGCTGCAGATTCCTTGACACCGACGGGCTGCGTCTTTACCTTTCGGAAAGCGAGAGCGAAGATATCCAATGAAAAATCAGCTCAAGGGCAGCCTTCTTTTGCTGCTCGGATCACTTATTTGGGGCTGCGCCTTTGTCGTGCAGGAGGAAGCAGCGTCGATCGGCACCTTCACCTTAAACGGCATACGCTTCATGATAGGCGCGATAATAATTCTGCCGCTGCTGGCATTACCCGATAACGACCCTGTTACCGGCGTCAGAAAAAAGACCGATAAAAAAGCGCTCATTACAGGCGGTATCGTCTGCGGTATATTTCTTGCGGCTGCCGCGAACCTGCAGCAGTTCGGTATCCTTTTCAATACCGATGTGCAGTCGGGCGATTCGGGCAAGGCAGGTTTTATAACTGCGCTGTACATAGTATTGGTGCCTGTAATAGGCATATTCTTTAAAAGAAAGCCTACAAAGGCGGTCGTTATATCGGTCGCCGTGGCTGTGGTGGGACTCTACCTTATAAGCGTAAAATCGGGCTTTACCGTTTCGACCGGAGACATATTCCTTATACTCTGCGCTCTCGGCTATGCATTTCAGATAATCGCCATAGATCACTGGTCGGACAAGGTAAACTGCATTGCCCTGTCCTCCGTTGAATTTTTTGTTGCAAGCGTCATTTCGCTCATACTGATGCTTATTTTCGAGAATCCCGACATAGAAGCAATAAAGGGCGCCATATTCCCGATACTTTATTTAGGCCTTTTATCGGTCGGCGTCGCCTACACATTGCAGGTCGTCGGGCAGAAATACTGCGACCCGACCGTTGCCTCACTCTGCATGAGTCCGGAATCGCTTTTTGCAATGATAGCCGCCTGCGTTTACTACGGCAAGCTGCCGACACTGCGTGAGGCGATAGGCTGCCTGCTTATGATGCTTGCGATAGTGGCTGTGCAGACACCGTTTTTAGACCGGATGCTCAATAGGCTCTTTAAAAGGAATGCGGCGCATATATGAGCGATATTCCGTACAGGATAATAAGGTCGGACAGGAAAACCGCGTCGATCGAGGTTGACCGCACACTTAACGTCACCGTCCGGGCACCGCTTTTCATGCCGGAAGCGGAGATAGACCGGTTTGTAAAAAGCAGCGCCGCGTGGATAGAAAAGGCTAAGAGTAAGCAAATCAGCCGTGCGAAAAATGCACCGCCCGAGCCGGACGAGCAAAGAACAGCCGAATTAAAGCTAAAGGCAAAGGAAATACTGCCGCCAAAGATCAGATATTTTTCCGGACTTACCGGGCTTTACCCCACATCGGTAAAGGTGACCGGTGCCAAAACGCGTTTCGGCAGCTGCAGCGGCAAAAATGCCGTCTGCTTTTCATATCGTTTGATGCAGTACCCGGACAGTGCCATTGACTACGTCGTGCTGCATGAGCTCTGCCACATAAAGCACCATGACCACAGCCGGCGGTTCTGGGCGCTTGTAGAACGGTATATGCCCGACTACAAATCGCGCCGCGAACTGTTGAAATAACAGGAGGAACACTTTATGAAAGAAATACCGATGCTTGAAAACGAATACTGGTGGGGCGGCTCAACGCTTGACGGCTCAAAGCAGCCGTTCTGTAAAGAGACCAGCCACACAAGCGACTTCAGAACGGTATGCCACAATCAGACCATGCCTATGTACCTGTCAAACAAAGGGCGCGTTATCTGGAGTGACGAACCGTTTAAAGTAACCATAGAAAACGGAAAATTTACCTTTGATTCTGACGAGGTCGTGCTTGAAAACGGCGGCAGCACCCTTCGCGACGCATATCTCTATGCCATGCGGCATCATTTTCCCTTTTCGCACAAAAAGCTGCCTGAGGAGTTTTTCAAAACCGCACAGTACAATACATGGATGCAGTTTACATACGACCCGACCGAGGAGGGCGTGCTCCGCTACGCACACGACATAATCGATCACGGCTACAAACCCGGTATACTCATAATAGACGAAGGCTGGCACGGCAGATACGGCGTATGGGAGTTTGACAAGCTGAAATTCCCCGATCCCAAGCGCATGATAGACGAGCTGCACGGCCTCGGCTTCAAGGTAATGCTGTGGGTCGTGCCCTATGTCACGGCTGACGGTCTTGACTTTTTACATTCAACCATGAGACTGTTCAATCCCGAAAATTACGACAAGCAGTTTCTGCGTACAGCCGACGGCAAGATTGCGATAATATCATGGTGGAACGGCTACAGTGCCGCACTCGACATGACAAAGCAGATTGACCGCGACTACCTTGACAACAAGCTGCAGCACTTAATGACTGCTTACGGCGTGGACGGCTTCAAATTTGACGGTGGTCATGTCATGTCGTATGCGCCGTGGTCTATAATAAACGGAAAGCTGCCCGAGGGGCTTACCCCTGCGGCGCTGAATATCGCCTGGAATGAGTTTGGCGAAAAATATAAATTCCACGAATACAAAGACACCTACCGCGGCGGCGGAAAGGCGGTCATACAGCGCCTTTGCGACCGCAACCATTCATGGGACAGGGAAGGTATAAACACTCTGATCCCCGTTGCGATAACGCAGGGGCTTGTCGGACATCCTTATATTTGCCCCGATATGATAGGCGGCGGCGAATGGACCTACCGCACACCTGAAAAGGCGCATCTTTTCGACCCGGAGCTCTTTGTCCGCATGGCTGAATGTTCTGCACTGTTCCCCATGATGCAGTTCTCATGGGCACCATGGGAGGCGCTGTCGGAGGAATATCAGACCTATGTATTAAAAATGGCTGAGCTGCATGCAGGTATGGCAGACGAAATACTGGCGCTTGTAGAAAACACGCGGCTAAGCGGCGAGCCGATGCTTCGCAGCCTCGAATACAATTATCCCGGACACGGCTACTGTAAAATACACGACCAGTTTATGCTGGGTGAGGACATAATGGCAGCCCCGGTCGTTACAAAAGGTGTCAAAGAACGCGAGGTCGTTTTCCCTGAGGGCAGCTGGCAGTCGCAGTCGGGCGACGGCACTGTCTACAGTGAAGGCATCCACACCGTCCCTGCACCTTTGGGCACTCTCCCGTGGTTCAGAAGGATTTAAACGGTAAAAGAAAACAATCGCCCCGAAGTATCGGAAATTTCCGATATTTCGGGGCTTTACTTTTTTAACCTTATTGGTCGAGCCTTACCTCGCCCTTTATTTCACCTTTGCTGTCGTGGTAAACAACATCTATCCCGTCACTGCTAAGCGTAACGGCACCGCTGCAATGATAGCCCGGGTCGCCTCTGTAAAGAGATGTGCATATGACCGGACACGGAGCTCCGAAGGTGTCATGCACCCCTCCCGGGTTCTCGGCAAACAGCTCATGCAGGTGACCGGAGAGCATTGCGGTGGGGCTTATTTTCTGCAGCTTTTTTGCCCAGCCGGCGTACCTTTCCTGCTCGATATCAAATGGCGGATCGAGTCTGAAGGTAAAAGGATGATGGCATATTATAAGCCTTATTCCGGCATTTTTATATTCACCCTTTTCGATCACCTCATCTAAAAATCTGTCCTCCTCATCGCGGAATGCGGAGCAGCAGACCGTGTGCCCGTATTCCGGGCAGGTATCTGCCTTGTCCTCACCGGCATCAAGCACCACGCCCCATATAGGTCCAACCTTAAAGGTGTAATATGACCTGCCGTTCATTGTCGGTGTATAGTCTGCCAGCTGCTCGGCGTATATTCCGCGCATGTCGTGGTTTCCGCGTGAGAAAATGCAGGGTACTGCGCCCTTTGTGATACCGCCCGATATGAGATATATAGCCTTGAAATACTCAATATTTCCGCAGTGGTTCGGGATGTCGCCGTTCATGATCAGCAGATCAAGCTCATCACCGAAAAAGCTTCCCGATCTTATCGGCTCATCGACAAGGCTGTGTGCATCGGCTAAATTGATGATGTTGTATTTTTCCTTTTTTACACAGGGCTTGAATGTGAATTCGGAGCTTTCCGTGTTTCCGAAATCGGTGAAATACGGCTTGCGCTCGTTGATACGCCGTAAATATACGGTGTATTTCTTTGCTCCGTCGAGCGCCGTCATCGGCACATGTGCTATATGGAGAAATCTTCCCGAACGCAGTATGCCGTTCGAATGGTCAAAGTAGCATTTCCCCTCTACCTCGACCCACATGGTACACTCGCTGTTTACAAGCGCGCAGATCTGGTATTCATCGCCCACCGCATAGACCGACGGACAGGCAGTAAGTATTTTTGATTCCATATAGTTTACTCCCGCGAAAAAAGCTTCTGAAACAGAAAGGATCCCGAAGGCACAGTCTCCCCCGGGGTCCCTCAAAAAGGCAATTCGTCACACCGTCAGATAATACTTGACCAGCAGCTGCAAAAGAGTGTCCCGGTCGACACGGCGAATGAGATTGCGTGCATTATTATGCGTCGTGATATATGTCGGGTCCTCAGACAGAATATATCCGACTATCTGATTGACGGGATTGTATCCCTTTTCCTTCAAGGCATTATATACCTCAAGCATTATACGCCTTACCTCGATCTCATGCTCGTTGCCGAGGTTAAAGGTTATCGTGTTCTGGCTGCTTCCCATATCCATAATTACTGCACCTCTCTTATGTTTCATATTGTAACTCAAAAGACGGCAGTTTACAAGTTAAAATTATTGAAATATTTATTACAATAGTTTACAAAAAAACTTATTTTTCAACATACCGCCGCAAAAAGCACAAATCGCACTTGACCAAAGACGGTTTTTAAGTTAGAATAAAGGGAAGTGTTTAAGATATTTGAAAAATATCGATTGGAGGATACTCATGACAAAGTATATTTTTGTGACAGGCGGCGTTGTTTCCGGACTCGGAAAGGGCGTCTGCGCGTCGGCTCTCGGCAGGCTGCTGAAATCAAGGGGCTACCGCGTCGCCATGCAGAAATTCGATCCTTATATAAATCTTGATCCGGGAAGCCTCAGCCCTCTGCTTCAGGGAGAGACCTTCGTTACCGACGACGGCGAGCTTGAGGGCGTCAACGTCGGTCACTATGAGAGGTTTACCGATGAAAACCTTAATGTGAATTCAAATGTCACCACCGGACGTATATATTATAATGTCATAAATAAGGAGCGCCGCGGCGAATACGGCGGCAAAGCCGTCCAGGTAATTCCTCATGTCACATCCGAGATAAAGAGCCTCGTTTATGCGCTCGGCAACGCAGAGGATGTCGATATAGTTATAACCGATATCGGCGGCACCGTCGGCGATATCGAAAGCCAGCCCTTTTTGGAGGCTATACGCCAGATAGCCTCGGAGGTCGGCACCGAAAATGCGCTGTTTGTGCATGTAACGCTGGTACCTTTTATTTCCGGATCGAGCGAGCTCAAGACCAAGCCGACCCAGCACAGCGTCAAGGAAATGCTGTCAATAGGCATCCAGCCCAATATTCTGGTCTGCCGCTGCGGTCTGCCGCTTGAGGAATCAATGAGGGCAAAAATAGGTCTTTTCTGCAACATAGAAAGCAAGGATGTTATACCTTATATCCCAGCGCCGTCGGTCTATGACGTGCCGCTCAATCTTGAGTATGAGGGACTCGGCAAAGCCGTCTGCGATCATCTTGAGCTTAAAAACACCGAGCCCGACCTTACCGACTGGACACTTATGGTCAAAAACGGCAGGCAGCCGGAGCACGAGGTGAAAATAGGTCTTGTCGGCGAATATACGGAATATCACGACGCCTACCTTTCGGTTGCGGAGGCTGTCGATCACGCCGGATTTGCAACCAAAACAAAATGCGATGTAAAGTGGATATGCTCAAACACCGTAACTGCCGACGAGCTTTCGGGTCTTGACGGCGTAATAGCGGTGGGCTACCGTTCGGAAAGCGGTCTCTCGGGATACGAGCTTGCAGCGAAGTTCTGCCGTGAAAATGATGTCCCGTTCTTAGGGATCGGCGGCGGTATGCTCGGCGCCGTGACCGAATTTGCAAAAAATGTCGCCAATATTGAAAATGCCGGATCAACCGAATTCGAACCGGACTGCACACCTGTAGTAGCGGCACTTGTTGATGCCGTTACCGGGGACACCCCTGTAGCGCGCAAGGGACTTGCCCCCTGCAAAATAGCCGAAGGCTCGCTGCTTTACGGAATTTACGGCGACGAGCTTATATACGAACGCCACAACTGTGACCATGAGGTCAACAGCAGCTTCCGACCTGCGCTCAGCGCGGCAGGCATGAAGTTTTCGGCGCTGTCCCCTGACGGACACCTGACCGAGGCTGTGGAGCTGCCCGGAAAGAAATTCTTTGTCGGCGTCCAGTACGCACCGCAGTTTGTGTCGCGTCCCAACCGCGCACACCCCGTTTTCAAAGCGTTTGTCGAAGCCGCTTTAAAATAATTACAGCTAAAAGTAAGCAGCCGCCGGAAATCCGGCGGCTGCTTCAGTCTGTCGATAAACCTCAACGTCCACTCTTTCGTCGGTTATGCTGCATTTTCTGTTTTTCCGCTGACATGCGCGGCGGAAAAACACCTTGTAAGCGAAAAACCGCAGAATATAGCGGTTTTTCAAGGACACTGGGGTGGTATTGGCGGGGATAGAGCGCAGTCCGAAAATCTTTGATTTTCGAGCGAGCGGCATTCCCGTCCAAAAGCGTGTCGACTTTTTCGACACGCTCAAGCAGCCGCCGGAAATCCGGCGGCTGCTTTCATATCGTTAGGATTTCCCTGATGTGTCTGAATTCAGGGCTGTAAAAGATCGGACCGAATACAGCCGATCATTTGGTGTTATTCTGTGGTAAGCTCGCTTACACCGTCATCCAGCTGATAAAGATGTACATAATCGACTATATACTTGTTTGTATTCTTCCATTCTTCCTCGGTCGCGCTCTGCGGCCACGGGCAGTTCGAAAAGCCGGGAGTTCCGCTTAAGATCGGATACATTTTGGTTGTGGTGAACGCTTCAACAAAGTCCGGGTCAACAGCAAGATCAAGCGTGCAGTATATCCTGCCGTCGCCGGTGAAAGAAATGCTGTGATCGGTCCAAAGCACACCGAAGGTGTGAAAATCATCGCAGAACAGCTTTGAATCGGGGCATGCAAACGTCCTGCCCCCCTGCTTCAGATCGTCAAAGGAATGATGGGCATGACCTTCCTCCTTTAACTTTGCGTTCGGCCAGATATGCACATTGGCTCTGACCTCAGCGGCACTGCCGAAGCTTTCATTTACATCTATTTCAGGCAGAATACGGAGGTCTTTTTGAATGGAACTCAGCCACAGAGTGTTCCAGAATCCGCTGCCCTTGGGCAGTTTGGCGCTGGTCTCCATGTAACCGTATTTGAACTGCAGCTTTTCATATGCCCTCAGCGTTCCGCCGTAGTAGTTGTGCTCATCCTGAGAAAAGTTGACGTTGAAGCATCCGTTTTTTATGTAGGTCACATCCGGAGAGGATGACCTGAAGGCACGCTTGCCGTTTTTGCCGCTCAGCCCGTCGGGACCCTTGCCAGTGTATTCCTCATTTATGAGATACCATTTCGACGTGTCTACGCTGTCACCGTCAAAATCGTCTATCCAGCGCGGTGTGTACTCCAGTTTGCGGTCGACAGTTTTTTCATATTCCTTATAGCTGCCGCAGAATGAGTCGGCATCGGTAACACTGTGCGATTTCAAAAGCTTCGCAAAGCTTTTTACCGCCGCAGCCGTAGCGTACGGGCTGCCGCCGTTAAGGTAAACCTTATCGCCCTCTATCCGCACGGAAAATGAATCATAATCATCGATTGCCAGACTGCCCGAACGGTTTGTGTTACCGACAACAATTTCGTATTTTGCCGGCGCCTCGCCGACATCGTCCACAGTTTCTCTTGCATCCTTACCGTAGCAGATCTTCTTCAACGCCTCGATCTGAACCTCAGTTAAAAACGATGAATTGTAGTGCGGACGAACAATTCTGAATTCTTTCGCAGGAATGTTATTGATCTTCATGAGCGCTGCCTCCAATGTGTCCGGATTGAACCGGTTTTACCGGAATCGTAAATTCCAAGGTCATTGTAGCATATTTTCACCAAAAATCAATGATGATTTCAAAATCAATTTATTAATAGTGCCGATTTTATCAAAAATCAAATAAATAATTTCAAAGCCCGGCACAGATACAGGCAAAAATCAGATATAACGCATGGAATCAAACCTCAAATACCGTTTTTAAAAGCAGAAAATCGATATTAATAGAGGCATGGAGGTTATGCCGTTTTAGTTTTTATAAATCCATGGCAGACGCCCGGCTTCCGCCGGTTTGTTTTAAATCCATACAGCGATAAATTTTAGTTTATCGCTATATGTGCAAAAGACACGGCAGGAACAAAGTCCTGCCGTGTTGCTGCGTTATTCTGTAGGATATTCTAATATGTCAAGGCGCGAAACTGCTTACAGCACCAGTCATTTAATGCTTACCTGCCAAAATTCATGTACCAGCCGTCCTTCTGGAAAATCTGTACATAGTCGATTATAAAACAGGCGCGCTCATCAGACCAATAATCGGCGTCGAGCAGCGGATTCAAAATAGACGAGCCGTCGCTCCTTATCTGCTCCGGCGTTTTGTTGAGCTGATTTGATCCGACCAGCATGGAGAGCATTATATAATGCGGTATTTTGTAAAGATGCTCATTGTTTGTGCCCTTGTAGGTATAGGTGAACGTGACTTCGCCGTCGCGCACGCAAACCACCTTTTCCTCATCCCATATGGCGCCTATCGAATGATACTCCTTATTCATGGAATTATCATAATTAGCTTTGTATTCCTCGGTCAGCGACCTCGGACGTTCGGCAAACGAACCATACTTTGTAACAAATGAGTGCGCCGGCGTGATATCAAGATATTTTCCGTCCGGCCCCTTTAAAAGCTCATGCAGATAGTTTACATAATATGATCCGCCGCTCCAGCACTCGGCTATATCGATCTCCATATGATCCTGCTCGTTGCTCCAGGTCCAAAAGTCACTCCAGATACCGTCACCGTCAGGTATTCTCGCGCTCATTTCCATATATCCGTATGTGAAATTGAGCGAATTTTTCGTGTTTATCATTGAACCGTAGAAGTACTTATCATCATATGTCGCCCTTAAATACAGCTTGCCGTCGTTTGTATAAAGGTTATCGGCGGTACTTG
>ERZ779895.1305-NODE-1305-length-27782-cov-5.974069_pt1 | contig 27782 bp, 24 predicted proteins | sample MGYA00511093_ERZ779895 | MGnify/ENA primary metagenome ERZ779895 (study PRJEB29588, sample SAMEA2142970) | human gut metagenome | biome: human gut; feature: human-associated habitat; material: faeces | place: Denmark | collected 2008/2010 ... | reverse complement strand
GGTATAGGAAGCGGTCATGGTACGGGTATTGGCAGCGGCTATGGCGCAGGCAACAGCATTTACGCATCACCGGCCATCCCTCCGCGTTTAGTGCGCAATACGCCGCCAGCCTACCCAACTGCGGAAAAGAACGCCGGGATTCAGGGCACTGCGAACCTGCACCTGTTAGTCGGCAAGAACGGCAGCGTAGAGGAAGTAACTATTCTTTCCTCTTCCGGCAATATGAATCTGGACCAGGCGGCAGTAAGGGCCTGCTATAAATGGAAATTCACCAGCGCCCGCAATAAAGCGGGGCAGACGGTGCGCTGCTATATGACAGTGCCTATTACGTTCAGGCTGCGCTAAAGGCAGAAGCCTGCTGCGGCGTTATTTTAAATTTACGCTTAACGCCAGCTTTTTAAATAATATTTTTACTTACGCATCACTCATCACAACTCTCCATACAAAAAGACATCAGGCTCCTTGGGCAACCGGGGAGCCTGATGTCTTTTTTGCTGCTAAACAAACAATCCGAGAAAACCAAAGTATGACTTTAGTTTTCTCGGATTAGGCTAAGTGTTTAATTTTATAATATCCCTATAAAATACTAATAGGACAATACCAAGCCGTTCGGTTATAAGGAATAAGCTCGTCGCTGAGGCACATAATAAGCCCCGGCTGCACTGACAATTCCAATTTATCGAGAACTGAAAAATTTTTATCGGCATGACTTGGATTCTTACCTTTTTTTACTTCGATTGGATATATCCTTTCCCCATCGATAATCAACAAATCTATTTCTTTTTTATCGACATCGCGATAATAATATAAATCTGGCTGCTTTCCAGCATTATAATAGCTTTTTAATATTTCTGTAACCACATATGTTTCCAAAAAAGCACCGTCCATTGCGCCATTTTCCAAAGTAGAGGCGTTAGGCCAACGACACAAATAGGCAGCTAAACCAGTATCCATAAAATATACCTTAGGCGTTCTTACTAAACGCTTACTAATATTGGAATAATAGGGCCGCAAAATAAATAAAACACCAGACCGTTCCAAAATTGCTACCCATTCCTTTGCTGTTGGCGCAGAAATACCAACGGCACGGGCTATTTCTTCATAACGCAGCTCTTGAGCTGTTCTCGCAGCCATAAATACTAAAAAATCATAAAAAGCAGTCAGCTTGCCAACCTGCGCTAAGTCCTTGATATCCCGTTCTAAATAGGTATTAACATAATCCATGTAAAAGCGCTCTCTATCCATATCAGTAGCAAGCAGCTTAGGCATACCGCCGCGAAAAATCCGCTCATAAAGCTCATGTACATTTTTTGACTGAGCCTTTAATAACCGTTCTTTAAGCGCACTTATCTCAGGCCTGAACAAAGCAGGTTCGCGATTTTCTATCTCCGCAGCAGATAAAACTGACATATCAAAAACAGCTATCCTTCCTGCCAACGATTCGGCTACGCCCTGCATCATTTTAAATTTTTGCGAACCGGTTAACCAAAATAATCCGCTGTTCTTCTCGCCTTTTAAAGCCTTTTCATCTACAAGCCGCTTCATTTCCAAAAGCAAAGAAGGCACTCGCTGAAATTCGTCTATTAACAGCGGAAATCCATATGTTTCAAAGAATAATGCGGCGTCAGTTTCGGCCAAACGCCTAGCGTTGGCGTCGTCCAAAGTCACATATTTTCGTTCTGCTTCTTTGATATGATAAAGCATGGTTGATTTACCGACCTGCCTTTGGCCGCAAACCATAACGACAGGATAATATTTGGAGGCTTCTTTAATTTTATCTTCTAAATGCCTTGCAATATACATAGCCGTACCTCCCAAAAGAAAATCCGAGTAAAATAAAGTCTTACTTTATTTTACTCGGATTTTTATGTATTGTCAAACTTTTACTTCTTTCGCACATCAGCTTTAAATTTCAGCACCACAGCCACTGCCAGGCTCACTACAAAGCAAGCGCTGAAGAAGTACAGGGTCACGCTGTAGCTATGAGTGCGCTCATAAATTTGCGACAGCAGCAGCGGCCCGGCAATGCCAGCCAAGCCCCAAGCCGTAAGAATGCGCCCGTGAATAGCGCTGAGCTGTTTAGTTCCGTACAAATCGCTCAAATACGCCGGCATACAGGAAAAACCGCCGCCGTAGCAGGTAATGATAATAAAAATCAACAGCTGAAACAGCAGTTTGTCCGCCACGCCTGCCAGCAGATAGAAGGCCGCAATCTCAATGGCGAAAAAGGCAATATAGGTATTGCGCCGTCCCAAATAATCGGAAATCGTAGACCAAACAATGCGCCCGCCGCCGTTGAGCAGCCCGATAACGCCCACCATGGATGCAGCCTCCATGGGCGACATTTTAATAACCTCCTGCGCCATAGGCGACGCTACAGCCAGCAAGCCGATGCCGCAGGTAATATTAGTGAAGAACACCCACCACAAGGCGTAAAACTGCCAGGTATGCATAGCCTCCTGCACGCTGCACTGCCCCTGCTGCTCCGGCAGCTGCACTTTAAAATTACCTTTAGATGTTAATTCCGGCATTTTCGGCGGCTCCAGATACAAAGCGGAGGCCGTCATAACCACAACATAAGCGCAGCCCAAAATCACAAAATTCTCAATCAAGCCGTACTTAGCTATTAAAAGCTGCATCACCGGCCCGGCAATCAGGCTGGCAAAGCCAAAGCCCATAATAGCCAAGCCAGTCGCCAAGCCGCGGTTCTGCGGAAACCATTTAACCAAGGTGGAAACCGGCGTAATATAGCCCACACCCAAGCCAATGCCGCCGATTACGCCGTAGCTTAAATACAGCAGCGGCAGGCTGTGCTGGCTTAAGGCGTAAGCTGTTCCCAGCATACCCGCGCCGAAAAAGGCGGCGGCTGTCAGCCCGCTTCTGCGCGGGCCGCAGCGTTCCACATAGGTTCCTAAAAAGCCTGCGGACAAACCTAAAAATAAAATCGCCAGCGAAAATGTCCAGGTGACCTGCTGCAGGGTGAAGCCCATAGCCTGCATAATGGGCCGCGTCAGCACGCTCCAGGCGTAAACGGAGCCGATGGAAATGTGAATCCCGATAGCCGCCAGAACGATAAGCCATTTGTTTTTTGTTTGCTGCATTGTGATTACCTCTTTTCTTCATCATAAATAATGAATACTCAGCAGCCTTGCCCATAAAAAAATCTGGGCAGCAGCTGCTTGCCCAGACGGTCGGCCATATCACAACGCAGTCCACGTGGTAAACTCCACTTATCCGTCAGGAGCTGCATTGCTTTTTAAGTTATGTCTTAATTATAGCCCATTATATTTAATTGTCAAGATAGTGTAGTATATTTTTTCTTGCCCACTATATATAGTAAAGCTTGTTACACAATCACTTTTCACAGCATTTGCGCTTTGTATTTATCTTAGGCGTTTTTATTTCGGTGCAATGACGGCAGCCGCCCTTACCGCAGTCGTCACAGCCTATGCAGCCGCCGCTTTTATGAGCGCGCAGCACCTGCTTTGCCGCCAAATAAACAGCGCCGATAACAATTAAACCTACAATCCAGGTAGCCATAATGCACCTCGCTTTCAACAAACTCCTAACGGATGGTTGGGCTGCCAATGCTCAGCACTGGCAGCCCTGATTTTTTATCACAGATCAAACTTAAAGCCTTTTTTATTTTGCGTCAACGCTCAGTACGTTAGCGCCATCGGAGGTCTTTTTAGCCGGACGAACCAGCAGATAGATGAACGCTCCCAGGAACACGGCGGCAATGGCCGTACCTGCGCTAAAGCCTTCGCCGCCCACAAAGACGCGGCCAAACTGATAGATGATGAGGCAAACAACATAAGCGTACACATTTTGGAAAATAATGGTTGCCCAGGTCCATTTCTTGCTGTTCATTTCCTGGCTCATGGTAGAAATAGCAGCCAGGCACGGGGAATCCAGCAGGTTGAATACCAAGAAGGAGAAGGCGGCCACAGCGCTGGGGAACATAGCCATAACGGCAGTCCACAGGTCGGGCTCTTCTTCGGTGGCTTCAGCCAAGCCAGCCAGAATAGCCATGGTGCTGACGATTGCTTCCTTAGCCACAAAGCCGGAGAAAGCGGCGGCTACAGCCTGCCAGCTGTCGAAGCCCAAGGGAGAGAAGATGGGAGCCAGCACATTACCGATAACGGCGATGAAGCTTTGCTCGGTTTCTTCTACCATAGCCAGGCTGCCGTCAACCAAGCCGTAGCTTGCCAGGAACCACATAGCTACGCAGCACAGGAAGATGATGGTACCGGCTTTTTTCAGGAAGCCGGCAACGCGCTCCCAGGTGTGCAGCAATACGTTTTTAGCAGCGGGCAGATGGTACGGCGGCATTTCCATTACGAATGGAGCGGGATCGCCTGCGAACAGCTCGCTCTTCTTCAAAATGATGCAGGAGGTAATAACGGCAAAGAAGCCGACAAAGTACATAATCGGAGCCATGTACCACTCGCCGCCCATGATAGCGCCGCTCAGCAAAGCGATAACCGGCAGCTTAGCGCCGCAGGGAATAAAGGTGGTGGTCATGATGGTCAAGCGACGGTCCTTTTCGTTTTCAATGGTACGGCTGGCCATAATGCCGGGAACGCCGCAGCCGGAGGAGATCAGCAGAGGAATGAAGCTCTTGCCGCTCATACCGAACTGACGGAAGAAACGGTCCATAATGAAGGCCACGCGAGCCATATAACCGCAGTCCTCAAGGAAGCTCAACAGCAGGAAAACGATAGCCATTTGCGGTGCGAAGCCGATAGGCGCGCCAATACCGCCGATAATGCCGTCAACAACCAAAGAAACCAGCCAGTCCTCGGTACCGGCAGCCTCCAGATTTTCCTGAACCCAGGGCATAATCCATTCGCCGAACAGGGTATCGTTAGTAAAGTCGGTAACAATAGTACCAAGGGAATCAACGGCGATATAATAAACAAGGAACATAACGATGGCAAAAATAGGCAGCGCCAAGAAGCGGTTAGTAACAATGCGGTCAATTTTATCAGAGGTAGTCAGGCCGGTCTGACCCTTTACTACAGCCTGCTGCATCAGCTGGCCGATGAAATTATAACGCTCGTTGGTAATAATGCTTTCGCTGTCGTCGTCCATTTGCTCCTCGCAAGCGGCTACGATTGCTTCCAGCTTAGCCTTTTCGCCTTCGCTGAAATTCAAAGTGCCCATAATCTTAGCGTCGCGTTCAAAAATTTTAATAGCCAGCCAACGCTCGCTGACGCCGGAAATCTTATTGCCTGCTTCGCGGATAATAGCCTTCAAGGCTTCCTCTACCTCGGCGCTGAAGCGCATATAACGGGGAACAGCTCCGCCTGCGGCACTGATAGCAGCTTCGGCTGCGGCGATGGTGCCTTCGCCCTGCAAAGCGGAGGTTTCAACAATCTGGCAGCCCAACTCGCAGGACAGCTTTTTAATATCCAGCTTATCGCCATTTTTGCGAACGATATCCATCATGTTCATAGCGATGGCTACGGGAATACCCATTTCCATAACCTGCGTGGTCAAATACAGGTTACGCTCGATATTGGAACCGTCTACCAAGTTCAAAATAGCGTCTACCTTGTCCTCCAGCAAATAATTACGGGAAATTACTTCCTCCAAGGTGTAAGGAGACAAAGAATAAATACCGGGCAGGTCGGTAACGATTACGTCGTCATGGCCTTTCAGACGGCCTTCCTTTTTCTCTACAGTTACGCCGGGCCAGTTGCCTACATATTGCTTGGAACCGGTCAAATCATTAAACATAGTAGTTTTGCCGCAGTTAGGGTTGCCAACTAAAGCAATTTTTATTTCTTTCATCACTAGCCTCCCCTTATTCTACAACGATGTTTTCAGCCTCGCCCTTGCGCAGGCTCAGCTCGTAGCCGCGAACGGTTACTTCGATAGGATCGCCCAAGGGAGCCACCTTGCGAACGAAAATCTCAATGCCCTTGGTTACGCCCATATCCATAATACGGCGTTTCAATGCGCCTTCGCCAGTCAATCTTTTTACAACTGCTTTTTGGCCTACGGCCACGTCCTTTAAAGTAGTCATCATGCCCTCCAATTCAAATAAAAATTTTAGCGGCCATTACCTTGCTCAAGGCAACGCGCGCATCCTTAACGCTGACGATCAAATTACCGTCAAATTCGCTCACCACAGTAATCGCTGCGCCCACAACAAAACCCATACTTTCCAAAAAGCGCTTGGTTTCTGCCTTGCCATGCACCGCTGCAATGGTATTTATTTCTCCGCGTCTTGCCATCAGTAAAGGCATCATCTTTTCCTCCGTCTAAAAATGTCAGCACACGCTAACCGAAATTTAAAAATTATGTAGTTAGGTGTTCCTAACTACTGCAATAAGTTTACACTTGCTGGAAATTTTTGTCAAGGGAAATTTGTCAAATCCAAATACTAATCGTTAATTTACGTTAGCTTATGCTGATGTTCTAACTGCTAAAATAAATGAGCAAAGGGCCGACGCTTAGCGCCGGCCCAAACTTAATTTGCCAGTTTCAATTTATATTTTCTTATACAGAATGCGGATAGAATTCAATACGCACAGCAGGGATACGCCGGTATCGGCAAATACCGCCGCCCACATGGAAGCGTAGCCCATCAGGCCGGCAACCATAATGATAACCTTCACAGCCAGTGCGAAGATAACATTCTGCCAGGCGATAGCGCCCGTAGCGCGGGCAATAGCGATAGCCTGAGGAATAGCCTTAACCTCGGAGTTCATGAACACAACGTCCGCAGCTTCGATAGCAGCGTCCGCGCCGCTGCCCATGGCAGCGCCTGCGTCCGCACCGGCCAACACCGGAGCGTCGTTAATCCCGTCGCCGACGAACATTACCGGGCCGTACTTATTACGCAGCATATTGAGCTCGCTCAGCTTATCCTGCGGCAGCAGCTGTGCGCGCACCTCGTCGATGCCCGCAGCGGCGGCCACAGCCTCGGCCTCCTTCTGCGCGTCGCCGGTCAGCATAGCGGTCACTAAGCCCTGCTTCTTCAAAGCGGCGATAGCGTCCTTCGCGTCCTCCTTCAAGGTATCGTTAATCAGCAGCTGGCCCATATATACCTTATTATCGGCTACTAAAACCTCGCTGCCGCTGGCGGCAGGAGTATAACCGCCGTAATTAACGGCAAAGCGTTCCAGCAGCTTGGCATTGCCGCACAACACACGGCGCTCGCCAAAATAAGCGACAAGGCCCTCGCCTGCGATTTCCTCAAATTTATCAGGACGCACCAGCGCCATTTCCTTACCCTTGGCAGCCTCAACTATGCTGACAGCAATGGGGTGAGTGGATACCAGCTCGGCGCTGGCCGTCAGCTTCAGCAATTCGTCTTTATCGATACCTTCGGCAGCGTTAACCTGCTGCAAAACGAAATTACCCTTAGTAACAGTACCGGTTTTATCCATAACTACAGCGGCAATGTTCTTCAAAGCCTCCATAGCTACGCCGCCCTTGAACAAAATGCCGTATTTGGAGCCTGCGCCGATACCGCTGAAGAAGGCCAGAGGCACGCTCAGCACCAAAGCGCAGGGACAGCTGATTACCAGGAAGGTCAACGCGGTATAAATCCATTTTTCCCATTCGCCGGTAATCAAAGAGGGAACAACGGCAGTCACCACTGCTGCGGCTACTACAAAGGGAGTATAAACACGCGCGAAGCGGGTAATGAAGCGGTCGATGGTCGGTTTGGAAGCGGCGGCGTTTTCCACGCTGTCCAGAATGCGCGTTACCATGGATTCGGACAGAACCTTTTCCACGCGGATTTTCAGCATGCCGCTGGTATTAACGCAGCCGGAAACAATTTCATCGCCGTAAGCGCGTTTCACAGGCACGGGCTCGCCCGTTACCGGGGAAGTATCAACCAGGCTTTCGCCCTCGACAACTACGCCGTCCAAGGGAATACGGTCGCCTACGCGCACCAGCAGGATATCGCCTACATGAGCGTCCTCAGCCGGAATCACCTTTACTTCTTCGCCTATCAGCAGGTTGACAACCTCCGGACGCATATCAACGGCGTCCATAATTTGTCCGCGGCTCTTTTCTACGGCGCGCTGCTCGAAATATTCGCCCACGCGATAAAAGAACATTACGCCTACAGCCTCTTCCCAGGCCTGAATGGCAAACGCGCCCAAGGTAGCCACAGTCATCAGGAAGTTTTCGTCAAAGACGTTGCCCTTAGCAATATTTTTCAAAGCCGTCAGCACAATGCGCCCGCCCAGCAAAATGTAGGCGAAAATCAGGCAGTACATATGATAAGCTTCGGGAATCAGCCCTAACCATTCGGTAACGATAAAGACTGCGCCGCCCAAAACAATTTCGATTAAGGTTTGCTTTTCGCTGAGAGAAGAGAAAATACCGCCGGCCTTCTTGCGTTCCTCCAGCTCCGGCGCCAGATTCGGCTTCGTAGCGGCCTCCACCAGTACCACGCCTTCTTCCACCTTATCGGTCACAGCCTGCATCTTAGCCAGCAGGCCGTCATAATTCTGCGCCTTAACGCGCAGCTTTTTAGTAGTGAAGGTCAGCACTGCGCTTTCAATTTCCGGCATAGCGGCTAAAGCGCGTTCAATCTTAGCGCCGCAGTTAGCGCAGTCCAGATTCTGCACCAAATAAACGCGGTCGCTGCCCTTGCTCAAGGTAGGCCGTTTATCGCGGGGCACTACCTCTACGTCGGATTCGATAGAAGTACAAATTTCCTGAATGACCGGCAGCAAAGCGTCATGGTCGGCGGCGCTCAAGCGCAGCTGCTTAGTTGCAAAGCTAATGTTAGCATAGGTAACTCCCGGCAGCTCCTTGATTTTGTATTCCATTTTAGCGGCGCAATTAGCGCAGCCCAGATTCTTCAAAATATAAACGCGCTTTACCTTATCGGCGTCCGGCATCCGGCAGGTGCAGTTAGCCAGGCTTTCGCCGCAGACGTCGCAATACTCCTCATGCGGATGGCAGATTTCACACTGGCAATCGTCGGGATGTCCTGGCACATGATGGCTATGGCTGTGAGCATGCTCATGGCCGTGGTCATGGCCGCAGCCGCACTCGTCGTGATGATGCTCTTCGTGTTCGTGCGCGTGACCTTCATGCTCATGACCGTGGTCGTGGCCACAGCCGCACTCGTCGCCATGGTCGTGATGATGTTCTTCATGTTCATGCGCCTGTCCACAGCAGCAGTCGGCGCCATGCTCGTGATGATGTTCCTCGTGCCCATGGTCATGGTCGTGACCATCGCCATGGGTGTGGGTGGGTACATGCCCCATAGTTTCATGATTATGGTCCTTGCCGCAATGACCGCAGGTGCAGCCGTCAGGATGCTTGCTATAATCTTCAGCGCCGGTAATATGCCCGTCGACATGACGGAAGGAACGCACATCGCCGGAGCCGATACGCACGTCTTCTAAATCGCGAACTTCTTTCTTCATTATATATACCACCTTTCTTCTCGGTTTTATGTGAGTACTTATTCATATGTTTTGTCAAAAATAAACTGAAAGCCAAGACTTTTGCATCTGAACTTTCATCGCTTATAGACCTATTATAACACATGAATGAGTATTCATCTATACCTTTTTGAAAAAAATTTTAGGTTGGGTACGGCGTAGACCGTACCCAATATGGAGATGAAAAGGAAATATTAATCGAACAAGTGGCAAGCCACCCAATGTCCATGCTCAATTTCCCGCAAAACCGGTTTATTTTGCAGGCAATGCTCAGTGCAATGCTCGCAGCGGCTGGCAAAGGGACAGCCCTTGGGTAAATCCAATGGGCTGGGAATCTCGCCCTCCAATGGCTCAATCTTATAATGCTCGTCGGCAGCCACCTTGAATACGGCTTTCATCAAGGACTTAGTATACGGATGCTTGCAATGCTCGCCAATGCGGCCTGTTTCCATCCATTCTACTACGTTGCCCAAATAAAGCACTGCCACCTGATGGCACATCAAATCCACCAAGCCCAAATCATGGGCAATGAACAGATAAGTGATGTTCTTTTCTTTTTGCAGCTTGCACAGCAGCTCGCAAACCTTTTCCTGTACGGAAACGTCCAAAGCAGAGGTTGCTTCGTCGCACACAATAATCTTCGGCTCCAAAGCCAAAGCGCGGGCAATCCCCAGGCGCTGGCGCTGACCGCCGGACATGCTGTGCGGATAACGGTCCTTAAAGGAAGCAGGCAGCTCTACCATTTCCAAAAGCTCGGCAGCCTTAGCGTCTACTTCGCTGTTTTTAATCATACCGAAGTTTTTCAAGGGCTCGGTTAAAATATCTTTAACCAGCATCTTCGGGTTAAAAGCGGCGTTAGGGTCCTGGAACACCATCTGAATCAGCTTACGGTTCTGACGTTTTTCTTCGCCTTTAGCCTTTAAAATATCCTTACCGTTAAAAATTGCCTCGCCGGAGGTAGTGGACTGAATGCCCAGCAGGCAGCGTACCAAAGTGGATTTGCCGCAGCCGGATTCGCCGATAATACCCAAGGTGCGGCCCTCAAAGGCGCGCAGCGTAATATTATCGCAGGCAGTTAAAAATTTACCGCCGTCCACAGGGAATTTTTTGGTCAGGTTATTGATCTCCAATACGACCGGCGTACGTTCATAGGATGCAGGATTATTCATAGTAGCATTTACCTCCTATTACAGGTACTGCGGCCAGCAGGGATTTAGTATAATCCGTCTTAGGATTGCTCAGCACATCGTAACGGCTGCCGCTTTCTTCTACGCGGCCGCCCTTCATAACCATAATCTTATCGGACATATAGCTTGCTACGCCCAGGTTATGCGTTACGATAATTACGGCAACGCCGAACTGATCGCGCACATCAATAATTTGACGAATGATCTGCGCCTGTGTGGTTACGTCCAAAGCAGAGGTAGGCTCGTCAGCCATCAGAATTTTAGGCTGGAACACCATAGCCATAGCGATACCAACACGCTGGCGCATACCGCCGGAAAGCTCGAAAGGATAGCTGTTCATAATATTGTCCGGATTAGGCAGGCGCACATTGGTCAGCATAGCGGTAGCCATTTTATACGCTTCATCCTTGGATTTTTCAGGCTGATGGGCTTGAATATAATCGATAAACTGCACGCCGATACGACGAATAGGATTGATCATATTGCCGCTGTCCTGGAAAATCATGGACATTTCCGTACCGGAAAGCTTACGCCAGTCTTCCTTAGTGTTTTTCAGCATATCCCGGCCTTCAAAGGTGATGCTGCCCTTGCTTACATGACCAGCACCGGGCAAGCAGCCCATTGCGGCGCGGATAATGGTTGTTTTGCCAGAGCCGGATTCGCCTACGATGGAAAGGATTTCACCTTTATCCAATTCTACATTGGCACCGGTTACGGTGAGCCTGTCACCGTAACTGATGTCCAAATCTTTAATTTCAAGAAGCATGTAGCGATACCTTCTTTTTCAAAGATTTACAGAAGCCGCTTATTGAGCGGGTTTAATTTCTTTGGTCAGCCAGTAGTAGTCGCAAGGCAGAATTTCTGCATCAGTAACGGTCTTACTGGAAACCATATTGGTCTGCGGATGGCCGAATACCAGGGAAGCAGCGTCGTTCATAATAATCTTTTGCAGATCGATAACCAGAGCGCGGCGTTTAGCAGGATCGAATTCTACGCCCAATTTGTCGGAAATTGCATCAAATTCAGGATTGCTGTAACCGGTACCGTTTTGCTCTTGACCGGTCTTCAGGTACATGTTCATGAATACTTCCGGATCGCCGGCCTGCAGGCACAGTACGTTGGAAATCAGCAGATCGTATTCGCCGCGGCGGCCAATGCCGTCCAGCACGTTATAGTCTACGTTCTTCAGGTTTACTTTAATGCCAACCTTCTTAGCGTCAGCCTGGGTAGCTTCAGCATACAGAGGCAGTTCTGCACGGCCGCTGTAGAATACGAAGTCCAGCTCGAGGTTCTTGCCGTCTTTATCAACAAAGCCGTCGCCGTTAGTATCTTTCCAGCCAGCTTCTTCCAGCAGCTTTTTAGCGCTTTCAACATTGTATTGGTTGGGATCCTCTTTATAGAGTTCAGCATAACCGTAATCTACGGAAGGAGGCAGGTACGGACCGCCGGGAACGAAAGTATCTTTCAGCAGGACCTTATTATAGGTTACGCGGTCCAGGCTGCGCAGCAATGCCTGACGAACCTTCAGGTCGCCCAACGGACGCTCAGGTCTTACGTTCAGACGAGCCAGTACGTCGCGCAGGGAAGCGATTTCAGAAATGTTGAATTTATTTTTGTCTTTGAACAGCTGCAGGTCACCGGCTGCAATATTGATAGCGAAGTCGATCTCGCCTTTTTGCAGAGCCATTGCACGGGTGTTAGGATCGTCAATGGTCAGGATATCAACCTCTTTAAACGGTACTGCGCCATCCCAGTATTTTTCATTACGAACCATTTCTGCTTTAGCCTTGCTGTAGGTCTTTACAGCGTAAGGACCGGTGCAAATAGCGCCTTGTTTAGCGGTGTCACGGTCTTTAATAGTAGTGGTATCGACGATGATGAACAGCGGATCGCCCAGCATACCCGGCAGAGTCGGTACAGGTTTCTTAGTTTTGATGATTACGTTTTGGCCTTCGCCCTTGATGGACTCATATTCAAACATGGATTTAGCGCGCGGAGCTTTTTCAAAGGTACGCAGGATGGAAGCAGCTGCAATTTCACCGGTCAGCTTATTGCCGTTAGAGAAGCAGGCCTTATCGTTAATGTGGAAGGTCCAGGTCAGCTTGTCGTCGGAAATCTCCCATTTATCAGCCAGCCACGGAGTGGAATTCATTTTCTTATCGAATTTAACCAGGCATTCGCCCAGGCCGTAACGCATTACAACCCAACCGAAGTAGTTATCAGTGGTTTCCAGAGAGTCGGCGAAGTTGGTAACGCCCATCTTGACTACTTCTTTCTTTTCGGCTTTTTTATCGCCGCCACCGCAGCCTGCTGCTGCAAATGCCAGTAAACCGATCATAGCTGCTGCTGCGCTAACTTTGAATAATTTTTTCATAAAGACACTCTCCATTTCTTTACTCATTAAAAAATTTTTAAGATAAAAAATTTAAAACTTTATTATTCCTGGGCGTCATTGCGAGGATCCAAAACATCGCGCAGATTATCGCCCCACAGATTAAAGATAACGACGGTTACGAAAATTGCCAAACCAGGGAAAATCATCAGCCAGGGAGCTGTTTGCAGTTGCTGGCGGCCTTCGTTCAGCATCAAGCCCCATTCAGGAGCAGGCGGCTGGCTGCCAAAGCCCCAGGCCTGCCAGTTCCATCATCAGCGCGCCGATATCAGCCGCTGCGGTAACTACCATCATCGGCAGAATGTTAGGCAGAATGTGAATCCACAAAATATGGGAAGGACTGCCGCCGTTTACGATAGCCGCATCAACGAAGTCGCGGCGTTTAATTTTCATAACCAAAGAACGTGCCAGGCGCGCATATTTTGTCCAGCTTACGATGGTCAAAGCGATAACGGCGTTAACCAGACTGCCGCCCATAATACCGGCAACGGCGATTGCCAGAATCATGCCAGGGAAGGAAATCATCATATCGGAAATACGCATGATGACCATATCCACCTTACCGCCGAAATAACCGGAAAGCACACCCATGGTAGTACCAACGATGAATACACTGGCTACCAGGAAAAGTACTCCGCTCAAGGAAGCACGAGCGCCGTAAAGCACACGGCTGAAGCAGTCGCGGCCCAATTTATCAGTACCGAAGAGATGCTGCAAGCCGGGCTCTAAGAAAGCGTCCTTCATCGTGGCTTGAGTCGGGTCGTAGGGAGCCAGTACAGGTGCAGCTACGGCAATCAAAAGCAAGGCTAATACCAAAATACTGGTAATGGCAAAGGCCCGATTATGTTTAAAACCGTTGACTAATGTTTCCATGCCCTTACCTTACCTTTCTTAGACGCGGATCAAGATAGTTATAGGACAGATCCACGATCAAATTGATTACCATATACATCAAAGCTATCCAAACTACGACGCCTTGCACAAGCTGGAAGTCGCGGTAGGTAATAGCTTCGATAGCCAGACGACCAAGGCCCGGCCAGGAAAATACCATTTCAATAACTGCGGCGCCGCCCAAAAGGTTACCTAGGGACAGGCCCAGCAGCGTAATCAACGGCAGCATAGCGTTAGGCAGAACCTCTTTCCAGAGGATGTGGCTTTCGCTCATGCCGCGGGCGCGGGCGCCTACTACATAGTCTTGGTGCAGCTCTTCCAGAATAGCAGTGCGCACTTGGCGCGTGTACTTGGAGGCCATAGCAATCGCCAGTGTAGCCGCCGGTAAAATAATCGTGTCAATGCCGATCGTACCGCCGACAATGGGCAGCAGATCCAGCTTCAGGCCAAAAACCCACAGCAGCATCAAGCCGACCCAGAAGCCCGGCATGGATACGCCCATAAAGGTAAATGCGCGGACAATATTGTCAACCCAGCCGCCGCGCTTTACTGCGGAATAAATGCCCATGGGAATGGATACTACCATCATCATTACCAAAGACGCTACGGACAGCAAAATAGTGCCGGGCAACCGCTCAAACAGCTCTTCCACCACGGGCTTTTTAGCCATAAAGGAAAAACCAAGGTTGCCTTGCAAAGCACGTCCCAACCAATCCAAGTATTGGAAGAAGAAAGGTTTATCCAAGCCTAATTCTGCGCGCAAAGCGTCGATTTCAGCCTGGCTAACGATAATATCCTCGTTGCCCGCAATCATCTGGCGGGCAACATCGCCAGGCGCCAACATTACCAAAGCGAAGGTAATAAAGCTGATACCCAGCAGTACGAGGACGATCTGACCTAAGCGGGCCAGAATTTGCTTTTTAGTCAAAGCGCATCATCTCCATACATAAAAATAACCTTCTCCGCTTGCAGCAGAAAAGGTATATAACATAACGTGCACTATTATGCAATATATTTCTGTCTCAAGCGGAAATATATCAAACTGAGGAAGAGGTCTGACTTGCGCAAAGGCTTCACAGTGGCTGGACCGTTACGGATTTGCACCGTATTCCCATTTTATCTCCGTTTATTTAGAGACAACCTCAGCAGATTTAATAATTTTATTATTATCGTAAAGCGTCCTATTGACAAAATTTACGCTTAACGCTTTGTATCTATAATAGCACTAATTCTCAATAATTGCAATAGCTGCGCCATTTTTTTGTCTACTTTTTGTCTAATGTGTGACTTTTCTCCTTAAACCCGGCAAATAGCATAATAAAATCACCGATTGTGTAAACATAAAGCACAAAAGTGCCACCCAAAGCCCGGAATTCCCCCACTGGGGGACCAAGAAGTACTGCGTCAAATAAAATACGCCTAAAGCCAGCAGCATCATATTGCGTATAGGCGCAGTATAGGTCGCGCCGCAGAACACGCCGTACAGCACCATGCCGATACCAGCGCAGACCGGATAAAACAGTACGTAAATATCGTAAGCTTTCGCTGCGGCAATAACCTCCTCAATGCCTGTAAATAAGCGGATGCAATAATCACTGGTCAAATAATAGCCGCCCATTAAAAGCACCGCCAGCACAGCCAGCCACTTATAAGTAACGCTAATCGTTTCGTTAAATAATTGCTTGCTGCCGGAGCCCACCGCTCTGCCGGAAAAAATCGCCGCGCCGTTGGCCATGCCGTCGATAAGATAGCTCATTATGTCCTTCAGCTGCAAGAGCACGGCATTGGCAGCCAGCACCACCGTTCCCAGCGACGCGCCTACGGCGGCTATAATATTATTTACCGTCAGCAGACAGGCAGTACGAATCATCAGATTAGCGTTCACCTGCAGCATGCCGACAAAGGTACGCCAGTCCAGCAGCTCGCCCCAGGGCAGGCTGCCGTAATCAAAATCACCGTAAATATACATCAGCAAAGCGCCTAAGAGCCCGCCGTACAGCTGGCTCAACAGCGTCGCCAGCGCTACGCCCGTAATATCCATATGCAGCCAAAAGACGAACCAAACGCTCAAAAACATATTAAGCACATTCATAGACACCTGCATAAAGACGCTAGCCCGCACTCGCGTCTGGCCCATCAGCCAGCCAAGCGCCACATAATTGAAAAGCACCAGCGGCGCGCCCCAAATCAAAATATAATAATATCTGCGGCACAGCTGGTTGACCTCCGGCGCAGCGCCGATCATACCCAAATATAAATCCACAATGGGGTTCTGCAGCACGATGCAAAAAAAGCTTATCAGCAGCGCCAGCACCAGCGGCTTAAAGAAGGCCAAAAGCCCCAGCCGCTTGTCCGCCGCGCCAAAGGCCTGAGCCGCATAGCCAGTAGTGCTGACGCGCAGAAAGCCGAAAAGCCAATAAAGATTGTTAAACAAAATTGCGCCCAGGGACACCGCCGCAATATATTTAGGGTCGGGCAGCTGCCCCATCACCGCCGTATTGACCGCGCCCATCAACGGCTGAGTCATAGTGGACAGCATAAACGGCACTGTTAGGCCAAGATATTCTTTATCAGTCAGCAAACGCATTACACCACGCCTCTCTTATTGGAATATTATTTTATTTATAATTAGCTCTTGTGTGAAAAGATTATCACATGTTATAATATTTGGCAAGAGAGAAAATATGGCAAAATACAAAACAAGGAGCTATAATAATGTCTGACACCATCAACGTATGCGGCCTGACTATTGAAAGAGGTCAAAAACTGCGTACCTTTTTACCTGTCCCCGACACTCCGGTAAAAATCCCTATCACTATTATCAACGGCTGCGAGGACGGCCCTACTTTACTTATTACCGCCGGCATCCACGGCGGCGAATACCCTGGCATCGCCGCAGCTATGGAGTTGGGCCGCGATATTGAGCCCAGCGACCTTTTAGGCACGCTCATCATGATGCACCCGGTAAATATCCAGGGCTTTTGGGCGCGCCGGGAAATGATCGTTCCTGAAGACGGCAAAAATTTAAACCGCGTGTTCCCCGGCGACCCGCTGGGTACTCTTGCTGACAAAACCGCTTATCTCATCAGCAGCAATTTCTTCCCCATCGCCGATTTTTATGTGGATATGCACAGCGGAGATATTCACGAAAGCCTGCATCCCTATGTGTACTACCCCGGCCAGCCCACTCCGGAGGTGGAGAAAGCTTCCCGCTCCATCGCCCGCGTACTGGATATGGAATACATGGTGCGTTCTCTGGCTACGGGCGGCGCTTATAATTACGCCGCCAGCACCGGTCTGCCGTCCATTCTTATCGAGCGCGGCGGGGCGGGACTGTGCCTGCACGAGGACATCGAAGCTTACAAGGACGATGTGCGCAATATTCTGCGCAAGCTGAAAATGTTCTCCCTGCCTGTTAAGCCGCGCCGCCACAGCCCCCGCGACGTAGAAAACCTCATCTACCTGGAAGCGTTGGAAACAGGCTGCTGGCTGCACCACATTCACAGCGGCGACTTCGTAGAGGAAGGCCAGGTTTTGGGCCGCATTACCGACGTTTTCGGCAATACTCTCACCACCTACTACGCAGAGCAGACCGGCGTTATCCTGTATGTATGCCCCGCGCTGGCTTCGCCCAAGGGCACTATTCTGGTGGCCTATGGCACACTCAAAGAATTTGACGACGAGGACTAAAAATTTTATACACGCATAGCAAAAGGGCTGCTGTTCCTGGACAACGAACAGCATCCCTCTTAATTTATGAATTTATCTAATGCAGGGGTGTGCATTAAGCAGCTAAAAGCCTTCAAAAATAATCTCTATACAAACAAATTACAGGAATACTTTAATTTGCGCCAAAATAAGAGCTGTAAATATTTTTATACTCTCCGCTACGACGCAGCTCGGACAAAGCCTTGTTCATAGAAGCGGCCAACTCGGCGTTATCCTTGGCCACCGCAATACCTATTTTATCGGACAGCAACTCTTTTTCATCGGCAAACATTACCTTATTGCCATAACCATGGGTGATGAAGAAGCTGGCGGATACGGATGAAACTACGGCGCAGTCTGCCAGGCCCTCGCCCGCAGCCTTCAAAGCGCTTTCCACATCCTTCACCGGCAGCAGCTTAGCTGCGCCGTTCTGCTGCGCTAAATCAGCGGCGTAGCTGCCTTCCTCCACAGCCACGGTCTTGCCGCTCAGGGTGCATTTAGCGTCCGCCTTCTTCGCCACTACGATGCGATAGCTGTCCTCAACATAGGGGTCTGTAAAGGCAACCAGCTTTTCGCGCTCGCTGGAAATCGTCATTCCGGCGATAGCGGCGTCATATTTTTTCTCATTAAGCCCGGTCAGGATATCCTTAAAATCAACATTGATATACTCGACCTTTTCGTAGCCCATTTCTTTCGCCAAAGCGTTCATCAAGCCAATATCAAAGCCGGTATGCAGCTTGGTTTTCTCCTGATAATATTCAAAAGGCGGGAAATTGGCGTCCGTTGCCACCTTAAGAATCTTACCGGCAGCCGGCGCTTTAGGAGCGCTGCCGCAGCCAGCCATGGCTAAAGACAAAACTACGCAAAAAACAAGCAACAATAATTTTTTCATCAGCAATTCCTCCATTGTTACTTAAATTTTTGTGAGAGTGTGCGCATTTCTGCTATGCCTTTATTATAACGTATTTTGCCAACATGTCAATATCCGTTCACATATTCTTGCTTTTCTTTTCAAGGATTACTGAACACTATCGCCAAAGTGTTCAACAAAAGGGAGCCTTTTTACTTTCAAAAAAACGAATTGTCGCGCCGTAATAATTATGGTATTATATAGTTAGCTAATACGCTTAGCCTGATTAGGCTGGTTAGCTTGCAGGAGGTGTTTCACATGACTCAAGTAAATATGATGGAAGCAAAAAACGATTTATCTAAATTGATTAAAATGTTAGAAACAAAGCAAGAAGACGTCATTTTTATCGCTAGAAACGGCGAAGCCATAGCCCAAATTACTTTAATTCCTAAAGAAACTATAGCAAAACGCATAGGAGTGGCAGAAGGCGTCTTTAAAGTTCCCGCGGATTTTAAAAAATGGGATGCAGAAATAGAAGAAATGTTTGAGGATACTATATGAAAATTTTATTAGATACACATATTTTACTTTGGGCAATTACTAATGATATTCAACTGCCAGAAAATGCAAAAAAAATGATTCTGAACGCAGATAACGATATCTTTTTCAGTACCATTTCGGTATTGGAAGTGCAGTTAAAACATATAGCTCATCCTGATTCTTTACCAATAGATGGAGAAAGATTTTTAAACTACTGTAAGCAATCCGGATTTGCCATGCTTCATTTAAAATGCGAGCCAATCTTCTTGCTGAAAACCCTAGAAAGATATCCTGGACGACCACCTCATAAAGATCCTTTCGACAGATTATTAATTTGCCAGGCAATTGATGAGAATATGATATTTGTTACCCATGATAACCTCTTAGGAGATTATAATGTGCCAAACATCATAAAGGTTTAAAATTAAACACTATATTTAATTTTTAGATACAACAAAAGTGGGACGGCTCACGCCGTCTCTTTAACCTTACCTTTATTTCAAATATTATAGCGTTTAACTCAAAATAATCCAAACATCTTCTTTACTTCATCAATAGAGGCAATACGAATACTGGATAATTCTTTTACCGCCGCCACATCCTGTCTTTTTTCAGCAAGCTCTAACGCATTTGCAAGCTTATTAGCGGCAGCAGGTGTTTTTATAACTATATTTTTCAAAATGCTTTTAGTAGCCATTTTATAATTCCTCTATGAATCTTTAATAACTTCTTCAAGAGCTAAAAATTCCGCTACTGTCATACATTTAGGATGTTCTATTTTCAAACTCAAAAAATCCTTATCGCCTGTCAAAATAATATCCACGCCAAAAATAATCGCAGCATTTAATATCGGTTGATCTTTTGCATCACGTATCAACTTTTCCACATGCTTTACTGCCGGAATTAACTCATAAGCCATTTCTGCAAGCAAAGACTCGGCGGCAGGTAAGTATTTAGGCGCTTTTCGATTTAAAATCTCTCTTAATTCAGCAATATTTTGATCACATAAGACTGTTTCATGACGCTGAGCAATATGCAGCAAAGCTAATGCCGGTTTAGAACGAGGAAAAAGTAATGCTGAAAACAAAACATTTGTATCAATCAATATTCGCATACTACTTTCCTTTTCCATAACGAATTTCATTCACTAATTCCTGAACCTCGTTTTCGTCGGCTACGCCCATGGCTCCAGCGGCTCCTGAAAAAGCAGTTTGAGCGTTAATTATTGCGCTGGCAGAAGCATTGCGTATTACTATCTCCCCGCTTTGCTTTTGAAAGAATAAAATTTTATCTCCAGATTTTAAGCCCAGTAACCGTCTTATTTCTACTGGCACGGTAATTTGACCGTTAGCAGATATTTTGGCTAAATTCATAAAAATCACCCTTTCCCTTGAAATCTAAAGAAAGCTTGAGGTTTACTTATAGTATATCTTAAATCACCAAGAAAAGCAAACCTTCTCTTGTACACACAAAAAAAGCAGGACTGCTGCGCAGTCCTGCTTTTGCTATTTTGTGCTGTATATTTAGAGTAAAAGTTGAAAATTAGAAAGTAATTTGCAGACGATTCCAAATTACGCGGTCAGAAATGTCGCTTTCTTTGCCTTCCAAATCATAGTAGTCAATATTGTAAACTATATTCTTAGCCAAAGTTACAGTGCCGCCTACGCCGTAGCCCTTGAAGCCTTCGTTATAGTAAGATTCCCAGTCGCCCGTCTTCATGGTATGAGCGATAGCAGTGCCAACGCCTTGATCATAGTATTTTGCCCACAGGCCCCAGCTGCCAACTTTATTTTTGTTAGCGCCTTTATAGTCCAAACCAATTACATAACCGTCGGTATCGGCATTTGTGTATGTTTTATCACGGAAATCACTAGAACTCAAATCGGAGTGCAGATAAGTAGCAGACAAATTAAGATCGCCAAATTTATATGCTGCGCTTACATTCCAAACGCCATTGTCTGCGCCATCTTTAGTATTAGCAGCATGATATTCATTATTGCCAACAGCAGACCAATATTCATCCTCCGTGCCAGCATCATGCGCTGTCCACTCGGCATCCTTAAATTGGTCGTAGCCTGCACTCAGAGATAATTTGCCAATCTTGCCGGAAATATTTGCGCCCCAGAACTCATTGAAACCATAGTCAGTCGGTTTGCCATAATATGCGTTTACTTTTACATCTTTGCCGTAGGTCAGGCCGACATATTCTGCATAATCATCGTACAGATTGCCATCAGCCAAATAAATGAGAGCCTTACCTGCGATAACATTAGCGCCGCCCAGCTTACCTTCTACATAAGCCAAATTCAGTTTAGTAGTTTCATCGCCACTATCATTTCTAAAGTCTTGGTTGTTTTCAATACGAGCGGTATAAGACCAATCATCGTTAATCTGGCCATTTAAGAACAAGCGGGTACGCAAGCGGTTCATAGCCTGGCTCTTGCTGCTCAAAGCGCCATCACGGTGAGCATATTCATAACGAATCTGCCCGGTAATCTTTACATTATCAGCTTTCTTTTCCAAATTAGCAACACGCACACCCAAGGTGTCCAGTTCGTCGGCAAATTCAGCGGCCAGCTTATCTACGTTGGCGCCTCTTGCCATAGCTTTGGCAACGATTTGAGCCATTTCATAACGGGTCATCAGCTTGTCGCCGCCAAAAGTAGCGTCGCCGTAACCATCGATAACGCCTGCTGCTGCCAACTTATTCACACTGTCATAAGCCCAGTGACCAGCAGGAACATCGCTGAACGGATTGGCTGCATAAGCGGAAGCGGTAACGCCCAATGCCATGGCCATAGCCAATACTAAGGATTTTTTCATGTTCATCACACTCCTGTAAATTATCGCAATAAAAACTATTAAGCACGAAAGTTTTTAACGCTTAACCGTTCTTAACAGAAATTATTGCTAGCTGTATTATACTATACCTTGAAAATTATTACAAGTAACTTTTTACATAAATTTCACTTATGCTCTCTTAAGCAATCCTGTTAGTTAAACAAAAATTGCCATTTCTGCCACACACTGACATAAATTTTTCGCTATAATAAAGGTAGAAACAAGGCGGCAGGCCTGCCGCCCGATACGAGGAGTTGATATTATGGCTATACTGCACGCTGACGCCGCCCAATTCCGCCAAATGCTGGCGGAGGGCAAAACCTTTCTGGCCGATTTTTACGCCCAATGGTGCGGCCCCTGCAAAATGCTAGGCTATGTGCTGGAGGATGTGGAAAAGCAAATGGGTCGGCGAATCGATATTGTCAAAATCGACATCGACCAGGAGCCGCAGCTGACGGAAGAAATGGATGTTACTATTATTCCCGGCCTGTTCTTTATAAAGGAAGGGAAAATCGCCTCCCGCTACACGGGCTTTCTGCCATTGGAACGCTTGCAGCCGCGGCTGGAAAAGCTTTTAGGCAGCCAGCCGCCAACGGAGCCCGCCCCCGCCGCCAACTATGACCTGATTATTATCGGCGGCGGCGCCGCAGGACTGACGGCGGCCATTTACGCCCGCCGCGCCGGTTTGAAAATTCTGGTACTGGAAGCCTTTGCTCCCGGCGGCAAGCTCATCAAAACCTTTGAGCTGGAAAACTGGCCGGGACTGAAAAACGTCAACGGCTCCCAGCTGGCCTACGATATTTACGAGCAGGCCATGGCCTTGGGTACAACTTATTTATACGAAAAGGCCGAAGCCATCACCCAGGATGGCAGGCTGTACCGCGTCAGCTGCGCCAGCGGGCTGCAGTTCAGCGCTCCGGCGGTTATTATCGCCACCGGTACGGTAGAACGGCTGCTGCATATTCCCGGCGAACAGGAAATGATCGGCCGCGGCGTCAGCTTCTGCGCCGTCTGCGACGCCGCCTTTTACCGCGACAAGCCGGTTATTATTATCGGCGCAGGCAATTCTGCCTTTGAGGAATCCCTGTACCTAGCGGAATTTGCTTCCCACATCACCATTCTGGCCCGCAGCGATAAATACAGCGCCGAACATATTATTCAGGATAAGGTCGCCGCGCATCCTAAAATCACCGTGCTGCCCTGGCGTATTCCCCAGGAAATACTCGTTGAAAATAATCGCGTTGCCGGCGTGCGCGTGCTGAACAAAACCACCGGCCAGGAAGAAATTTTGGAAGCCAAGGGCGTTTTCCCGTATATCGGCGCCGACCCGGTAACGGATTTCTGCCGCCAGCTGGGCATTACCAATCAATACGGCTATTTGGCGGTCAATAACGATATGTCCACTGCCGTGCCCGGCATCTTCGGCGCGGGCGACGTGTGCGACAAGGTGCTGCGGCAGGTGGTGACGGCTACCAACGACGGCGCTATCGCCGCGCAAAGCGCGATTAAATATCTGCGCGGCTAATAAAATATTTTAGAAGCACATAAATAATTCAGAAATTTTGCTTGACAAAGCTTTTGCTAACCGCTTATACTACAGATAATCTCTTTGCACTGCGACAATTTGAGCTACAGTACAAACTGATCAGGCGGTAAACCTGCAAGGGTTTTTGCAGCCGGGCCCCCTTGGGGCAGCAGACAGCGCTTCAACGTCTGTGGGACAGTTAATTACTATTCCGCAGGCGTTTTTTCTATGCGCGCCTGCCTGTTTGCAAAGACCATTGCGGCTGGCAATGCCAGTCCCTGATATCAAGGAGGTTTTATTATGAACTTTAGCAACGAAGAAGAACGTATCGCCATGGTAGTATCCTTCAACAGCATCGTCGCCAATCTGGCCCTGTCGCTGGGCAAGCTGGCAGCGGGTTTCATGTCCCAATCCGCCGCTATGATTTCCGACGGCATTCATTCTGCATCCGATGTTTTCAGTACCTTTGTGGTGATGGCAGGCGTTAAGCTTTCCAACAAGGCGTCCGACGCCGAGCACCAATACGGTCACGAGCGCATGGAATGCGTGGCCGCCATTATTTTATCCGTCATGCTGACGCTGGTAGCGCTGCTCATCGGCTACAGCGGCTATGAAAAGGTTTTTGTCGCCGACGCCTCCGAGCTCGTCGTTCCGGGACAGCTGGCGCTGTGGGCCGCGCTGGTTTCCGTCGTAGTTAAAGAAGCTATGTTCTGGTACACGCGCAGCGCCGCCAAAAAGGTTAATTCCGGCGCTTTGATGGCCGACGCCTGGCACCACCGCAGCGACGCCTTATCCTCCGTTGGTTCCTTCGTGGGCATTTTAGGCGCGCGCATGGGCTTCCCCGTGCTGGACCCCATCGCCAGCATGGTCATCTGCGTCATGATTCTTTACGCCGCTTACGAGGTTTTTAAGGACGCTATGGAAAAAATGGTGGACCGCAGCTGCGACGAAGAAACCACGCAAAAGCTGGAAGCGCTGGTAGCCCGCGTGCCCGGCGTGGAGCATCTGGACAGCCTGACCACCCGCATTTTCGGCAGCCGCCTTTATGTGGACGTAGAAATAAGCGTTAAGGATAATCTTTCCCTGCTGGCGGCTCACGCTATAGCCGAAACCGTACACACAGCTATCGAAGCAAATTTCCCATTGGTTAAGCACTGTATGGTCCACGTCAATCCTGTCAGCGAGGAATTCCATGAGCGCTGCCCGCTGCTGCCGCCGGAGCTGCGCCCCAACAACAGATGATTTTAAGCAAGCACAAAACCGAAAGGCCCTTGAAGCGAGAGCCTTTCGGTATTTTTATTTTCCGTCTTTTGCATAAAAAAATCCTGAAGGCCAGCTTGAGCTAACCCTCAGGATTGGCAAACGATATATTCTATTTCATAACTACGTCGATCGCGCCGTTTTGCAGGACAACCTCTGCCTTGGAGCCGTTTTTAATTTCACCGGCCACAATCTTGCGTCCCAGAATATTTTCCACGGTGTGTACAATGAGGCGTTTTAACGGACGGGCGCCAAAAGCCGGGTCAAAGCCTGCCTGCGCCAGATAAGCCACAGCCTCGTCCGTAGCGGTCAGCGTCAGCTCCAGCTGCTTGTTCAGGCGATCGCCCAATTCATGCAGCACCAGCTTAACGATATCCTTGATCTGCTCGGCCTGCAGCGGCTTAAATACCACAATATCGTCCACACGGTTTAAAAATTCCGGACGGAAGAAATTCATCAGCATTTGCTGAATTTTCTCCCTGTCCATGCTGCCCTGGTTCTTCATAATTTCGCTGCTGCCCAGGTTACTGGTCATAATAATCAGCGTATTCTTAAAGTCCACGCTGCGGCCCTGTCCGTCGGTCAAACGGCCGTCGTCCAGCACCTGCAGCAGCACGTTGAACACGTCGGCGTGAGCCTTTTCGATTTCATCCAGCAGAATTACGCTGTAGGGGTGACGGCGCACAGCCTCGGTCAGCTGACCGCCCTCGTCATAGCCCACATATCCCGGAGGCGCGCCGATCAGACGGGATACGGTGTGCTTCTCCATGTATTCGCTCATATCGATGCGCACCATATTGCGCTCGTCGTCAAACAGCACCTCGGCCAAGGTCTTAGCCAGCTCAGTTTTGCCGACGCCGGTAGGCCCAAGGAAAATAAAGGAACCGATAGGACGGTTGGGGTCCTTAATGCCTGCGCGGGCGCGAATAACGGCCTCGCTGACGGCCTTAACGGCCTCGTCCTGACCGATAACGCGGCGATGCAGGATTTCCTCCAGATGCACTAATTTATCGCGCTCGCCGCTGCCCAAACGGGAAACGGGAATGCCGGTCCAGGTGCTTACTACTCTGGCAATATCCTCCTCGTCCACTTCTTCCTTTAATAATACGTTATCGTTGCCAGCCTCGTCCTTGCGGGACAGTGCGGCCAGCTCCTTCTGCAAGGCAGGCAGGCGGCCGTATTTCAGCTCGGCCAGCTTGTTCAGGTCATAGCTGCGCTCGGCCTGCTCCATCTGCTGCTTAACCTCGTCGATTTCCTTTTTGACCTCGCGCACGCGGGCGATAGAAGCCTTTTCGGCGTCCCAGCGCTTAACCAGCTCGTCGTTGGCCTGACGCAGCTTAGCCAGCTCCTCGTTAATTTTTTGCAAGCGCTCCTTGGAGGCGTCGTCGTCCTCCTTGCCCAAGGCCTGCGCTTCAATTTCCAGCTGCAAAATGCGGCGCTTGCTTTCGTCCAGCTCCGTCGGCAGGGAATCTATTTCCGTGCGCAGGCGGGCGGCGGCTTCGTCGACCAAATCGATGGCCTTATCCGGCAGGAAGCGGTCGTTAATATAACGGTTGGAAAGCACGGCGGCGGCCACCAGTGCGGCGTCCTTAATTCTTACGCCGTGATGCACCTCGTAGCGCTCACGCAGGCCGCGCAGAATGGAAATAGTATCCTCCACGCCCGGCTCCTTGACCATCACCGGCTGGAAGCGGCGCTCCAAAGCGCTGTCCTTTTCAATATATTTACGATATTCGTTCAGCGTAGTAGCGCCAATGCAGCGCAGCTCGCCGCGCGCCAGCATGGGCTTTAAAATATTGCCGGCGTCCATCGCGCCTTCGGCAGCGCCTGCGCCCACGACGGTATGCAGCTCGTCGATAAACATAATAATCTGGCCTGCGCTATCGCTGACAGCCTTCAGCACCTTTTTCAGGCGCTCCTCAAATTCGCCGCGGTATTTAGCGCCGGCCACCAAAGCGGCTAGGTCCAAAGCGTACAGCGTCTTGTTCTTCAGGCTTTCAGGCACGTCGCCCGCTACAATGCGCCGCGCCAAACCCTCGGCAATAGCGGTCTTGCCGACGCCAGGCTCGCCGATAAGTACCGGATTGTTTTTCTTGCGGCGGCTCAAAATTTCTACCACGCGGCGAATTTCCTCGTCGCGGCCAATAACCGGGTCCAGCTTGCCGTCGCGGGCCTTCGCAGTTAAATCCTGACCATATTTTTCCAAGGTTTTTTTCGTCTCGTCATCAGCTGCGGTATTTTGATACTGCATATAAGCTGCCTCCACTTTCTTTTTATCGATACCATACTTGCGCAGCAAGGCCACAACGTCGCTGTCGCCGTCGCCGGCCAGCGCCGCAACCAGCGCGCCCACAGTAATTTCCTGCTGGCTCTGATTGATAATAGCCATTACTCTGGCAAAGCCGGTGCCCATTACCAGCTGGCGGTCCTGCCCCTTCACGCCGGGAATCTTCTGCACTAAAGCCTTAGCCTCTTTAGCAAAAGCGTTCTCGTCGATGTGCAGGCTTTGCAGCAAATATTTAAAAAAGCCGTCGCTGCCGCACAAAGCGGCCAAAACATGGGCGCAAGTCAGCTCCTGATGATAATTCATCACGGCCTGCTGCTGCGCCGCTTCTAAAATCACCTTTACCTCTTCGCTATAGCGTTCATTCATATCGATAACCTCCTCTATACCCTGCGGCAGGGTCAGCCCCGCCGCTTTCTTTAAACTCCTTACACTTGATATTATAACAGCAAAAGTCAAAAAGTCAAATAATAAACCTTGTTAAATTCGTGAAATATTTGCCTATTTTTCTTGACAATGTTATATGAGTGTGTCACAATGGAACATGCTTTTTAGCTATAGAGGAGGAAGATATTATTATGTCACCTACATCCCTGCTCAGGGGTACTGCTTTTTTGCTTTTACTGCAATGGATATCCACGGTTATCATCAGCGCTATTGGCCTGCCCTTTCCGCCTTCGCTTTTGGGAATGCTGATTTTGGCGGCACTGCTGTGCGGCAAAATTATTCCCGCATCTTCCATAGAAGGCGTCTGCGATATTCTTATTTCTAAAATGGGTATGCTCTTTTTACCGGCGGGCGTCAGCGTCATTCTTTACGCCGACGTTATCAGAGCCGAATGGCTGCCGATACTTGCAACCATTATTACCGGCAGCCCAG
>ERZ779895.1298-NODE-1298-length-27869-cov-4.132092_pt1 | contig 27869 bp, 16 predicted proteins | sample MGYA00511093_ERZ779895 | MGnify/ENA primary metagenome ERZ779895 (study PRJEB29588, sample SAMEA2142970) | human gut metagenome | biome: human gut; feature: human-associated habitat; material: faeces | place: Denmark | collected 2008/2010 ... | reverse complement strand
AGGTCCGAGCGCACACGATAAAAAGCGCATCGCTCGTGAAGTGAGCGCTGGAGCCGTCGTGCCTTTTGCACGAAACTCCGGCGCCAACAGCGAGAACCAATCTCTCGGCGTTGCGTGAGCAACTCCGAAGGAATCCTCTGATTTCAATTAGGGGAGGACGTCAAGCTGCACCGTGTGCATGACAGCATGCAGCTCGTCGGCCGCACCGCGTCGCTTACGCAAGAGGCCATGCGTCGGGCTCAAAGACTGGACGCCGTGATCCAAGCCGACGGCATTCTTTCGGGAACCGCCGCCGAATTTGCGGGCTCTGTGGACATTCTTTCCGAAAACCTGACCACTGCGGCCGATGAAAGCGACCGCTTCCTGGCGGCTTCGACTTTGGCAAAAACCTTTGACTCGACCCAACCGGCTTCGCATTTGGCATTCGATGCAGCCGCATTGTCACGATCGGTGCGCCTGCGGGAAATTTCGGCGCTCTCGCCGATGACCGATCTATATGCCACGGAGATCATTCCCGAAGCTTCGCTTGTCGTCGAGCGGGCCAACACGGACGGTGCGAAATCCTTCCAAAGTACGCGCACCATTCTTTCAGCCGGTGCGCACCGCAGCTTCGGCGACTGGGCGTTGGGCTGGAAAGTCGGAGCCTATTATGACGATGTCGAGCTCTCCGGAGCGGACAAGGGCGACGCGCAAGGCGTTTTCGCGAGCGTTTCGGCAGTACGGGAATTCGGACGCGGAGTGCGCCTCTTCGGTCAGGCGCCTCTTCGGTCAGGCGCTTCTCGGATACGGCGTTGAGGATCGCACCAGGTACGTCAGCGATTTCGGCACGACAAAGCGGCTTGACACGACAGCGCACGCCGTCAGTTTGGGAGCCTCTTTGGGCATCGGCCGCAAATTCGAACCCGAACAGCTTTCGCTCTCGCTGATGCCCTATGCTCAACTGAGTTGGGACGGCATCAACCGGGACAGCATCCGTGAATCGGACTCTCTTGTCGCTCAGGAATTCGACAACGAGCTTCTGAGCGTCGTAGCCCTTGAGGCCGGCCTTGCGTTCAAAACGCGCAACAGCGCCGCCCCGACCGGCAATGTCTCCTTCGAAGGTCGCCTCGCCTACCGCAATCGCTTTCACATTGACGGAAACGAAACGTACACCTGATCCGGAATCCGCGACGAAACCCACGTTGATTTCTTCGACAACCGCCACGCCGTTGCTGCGCAATGCAAACTCGGCTGGAACTCAACTTCCGGACACGAATTTGCACTGATGCTTGACGGCGAGCTCGGCGACGCAGGCAACGAGCGCTGGGGCGCCGCTCTGCGTTGGACAAAACACTTCTAAACAGTCGGCTGAAGGAAATCCCGGCGCCGCCCGTGTTTCGCGAAGCGGCGCTTGAGAGACTCAATCGGACGAGCGACTAACGATCAGTCAGGTTCTCCGAGCAGTTTGCCGACCGTTTTGTCGATTCGCTCGGCGGTCTTACCCCACTTTGTCAGCGTCATGCTCCCAGCCTTATATTTAGCCGTCGAAACAATGGCGTTGTTTCTGTATAGCGTCAGCTCAGCCAGTCCGAGATAAGTCGTCGCGTCCCAAGAACGCCGCATGACATAACTCAAACGATATTCCGAACTGCAAGCTCCGACATCATCCACAACGGTGGATTTGATGCCTCGACGCTGAAAAGCCGACTGCAGAGACGGAATGGCCGCATCAATCGTCACTTGCGGATTGCGAATAATGCAGACTTCCGTCGGCATGACTTCGAGCGGTGCATGAAGCTGTCCTGTCGTCACGTTGGCACAACCGACCATCAGCGTTGCCAGAGTCAAGGCCACTGACAAACCGATTACTTTGTTTTTCATCACTTTGTCCTCCTGTGTCCGTTTTGCAGCGGTTTAGAAGCTGTAGCGCACGGTCATATTCCCCGTGACGCCTTCCCGGTCACCCACATAGCCCTTGGCCCCGAGATCCACCGCCCAGTTGCTCTCCAACGACGGACGGATGCGCAGCCCCAATTCAAAGACACCCGTGTCGCCTTCCAGGCTCGGTACGTCGAGACTGAAGGAATTCACCGCGCTTTCGGCGTCGCCGTCAAAAACGTGCTCGTAGGCGGCTCCCACCTTCCAGGAGGCGTAGTCGTTGAAGTCACCCAAGAGACGAGCGCCGGCACGCACTGCGTGCGTCACGGTGCTGTCCAGGTCAAGCTTATCGTTGTAGCGGTTATTCAGACTCACGTCGTCGTCATCGAGATACGTGACCGTGTAACGCGCGTACGTATCAAGCTTCAGGCTCTCGCTGAGATCCCACAGGGCCCCCAGGCCGACGTGCGCCGACATGTAGAGACTCTTGGCGTCGTAACTGGCCGAATCCTGCCCGTAGCGGCCCGCAAATTCGGTCGTCGCGCGCCCCGCTCGCAGCGAGCCGTCAACATAGAACACGCCGTCGGTCTGATAGCGCGTGGCAAAACCGACACCGAAGTATTCATGGTCGCCGTCGCCTCGCGTGCCTTCCACGTGGCTGGCACTGTTAGCCCAACCGGCTTCAATGAAACCGGCCAGGGTCCAGTTCGGATTGACTCTCAAGCCGGCGCCGGCCATGAAGGTGACGCCGTCAACGTCCACGTAACTGCCCGTGTTGTAGTGCGTTGATCCGCCCTGCATCACGCCGAAGGCTGTCACTTCGCCCAGCTTGGCCGCATCCACCATCGCCGCAATGCCCTCGTCGGCAATGAATTCGGCGCCTTGGTTGATGAAAGCCACCGTACCGAGCAGAGACTCGGCAAGCGTCTTGGAGCTTTCTGTGGCTCTCACGGTCTTGTTATTGAACAGATTATTCTCGCTCGTAAGGTTCTCACCGTTACCCAGTACTACATCACCGTCGGCTGTGTATGTCGTCTCGATGAAGGTGTGGCTTTCCTTGACGGTCAAATCCTTGAACGTATATTTTCCGCCTTCAACATTGATGAGCTGATACGTGTCGGAACTGTCAAGGAAATCGTCGGAGGCGATTTCGAGCGTCACTCCGTCGAATTCCGTTTGCCCTCCGGTCGCCTTTTTGACGGTCAAAACGGCATTCATCTTATTCGCCTCAGTGACATTGAGCCCAATCGTGTCAAAGCCGCTGATGGAGCCCACCTCGTTGATGCCGGACAGTTGCAAACGGCTGTTGGTGAGCTCAACGTCATTGCCGCTGCATGTCGAAGTCCCGTTTTTAATGGAAACGTCGTACACACCGCCCACAACGGTTGCGTTATCCAAAACGATCGTTTGATTGTTGATACGCGCACTCACGTTACCGGAAGCGACAATGCCCGTGCCGTACACGTCGTCGACCGTGCTGTAGGAGACCACGACCGTCTGGTTATTGATCTCAACCTGACCGCCGTCAGCCAACGCCACAAGAGTGCCGGCTACATACCCGTTAGTGATATCAGACTTGTTCACCGACACGACGGTGTTCTTGTTTGTGAATGTACCGCCGTCGTTGGTGATGAATGCCGAAACGCCGGCCAGCACGTTGCGCTCCTTAAGCTCCTTATTGTCTTGAATATCAACCTCGGTTGCCTGCACGAGGGTGTTTTGTACCGAAACGGTTTTACCTGAGCTATCGACGCCGGCAATCAGAGCCGGTTCACCATCCATGCTGACATCGCTCAACAGCAGTGTCGAATTGTTGACTTCGACCGTGTCTTGGCTGTAAACGGACACCGCCTCAATGAGCCCGTATCCGGAGACCGTCGCCCCGGAAACGGAAACGCTGGTTCCGGAAGCAACACCCCGTTTTTCAGCCGCCAGATGCACGCCTAACAGACTCGTGGTCCCTGTAAACGACGAATCCTCGACGACCGTCGCATTGTTTTCAGCCACAGCCTGCGTCGCATCAAGATGGGCCGCTACGACATTAGTCCCCGCAGTGCCTTGATCATTGCGGGCGGTAAGTCCGGAAACCTCAAGCGTATTGTTGAGCGCCCGCGCTTCACCGGCGTCCGTGGCACTGACCGACATCACAGAGCTCCCGCCCGAAAGCGTCGCGTCCGTCATCTCGAGCCGATTGCCCTGCATCAGGATGTTTTGTCCGTAGACTTCTTCATCGCCGTCTGTAAAGAACGACCGTGCGGCAACAAACTGAGCGTAATCGCTTGCCGTCACACCTTCGGCAATCAGCGTGTTGCCGTTCATCACCACATCGGCTTGATCAGCCATCTCATAACCCACATAACTCGCGCCAAGAGCAGAGAAACGATCGGCCGTTACGTTGCGGAGCTCCACAGCGTTGTTTGAAACGACAGCGCTGCCGCGGATATCAACTTCGGCTCCCGCCACTCCAAACTGACCGGCAAAGTCGGAATCCAAAACGCGAGCCCGATTGTTTTGCAGCGTAACCGTTGAGATGTCCGCACCGCTATGGTAAGCCTCGTCCCCCAAACCGGCGCGCGCCGCCCAAAGATCGGCCTCCGGTCCGGTGTTCGTGACATTTTCTACTTCAAGCAGGTTGCCGTTCATCACAACAGAAGCGTTTTGTGTCGAGCCGACCGCCCAATAACGGCCGCCGTACAAACGCAGATCCGCAGCCGTCACATCCTTCACCGACACTGCGTTGCGGGAGATTTCGGCGTTGCCGGTTATCGCAGCGCGCGCACCGTAGATCGTCAGACCGTTTTCAAAATCCGTACTTTGCATCGTCTCGGAATTGCTCAGCTCGACCTTGTTGCCGATCAACGAGACCGACGCGGTGTCTTCACCGCTCACGTACGCCGCCGAAAGAATTGCCGAGTGGACGTGCACATCATGGGCCGACAGGAGATTGTCGCTTGCCGATACCGTTTCGGCATCGGACACCGACACCGCACGGGCCCACAAACTCTCGGTCTCGTGGGAAGAGCCGGCATCCCACGGCGACAATGTGATTTTGTCCAGCGTAACCGTCGTCGCATTGGCCGTCACATCGGCCACATCTCTTGTCTGAATGCCGTAAACCGTGAGCAATTCTCCCGATACGCTTCCCGCGGTGACGTCGGCAATACTGACCGTATTGTTGGCAAAGACCGCCGAATCGCCGTCTTGGAACCAACCGCCGCTAAGAATCAGGTCGCTGCCGTTGAGCTCAATCCCGTCGGCCGTATAGGTATTGTTTGCGGCCTCAGCCCGACCGAAGCCATAGACCTCCATGCCCTCGACGACGGCAAAAGTCTTCGGCGACAGAGTAAGATCTTTCACCGTCGTTGCATTTCGGTGAATTTGAACCTCGTCCGCACCGAACGCGGTCACACCGCGAAAATAACCGTCGTCCGTGCTGATCGACAGATTTTCAAGAACAAATCGGTTGCCCTCTGCAACAACCGTGTTCACCTGCTCAGTCATGACACCGTCGACATAGATCTCCGGTGCGGCAATTTTCGTGCCGCTTAACGTCAGGCTGTTTCCCGAAAAATGCACGGAACTTGTCATTCCCGCCTCGGCGCTGCGGTTGTTGACATAAGCCCCCCAAGCCCAGAACGCGCCGAGGTCCTCATCTGATTCGCCGGAAGGATCGGCGATCACGTTGATTTCAACATCACCGATGACCGTCTCGGAGTTGCGGATCGTCCCTTCGCCGATCCGTGTGGCAAAAATGTTCGTAAAGGCATAGCCTCCGGAGGCCTCAACATTCGAGTCCAAAGTCACCTTGTTTGCATCGGCCTCAAGCGAATCGACATTGTCCGCCCAGACGTTCATTACCAAGACAGCAGAAGCGAAAGTGGAGGTTTGTCCTCCGACCGTCATTTGATTGCCGTTTGCAACGGCCTTGTCGGCCTCGGACAGATAAATGTGCGAGACCGGAATTTGGTCCGGCAGCTTAACGGTGCCGTTGGCGTCGTTGATCGTCAACGCATTGCTTTCCGCCGTTTGTTCGGTTCCCGTGAGCACCCAGTACTGTTTACCCGACTGAGTGGAATAGTTGGGCGCCTCGTCCGCAACGACTTTGCCTTGCAAGGTATCGGCGGCACTGGCCTGAACCGACAGAGTGAGTGCCGCCGCGACCGCGAGCGACAAAAGCGTGCGTTTCGTACGTAAGTTCGCAATCAACATCGATGTTTCCTTTCTTAAAAATCTTTCCTCAGGTCAATCCGAAGAGCTTCCTGCGTTTCGATTTCCGCACAATCAATCGATCAGAAGCTGTAGACCAACATCCCGTTGCCGCTCACACCCTCGCGTTCGCCGAGATAACCTTTGAGAGCAAACTGCAGCGTCCAGGGGCTCGTTTCACTGCCGGGCTTCACAGAAACACCCAGTTCACCGATGACGCTGCCGCCGTCCATTTCAGCTTCCGTAATCGAAACCCCGTCAACGGTGCCGCCGGCTGCTCCATCAAACATGTGTTCGTAGGCAATGCCCGCCTTCCAGTTGACGGCGTCCGTAAAGCCGCCTTTGACGCGCGCTCCGATGCGAAGCGCATGCGCAACCACCGAATCGAGTTCGGCTCGGGACTGCGCCGCATCGTTCAAATCCACGGAGTCGTTGTCTAGGAAGGAGAACGTGTAGCGCGCATACATGTCGGCCGTCACGAAATCGTTAAGTGGCAGTTCGTAGCCCGCAGCCATGTGCATGGTGGCATAGAAGACGTCAGACTCATAACGAGCGAGATCACCATCTTCGACAAAGCTGGCGGCAAAGTCGCTGCTGGCGCGCCCCAGGCGAACAGCACCCTCGCCGTAAAAGCCGCTCTCAAAGCGATAACGGGCCGCCAAGCCGACGCCAAAGTAACTCAGATCAGTGCTGTTCTTGGCGATGTCGCCCTCGGAATTGCCCCATCCGCTTTCAACGAAGCTCGCAAAGGTAAGATTGCCTTGTTGCACTGCGGCGCCGGCAAGCAGCGTAAAGCCCGAAACGTCCACGCCTGACAACGCGTCGTAGTGCATGGAGCTCCCCTGCATGACCGCAAAGGCGTTGAGACCTTGTTTGCTGCGTGCGGCAAATTCCATGGTCGCCAAACCGTCGTCGGCCACAAATTCGGCACCCTGACGCACAAAGGCAGCCGTGCCGAGAAGCGACTCACTCAAACTTGAGGCCGACTCAGTCGCCTGCACCTTGGCCGAAGCAAGCACATCCGAGTCGGTCGTCAACGCGTTATCCTCGCCACTTTCAACCGTAAAGTAGACGTTTTGCGCGACTTTCTTGATAAAAGTCCCTCGCAGTTCAACAGTGGCATCCGTAACCGACAAACCTGCTCCGTCAATAGCTTCAATCAGCTTGCCTTGATCGAGCACTTCGGCGCCGCGAATCACGATGGTGGCGTCGCTGAGCGTCGACTGACCGCCCGTCAGAGTCAAAACGCTCTGATCTTTGTTTTGTTCAGACAGCGTCAAATCCAGCGATTCAAAACCTTCGATTGAACCCGCTTCATTGTGCCCGGCAAGAACAAGAGTGTTTCCGGCAGTCTGAACATCCACAGGCAATGAGCCGGAATCCGATGAGACCGCGCAAACGGTACCAGAGACCGTCGCGTTGTTCATCACCACCCGGTTATCGCCGTATGTACTTGAAAACTCGCCCCCGGATGAACGGGCCAACTCAGCATTGGCGCCGACAACAGCGGTTACATTACCGTTAACAACCGTACCCTCACCCAAAATCACCGTATTGCCGCTGGCATTGATGTGAGAACCCAAGAGATTCGCACCGGTCAAGTTGCCCTCGATTGTGGAGTTCGAAATCACGACAACGTTGCCCTCCGCGTTGACCGAGCCTGAAGAATTTTCATCGCGGTTTTCATTGCGAACCTGAGCTCCGGTGATCGATCCGGTCAAATCAATACCGGAAACTTCGACCCTGTTGTCGGAAGCGTCCGCCTCCCCCGACCATTGAAGCGTCGATACTTGTGCGCCGTACAGTGTGCCGCTTACCACCTTATCCTTCCCTGAGACAACCACAAGATTGCCCCCGGCAGCAGCTCTTGTTTGTGCCTGCGCAACTGCGCCGGACAACAGAAGTGAAATGGAACCGTCGGCAGCGACACCTTCCAGACTCAATTGAACCCGATTGTTGTCGGCAACCGCTGTCGAATCTTCTGCAACCGCCACTGCTCGTCCGCCGTTAATGCCCAGACTTGAAGACTGATCGAAAGAACCCGTGATGACTCCCGTCACCAGATTTCCCGAAGCGCTTGCCTGTGCGGACTGTGAATCGCCGCTTGCACCTCCGGCCATTGCAAGACCTCCTTGAAACTCCAGCATGGAATTCGACACCGAGGTTGCAACCTCAAATGTCAGACGATTGCCGTCGGCAGACGAAACGGCTTTCTGTCCGTAGGCCTCGGCACGGCCGGCAACCATGGACAGGTCCGAATTACTAACACTTTCGAAACGTGCTGATACCTCATTGTCCGAAGCGCTTGCTTGAGCAGACACTGACGGCGACGCGACACTTAAGCTGTCAGCTATTGAGTTACCCCCGATAACTGAAAAAACATCACCGGAATCATCACTGGATGACAAAGAGGAGATCTCCAAATCCAATTGATTGCCATCGGCGAGGGCAACCACATTCTGTCCGTTGGCCGCGGCACTGCCGGCAAACATAGATATGGTCGAATCACTGACACTTTCGAAACGTCCCGACACCTTATTGCCCGAAGCGCTTGCCTGTGCGGACTGCAGATCGCCGTTTGCACTTTCGGCCGCTGAATAACCTCCGTAAAACTCCAAAGTGGAGTTCGATACCGAAGTTGCAGTCTCAAATGTCAGATAATTGCCTTCGGCAAATGACACGGCATCCTGCCCATAGGCCCTAGCATTGCCCGCAGCCATAGCCAAGTCCGAATCACTGATGCTTCCGAAAGTCCCCGTGACCACATTGCCCGAAGCGCTTGCCTGCGCGGACAAAGGCAGTAAACTGCCGTACGTGGTTCCGGCTACGGACTCGCCTCCTGTAACTAAAAAGACCGGATTCGATACTAAGGTGGAAACATCAAATGCCAAGCGATTGCCGTCGGCAACGGAAACGGCATTCTGCGCATTGGCCCTGGCACTGCCCGCAACCATAGCGATGTCCGAATCACTGATGCTGCCGAGACGGCCCGTGACTATGTTGCCTGAAGCACTGGCCTGCGCGGAGAGAGACAGCGGATCGCCCATTTCGCTTCCGGCACTTGACACCCCTCCTTGAATGTCAAGGATCGGACCAAACGACGAAACGGCAATCTCAATTGTTGTGCTGTTACCGTCGGCAACCGAAACGGCATCTTGCCCGGTAGCCTCGGCCCTGCCCGCAGAGACGGTGATATCCGAATCTCCATGGACGGTTCCGAAAACTCCCGTGACTTCATTATTTGAGGCAATGGCCTGTGTGGCTGCCTGTTCGGGGCCGGAAGTCGGCTGTGCCGTGGCGCGACCGCCATAGATCAACAATGCTTCAACCGCATTCTCATCTATACCAACGGTGACTTTGTTATTCAAAGCTTCTGCCGATACGCCGGTCACATGAGCCCCGGCGACTTGCATCTCCCGAGCTTCCGCTGTCCCGACGCTCATCGTTACCCATGAGCCGGACGCCGTGCCTGTCGAACCGTCAACGACCGAGCCGTAAAAGCCCGTACTTTCTCCCCTCGACGAAACGTCAAGCGTTTCGGCCGTCACATTGAGTCCGTTGCCTTGGGCAAGTGCATTTGAACTCGACTCAACCGAAGCTCCAGTCCATCGGCCGGAAGCCGTAACGTTCTGCGCCTGCACGTTCAACATGTTGTCGGAAGCTTGAGCCGACGTTTGAGCCGTTTGATCCTCACCGAGAGCAGACACCTCGGCTGCGGCAAGCTCAGCAAGGGAAAAATCCTCGCTCAACGCAAGCGTCAAACTGTTTCGGCTTGCCGAGGCACTCCGAGTGCCGTCAACCACCACCGCTGCGGCAGAAGCACCGGACTGAATTTGGCTTTGGTCAAGCTTCAGAGCAATATCCTGCAAAACAGGTTCTTCGCCGCTTGCCTGCTCACCGATGACTTTGTCCAAGCGGGCTTGAGTCCAAGGAGCCGCTGTCGCTCCCTGTCCGATGGTTGTCAAAACAGCAGCCACTGCTGCAGCAATCAGAGAAGGTTTATTCATAGAAATTCGGCGCGGAAACCCCTGCATTTATGCAGGGGAGGAAGCGCCGCCTCCTTTCTAAATTCTGTTAAGTAGGTAGTTCGAGGTTCCAGCAGCCTCAACTTTTTGTAGTTGATACCGGCGGAAATTCGCGTACCGTCAAGCCGGCGCACATCAAAACTTCCCGATGTCCTTCGCCCAAAGATGAATGCTTCTTCACCTTTGCAAATCACTTTGTCGAAAAGACGGAAGCCTTTGACTTCGTAGGGAGCCTGGTTCTTCTTTCTCAATCCGCCTTTCAGAATCGACAGCTTGTGAAGCTGCCGGTTGTGCTTTCGGGTTTGCTTTTGAAAGAGATAGCCACTCAGTCGCTTTGCACCAAGGTTGTCCGCAATGCAGTACGCGTCTGCACAGTGGCTCTTTGCGATTCCGTGTGAGATGCGCTTGTGCTTTGTGAGATAACCGTAGGTGTTGCGAACTCTGAGTTCCGGGTGAGCCTTTTTCAAACGCTCAAAGAGCGTCCAACGCATGATGCCCATGAAGGTTTCTGCTTTGAACGACTTTCCTCGCCTGACTTTGAGTTCGATTTCCCCTCGATGGAAAGCCTTGTGACAGGTCTCGCACAGCGTGATGAGATTGTTCGGCGCATCGCCCCCGGTCCGTCGGCTCTCAATGTGGTGAACATTGAGTATCGGATCTTTGGACTTCCCGCGGCAGTGCTGACAAACGTGTCCGTCCCGGAAAAGCACGTATTCCCGCACGTTCCAAAATCCGAGCTGTTCGCCTTGTTGGTACGCTGCTCCGGCAATGTCCGGGTTCTTCAGCAGTTGCGTGTCAAACGCCGCTGTTTCGACGGTTATGGCAGTCACCGGCAAGACCCGCATGACCGCTTCTACGCGCGACATGTGCGCCGCAATGCGGTTTTCCACCGAAGGAGCAAGCCAGCCTTTGCGCTTGCTTGCCACCCGGTTGTTGAAACGAGGCGCACGGTAGCGCGTCTTGCGGCTGCGGCGAGAGCGGCGCAAAGCAAGACGGGCGGACAAAAGATCCGTGATGTCTTGACGCAGTTCGACTTGCGAAGCATAGAGTTCGGCCTTTTCGGTTGTGGCCGAAAGACCAATGTGCTTGTAGCCGGAATCCACGCCAAGCGTTACAGGCTGTTTTGCTTCGCCCGTTGCGATCGTAAGTTGAATCGTAAAAGGCGTGCGTCTTTTGACGATTGCTTTCTTTTCTTTGAGAAGCAGCCTTGCTTTTGCCGGTGAGCACGGCATCAAAGGCTGTCCTCGTTTGTTTAAAACAAATACTCGCAAGATTTGTCTCCTCGGTCTTTCGACCGGTTGAAATCCTTCGCCAATGTTGGAAGGGGTTTACCTGTTCGCGGCACCGCTCCTACCTCTCAGAGCTTTTAACCGAGAACCGCAGAGCGCGGGACTAGGATTGACATCCCGCGGTGCCTATGCATTCCCAACCAACGTAGCCCGCTTTTGGGGCGGTCTGAGGCTAGTCGACCAAGGCTTTTATCAAGCCTCGCTCTTTAGAGCGGGGTAGTTGACTTTTGTATCCGCAACAAATCGTTTGTGTATCTCGATCTCTCGGCTTCGCCGGCCGGTTGGCGAGAATACACAACAAAGCGGCCGTACCGCCTGCGCTCGGGGAATTATTGAAAAATCTGCAAAATTATGTCGCGAAATCAATGCATTTGACGCTGCTCTGCAGCCTTTTTCAAAGAACCCGAAAAAAAACTACAAAAAAAGCTTCGGCACGCTTTCAGGCCCATAAAATTCAGCTCACCCGCTTCTTTGGAATATTTTGCCCTTTCGTTGCCATGCCCCGACATACGCTTCTGGCTTCCGCCGTCCTTTTGGCCATGACTTTTCAGGCTCATGCCTGGAGCCTCAACTCCGATATCTGGTACTACGCCGATCAGGTTTTGACCGGCTCTCAAGCCGCCTCCGAACCAGTCGACAGTACGCTCTTTCCGTTGGCAAACCCCGAAGCCGGCCATATGCCCAATCTTTGGGTTTCCGCCACATTAGGCCACGATTTGGCCGGCAATGAAGTTCGTCTTGACAATTCGACGCTCACCGTCAGCCGCCCGCTCGGCTCCGAACTGACCGCAGGCAGACTTTCAGCCGTTCAGGTGACCGGAGCGTCAGACATCGGAACACTGTATCTGAGAAACAACACGCTCAAGCTCTCCGGGGCATTGGCTGAAGATACAGACACCTATGAAATCGCCACGGCACTGATAACCGATCAAACCAATATTGATTCGCTCACGGCAAGCGGCAATCTTCTGGAAATCGATCAGGCAAATCTCGCGTATACCCGTCAAGGCAGCCTTCCGGACATCGGAAGCTTTTTAAGAGAGAATCTCTCATCGGTAACAATTGGACAGCTCGCAGCTGATCACAACGCCGTCCGCATCACCAACTCCGAGCTGTCGGTCAACGTATTTGCGGTCAGGGCCTCGGTCACCGAAAGCGCCCAAACACTCGACAATTCCGTTGTAATTCAGGACTCCACGTTCGTCGGCGATCATCAATTTGATGTCATCGCCGTCAATGGGCTCGGCTCAAACACGGGATCCCTTGCGTCACAGCAAAGTTCCGTCGTCATCAGCAACGTGAAGCATGACGGGCAGTCGTTCTATTCGATTGCAGCGGATCAACTCCAATCGGCAATCTCGGTCTCCTCGTCTGACGCCAGCGTGATACTCGATAATTTTCAAACCGACGCGAACGCCACAGGGCAGATCTGTGCATCCAACCTGCAGGGACGTCACAATGCCGAGGCTTTAAACGGCACTCTCGCCATCCGACACTCTTCGGTCACAGGCACGTTAGGAGGCTCTCTTGTTGCGCTTTCTTTGTTGTACGGCGATACGTCTTTTGGTTCCGTTGTAGCTCACAATAATGCTCTGGCAATAAACGACAGCACGTTGGGTGAGAATTTGTCCGATGACTCTGCCAGTGCCTACGGCGTCGAAGCAACCAGCGGAACTCCGGCCTCGTTCGATCTGCACTCTAACCGTGTTTCCATAAGCGACTCCACCATTCAAGGCAGTTGGCAGATCGTCGGTGCTTCAGCTTCCGGTGACATTGACTTCTTCAACCCTCAGCAATCGACTGCCGTCTTTACGAACAACTCGGTCATTCTGTCCAACACACAAACGCAGGAAGGCGACGCGGATATTTTCGGAATCTTTGCTAAGAATCTCTTATCGGCTCAAGCCGTCGGAACAACGGTTCAGATCGCTGACTCCGAAGTCAGTTCGGTCTACGGCGTAAGACTCAGTTCCGTTGCTTCAACTTCCATACAAGACACAACGGTGGCTGTTACGGATCATTCCGTTGTGAACACGATCATCAGCGTTTCAGCCAGAAGTAGCGATCATGTCGATATCGTCAACACCTCCATTGTCATCGCCGACTCGACTGTTAAGGGAACCGTATCTCTTGCCCGATTGGGAGGCGAAACGTCTTTGGGGACCTCTTCGGGCAATACGCTGACGCTTTCCAACGCAACCGTGGGTAGCGTCATGGGGGTATACGGCGGCTACAGTTCACAGGACTCATTCGGTGAAAACAGCCGCCTCATTCTGTCCGGAAACAACACCGTTGAAAATTACCTCACGCAGTTTGACAACGTCGACTTCTACGTCACGAAAGAAAATGCCTCAGCTCCGATCCTGACGCTCGGCGCGACCAGTCAAGACGATCTGTCCGTCAGCACGCTCAATGGAAACGACTCTAGCGTTTGGAACTTGTCCGGTACTTCCGTCAATATTCATGTCAGCGGCCTGAATCCGGGTGACAGCTTTGAACTCATCGACCTTGCCGAAGGCCAGACGATAGCAGTTTCCAAGGACACCGTCTTTAGCAAGTCGGACACTTTCACGACCGAATCGTGGAACGTTGCCGAGGACTCGACGCTGAGCGGCACGATCTCAAGTGACACGCTCAAAGACATTCTCGACGCAAGCTCCTACCGCAAATCAGCTAATTCGAGCGCTTCAACTTTGTCGGAAAGCATTCTCGGCTCAATGGCAATGATCAGCCAGGCTACCGAATTCGTTGCCGATGAAGGCCTGCTGATGGCCGAATCGTCGGCCCGTTCCGACGCAACGACACTTTTCGGCGCCATGTACGGCGGCAAGTCTTCTTATGACACCGCAGGCGACCTGGATCTGGACAGCATGCACCTGATCGTCGGCGCGTCGACCCGTGTTTCCGACACGGTGCTCGCCGCCTTTTTCGAAGCAGGCTGGGGCGACTCGGACAATCGCTACGCAACCTCAAGCGGCAATGCCGATCACGAATACTACGGCGTCGGTCTGGCGTTGCGGCATTTTGTGAGCGACACATTCTTCCTGGACGCCTCACTGCACGGCGGCATGTCTTCCACCGACTATTCCGGCCGCTTTGCCTCTTCCGGAGCCACGTTTGACGACAATTCTCTCTTTGCCGCAGCGCACCTCGGAGCCGGCATGCGCTTTGCGCTCACGGATACGCTTATGACGGAAGTCTACGGACGCTACGCTCTTAACTGGCTTTCCTCGGAGAGCATCCGTATTGACGCTGCCGATCGCTCGACTCTGGAATACGACGACGTCTTCGTTCACACGCTGCGCTTCGGTACCCGCCTACGCCATCAACTGACCGATCAGTTTGCTTGGAGCGCCGGTCTTGCCTACGAGCGCACGTTGCAGTCCGACCTCAAAGCCGATGTCAACAATCTGGCTATTGACGGCGTCTCGCTTGAAGGTAATACGGGAGTCGGCGAACTCTCGGCAACCTATCGAAAGAGTGCCGATTCGCCTTGGGCTGCTTCCGTTGTCCTCAAAGGCTACGTCGGCCAACGTCAGGGGGCCGCCGGCCAAGTTCGTCTCGACTATCGTTTCTGAGATTTTCGCCATACAGAACCGGGGATCGGAACTGATCCTTGGCTGATGAAAACTTGGTCAAAGCAAAACGCCGCTTCGGAAGACTGTCCTCTCGAGGCTTTTGCGAAGCGGCGTTTTCTTTGTCACCGCCAAAGCCAACCGCGTATCCGGCATTGAGCTTTCGGACAAAAAGGACATCAAAAGATCCCTAGCTTAGCGTCCCGCCTCCCACTCACATCGAAGTTCTTTGACGAGTGCGGAATCGTCTTCTTCGGTTCGCCATTCGGCTTGTTCCGTCTCTTCGTTCATTTTTTCGAAAAAAGCGACATCGCATCGGCTACCGAAAACAATGTTGTCTGCTTTCGCTACTGCAATGTCCTTTTATTCGCAAATTTCCGTTACGGATTTTTCCGATGCAATTTACTCGCAAATTCCCGTAATAAGGATTTCGCGCTCGAAGATCCGTTTTTTGCTCTTTGGATTCGTCGTTCGAAACAACAGGCAGAAATCGGACTTTCGCCTGTGGGTAAATAACACAAATACTCGGCTCCTTCGTCCCGACAACCGCGACAGTCCTGGGCTAATTGCCGCCATAAAGAAAGGCTGCAAACCGAAGCCTGCAGCCTTCGTTGGGTCAAGTTTTAGGCAAAACGACTACTTAGCCGCAGCCGCAGTTTCAGCAGCGATGTGACCGAACACGAGAGCATCGGGAACAGCGTTGCAGCCGACGCGGTTCGTGCCGTGAATGGCACCCGTGACTTCACCGGCAGCATAGAGCCCCGGAATAACCTTCCCGGCCTTGTTGATGACCTGTGCCTTGGTGTTGATCTGCACGCCGCCCATCGTGTGGTGCACAGAAGGCGTCATCAGCGTGGCGTAGTACGGACCGCCTTCGTCAAGACGGTGTTCGTCCATGCAGGTCGGGCGTCCCATTTCGTCGCCCGTTCCCTTCTTGCAGAATTCATTCCACTTCTTGACTGTCTCAACAAGGTTGGCGGCGTTGATGCCTGCCTTCTTGGCAAGTTCTTCAAGCGTATCGGCCTTGTAAGACTTGCCCGAAGCCAGAATGTCTTCGACCTTAACGCCATAGGCGTTGCGTCCGTCCTTATCGATCAAGGCACGTTTGGCCGACGAAATCACAAAGAAAAGTCCGTCCTTCTGAGCGAGATTGGCCTTGGCGAGCACATCACGACGTTCGGACTCGTTGACATAACGCTTACCGTCACGGTTGACATAAATGCAGGAGTTTTCGCCGAGCTTGAAGCTCGTTGCGCCGGTCTGCGGGTCGCCGGCCGGGAACAATTGAATCCAGCCCATCTGCACCAGATTGGCACCGACCTGCTTGGCCATCGTGATGCCGTCGCCGGTAGCTGACGGAAGGTTCGTGGTCGGTGTGGTCTTGCCGAGCTTTTTACCCCACAGTTCGTCGTAGGCATTACGCATTTCGACGTTTGCACCGAAGCCGCCGGTCGCCAGAATAACGCCGTTCTTGGCGTTGACAACGTACTTGCGGCCCTTTTCGTCACCGCCGATTGCCTGAGCTTTGACGCCGACGACGCGTCCGTCCTTAACGATGAGTTCGTTGGCCTTGGTGCTCAGTTCGATCGTCACCGGCAATTTCTTATCCTTGATGTAGGCAAGGAAAGTATCGATATAGCCCACACCGGACTTGAAGTTCTGAGCGCGGTTGGAGCGCGGCCACAGGGCGCCGACAAACTGCGTGGCCTTGTCACGCCACACAAAGCCGATCTTCTCGAGCTGCTTCATGACGTTGCCGGTGTTCTGAGTGAGCGTATAGACAAGCGAGAGATCCGCCTTGTAGTCACCGGACTTCCAGGTCTGAAGTGCATGGAATTCCGGAGAGTCAAAAAGAACGGTTTCTTTCTTGTCGTTATAGGCCTTCCACTGCTTGGAAACCTTGCCGATCAATTCTTTGTGCAGATCGGACTTGGGTTTTTCGGCCAAGATGCCTTCGACGATCTTGCGCTGACCTTCGGTCATCTTAATGTGGCTCTGGTTAACATTGGCCGAATTAAAGCAACCGCCGCACACGCTCGTATTGCCGCCCGCAAAGCCGTTCTTTTCGAGAACAATCACTTTCTTTCCGGCTTCAGCAGCGGTCACGGCAGCAGACAAACCTGCACCGCCCGCACCGATGATGACGATATCGGCGTCCAGCGTCTTGGTATCGGTCAAGAGCGCCGGCTGCGGCACTTCCTTTTCGAACTTAGTGACATCCAATCCGGCCTTTTTCAGACACTGGCTGACGGCGTCCTTGATGGCAAAGCTCGAGAGCGTGGCACCCGAAATGGCGTCGACTTCTACGCTTTGATGCTTGATGATGTCGGGAATCAGCTTCGTCTTGGTCAGGTCAGCCACAGGATGCGTTTCGGACCAATCAACAATCTTGATGTCAGCAATTGCATCGTTTTTAATCGTGACCTGTACATTGATCGAGCCGTTGCGGCCCACCGAACTGGCGGTGTAGACGCCGTCCTTGGCAAATGCCGTCACCGGTGCAGCCATCGAAGCAGCCAAAGCAGCCGATACGGCCAGAGTCGCGAGTTTAGGAATCATGTCGCCTCTCCTTTTCTAAGTTTCTTTAACGGCAAGCTGTCGACATCCCGTGCCAACAACCGCCAACAGAAAAAGTCTGGCGCCGACTCACGTCAAATAAAAGCAAAAGAGACAAGGAAAAATACCGTACTTTTTCGTTCCAATCGGCACGGAATGGAAATTCGGTCTTCTCCCCGAGCACTTACCTCTTTCGGCACACAGAATTCGCAATAGCGTAACGGCAAAAACTGCAACGTCATCTTTTACAGACCTTCGGTGACGCTTCCCATACCGACGGAAAAACAACTCCTCGCAATATTGTGTGTTTTCTTTTCGGTGTGCCTTGTCTGCCGCCGTCCATCGATACAATGGACTGACTATCCACGTTAACTGCAAGGTCCTCGTATGTCTTCTGCGTTCGCCTATCCTCTGCGCCTGCCCGGCTGGAAGCTTGCCGTGCACCTCGGCTTGTCGATCAAAACCGAAGTGTTGGTGGTTTTCGACAAGGAGAAGCAACACTTCGAGGCACGTTGCTACGACTTTGACCGCAAGCACCCGATTCAGGTCTGTGGTCCTGACGTACTGTCCTTGCAAAAGGCGTTGGATGCAGAATTTCATGCGGCGCTCAAAAAGGCCTTTCCCAAAGAACCTCTGATGCAGCCGCACCTACTGGTGAAACTTTCCTTGGTGCCGAACCTGCCGGAAAAATCATCTTCGCCTACCGCCGAGGAAATGCCGATGTTGCCGCGTTGCTGTTCGGCAAGAGCGTTCATGCGTTCAGAAAAATGAACCACTGTCGGAAAACCGAATCTTGCTGTTTTTGAATAGCTTGGTATGATGCGCCGAATTCTGCCGGCTCGAACAAATTTCGTCCTGTCGATTTTTTCTTTTTGAGATTCACACCGAACGCGGTGCTCGCTATGCTGGATTCCGTCAGCTTCAAGTACTTCCTGGGCGCACTCATTTCCCTGGTGGTCATCACCAATCCGCTTTCTAAAATTCCACTCTTCATGAGCCTTGCTGCAGGCATGACCCATGAGCAGAGAAAACAACAGGCCAACCTCGCTGCCATCTATTCGTTTGCAGTGATGTTTGTGAGCCTCATCGGCGGCAACCTGATTCTTTCCTTTTTCGGGATCAGCTTCGGCGCCATGCGTATCGCGGGCGGTTTCGTGATTGCCATCATCGGCACGCAAATGCTTTTCGGCGGTCAAGGTCCGAACAACGCCCCTGCCGTACAACGCGGCAAGGAAGACTATTCGTTCTTCCCGCTTGCGATGCCCGGTATTGCAGGTCCCGGCACCATTGCCGTCGTGATCGGATATTCCACCAAAATCGCCGAAGCACCCGAATTGACCTCCATGGCAGAAACGTTTTTTCTTACCACGCTTGCCATTTTGGTCACCAGCATCATTGCCTGGGTCACTCTGCGCTCAAGCGAATACTGCGCTTCCCGCATGGGTCCTTCGGGTATGGCCGTTTTCAGCAAACTCATCGGCTTTTTCCTGATCTGCATCGGGGTGCAGTTCATGGGATCCGGTGCCAGAGCCTTCATTGCCGGCGGCTAGCAACCTGTCTTTCAACATCCGCCTTGCTTTTTTTCAGTCACGCAAACGCTCGCTACATGGCCGCATCTTCACGACCGAAGCGAGCGTTTTCGCATGCCGATTGCCATTTGGGCAAACGATGGGAAAACCGTCGGTTGCGAACCGACATACCAATGCGGTCGAACTTATCTATCCGATTTTGTCGGCTCTATAGCAATACTCTGAGGGAAACCGCATTTCGTCTCCTGCACAGTCAATCGACTACAACCGTTAAGCGAATGCATCCTTCCTCCATCCGATGCACCTCTTCCAGTCTACTTAACCAATGCCAAGGCCACTGCCACTTCTTGCGCTAGGAAAGTCAGGTTTTCCTAACCTTAGAGCCAACAGCTTCGTTTATGTCGAAACGTCTCGGAGTTTCGATTTCGACTCTTCGTCGTTGGGAACACGAAGGACGCTTGGTTCCGGATCGTACAAAAGCCGGACACCGTCGGTACGATTTGGCGAAGATTGAAGAATGACGACCTTTCAGCTGGGATTTCGTACGAAGCTTGATCCGAACAAAGCTCAAGCCAACTACTTTGCGCGAGCCTGTAACGTGGCCCGGTTCTCCTAGAACTGGGCGCTCGAGCAATAGCAAAGGCAACATCGCCGAGACACAAGCTCAGGTCACTCATTTGCCTGCTCAAGCTGTGGACCAAATGCAAATCAAACGTTACGGCGGCATTCCGCGCGAGACAAAACTGCTCTGCGCCGCTCTGGTTTTCTGTGCGCAAGAACGACGTTTCGTTGCTTGGCAGGAAGTTTTGCCTAACTGAAAAATTCCGAGCCGCCGGGACCCATTTCAATCCGGCGACTCGGAAATTAACCTCATTGATTCAGACGCGAATCAGGCCTTGTCCAGATTCACGATTTCGTAGTTCTCGCTGCCCAATCCGATTTCTCGCATAGCCGAAAGCTGACGCAATCCATGACGCGATTCGATACGTTCGCGCAACGGAGCACTTGCTTCTCCCAGATCGTAAACAGCATCAACCGAGGCCTGTTCCACCGCCAGAAGATCAAGCGAAGCAAAGATCCCGATATCGGGCACTCGCGGAGCCTCAGCGGACGTTCCAGCACAGTCACAGTCCACGCTCATACGGCGCAGCACGTTGACGTAGCAAACATGGCCCTTGAAGTGGTCTGTAATGCCTTTGGTGGCATCAACCATGTTTTCCATAAATTCGCGTCCGGTAATACCCCACTGCTGACCGGTAGCCCCGGCGTGCAGCTGCTTCTTACCTGTGTGCGCGTCGGCGCAACCGATGGAGATGTTCTTGTTCGAGCCGCCGAAGCCGCCCATCGTGTGGCCTTTGAAGTGAGTCAGCGTCAAGAGGCTGTCGTACTTGAGCAGTCCCTTGCCGACACTGATTTCCTTGATGTGTTTGGCTCCCTTCACAGGAATCATGGCGGTTCCTTCAGCATCCATGATGTCCACCGGTGCAAACGTCCAGCCGTTGACTTTGAGCGTATCGAGGTGCTTTGCCGTCGTATCGCGATCACCCGGATAGTAGGTGTTGGTCTCAACGATCGTGGCGTTTTTGATGTCGTTGGCCAACAATTCCTTAACCCATTCGCGCGGCAGAATGTTGGGGCCGCCCTTTTCGCCGGTGTGCAGCTTCACCGCCACCTTGCCGGTGAGAACGGACGAGACCTTGGCAACGATCTTGCGTAAGCCGTCGGCCGACAAATCCCGCGTGAAATAGACCACGGACTTCGGACCCGAGCGCTTGGCAAGCGGCACATTCACAACGCTGCCGTCATCGACCTTGGCTACGGCACGCACCGCCTTGCCCGCCTTTTCTTCCGCGGATGACGTAAGCGGCAACCCAGCTGCCACACCTGCGGCCATCGCGCCGCCGATCAATACTCTGCGCTTCATTGTGTTTTTCCTCCAATCGACAGAATGCCGTTGAGGTTATTTTCCGCTGTCGGTCGTTTGTCGTCATGGCAAAAAATCTCAACAGGTTGCGTTTTTGACTCAAACGCAGACTTCCTTTGACTCGCAGGACCGCTTCTCTGCCTGTTCCTGACCGAAGTAAACTTTTTCCGGACGATTCTTTACTTCTCAAACCGCCCTGTCGGTTCAGCATCTCAGGAAAACATCATGGATTCCGCCATTCTCAGTGAAATGATCGAAACGCGCCGCCGACTCCACCAGCATCCGGAAGAAGGCTGGACAGAGTTCGAAACGACGTGGCTCGTCTACAACCGTCTCAAGGCACTCGGTTGCGAATCGGTTCTCACCGGCACGCGTCTGATCAATCCGGACTGCGTTCTCGGTCGCTCCGAAGCATTGGTCGAAAAAGCCGCGAACCGAGCCATTGCGGCAGGAGTTCCGGTCGAATTCATCGACGAAATCGAAGGCTACACAGGCGCGGCCGCCGTTATCGACACCGGTCGTCCCGGTCCCGTCTTGGCGCTGCGTTTTGACATGGACGCCTTATGTGTAGAAGAAACGACCGATCCCGAACATCTTCCCAACAAGCAAGGCTTTTGTTCTCAGTACGCCGGTTTGATGCACGCCTGCGGGCACGACGCGCATACGGCGTTGGGACTGGCCGTCGCCCGCTGGATCATGGAAAACCGCGAGCGCCTGACAGGCGTCATCAAACTCATATTTCAGCCAGCCGAAGAAGGCGTGCGCGGCGCCAACGCGATCGTGGGCTCCGGCTTTGTAGACGACGTGGATGTGATCCTTGCCTCGCACTGCGGAGGCGCCATCAAGTCAAAGCAGATCGGACTCGTCTACGACGGTCTTTTGGCCAGCACCAAGTTTGATATCCGCTTTACGGGTGTGCCGTCGCATGCCGGCAACCAGCCGCATGCAGGCAAAAGCGCGCTTCTGGCCGCTTGCAGCACCTGTCTGCAAATGGCCGGCATTCCGCGACACGGCGACGGTGCAACACGCGTGTCTCTTGGCAAACTCAACGCCGGCGAAGGCCGCAATATCACACCGGCCCACGCCTACATCCAAGCCGAAGTGCGCGGTCAGACGCCGGAGATCAACGACTTTCTCTGCCGCAATGTTGAGCATATCGTCAAAGGAAATGCCGAGGCTTATCAGGTGCAGTACGAGCTTGAACGCGTGGGCGAAGCCTCCACGATCGTTCCCTGCCCGGACATTCTCGAAGTCATAGGCAACGTAGCGCGCCAAACAGAGGGTGTGGCCGATGTCGTCGAACTGCGCAAACCGTCTGGCAGCGAAGACTATTCGCTCATGCTCAAGCGGGTCGTCGAGCGCGGCGGACGCGGCGCCATGTTCCGTTGGGGCTGCAGGCATCACGGACATCATAAGTCCGATTTCGACATTCAGGACACGGAAACGATGCCGGTGGCTTTCGGCGTCTTTACGGGCTGCGTTCTGCGTTTTAACGGCATTGAGTCGAGTGCGACGGACTGAAACTTGCAGCTACCGAACTTGATGACCGGCGACGTGCGGATGCTCAATGGCTCTCAATTTCGACTTTTTTGATTTCGATCGGAAACGGTAACGAAAAAGTCGTAGTCCGATGCCTTTCGTTTGTTGTTACTCTTTTGCCGTTTGTGTGATTTTTAAAACGACAAATGGGAGACACAACACAAATGAAAAAGACCATTGCGGCCGTTGTCTGCGCCGCTGCCGCCGCCATCTCGGTTCAGGCTCACGCCGAAGACACCAAGGTGCTTCGCATGGCCTGCGAAAGTACCTACGCGCCGTTTGTTTTCTTTGACAGCGAAACCGGCAAACTCAAAGGGTTTGAAATCGACCTGCTTGAGTATGTCGCCAAAGACATGGGCCGCAAGCTCGAAGTGACCAACATGGGCTTTGACGCGATCATTCCGTCGATGCTCACGGGTATCACCGATGTCGGTGCTTCGGCCTTTACGATCACGCCCGAGCGCGCCAAGCGCGTGCTTTTCTCCAAGCCCTACTACATCTCGGGCCTGTCGATTCTTGTGCGCGCCGAAGACAAGGACAAGATCAAGAGCGTCAAGGACATTGAAAACTGCACGATTTGTGCGCAAATCGGCACCTCGGGCTCCATGCGCGCGGCAAAAGTCCCGGGTGCTACGGTTCGCAACTTCAACACGATCAACGACGCCTATCTCGAGCTCGGCAACAAGGGCTGCAAAGCCGTGATCACAGATCGCCCCGTGACGGCCTACTTCCTTGCGGCGCGTCCTGAAACCGCCAAGACCTACTACCATCTTCCGGAGGTTCTCAACAGCGAATCCTTTGGCTTTCCGGTGAGCAAAAACAAGCCGGAACTCATGAAAGCCATTGATACGGCCATTGACAAGGCCCGCGCCAACGGCGAATTCACCAAGATGTACGTGAAGTGGTTCGGTGAAGAACCACCCAAGGAACTGTTGAAGTAATCCGAAGATCCAAACTCAGGCGTCGGTTGGAGAATGTACCGACGCCTTTTAGTACACGCTTTTCTTTTGGGAGGCGTTGATTCTGATTGCACGCAGAGATTTTGTTGACGGCTGTGGTCTTTTGACAGCGGTACGAGTCCTTCGCTGAACAATGTTCCAAAACTGTTTGGTGAACCCGATCTCAAACGCCGCAAAGTAACACTCCCGTTAGTAACATCGTTGTTACTAACAAAGCCGTCAATTCGCCTATCTCTTTTCTCATCACCTCTTTGCAAGCGATCACTCTTCTGGCACAATTGCCGCCGATCAAGCGGATTTCTCAGTGTTTACCGTGACCTTCGGGTCGATCAAACCTGAACTACAAACCACCCCGACGCGGGCGTTTGCCTGCGCGGATGCAAGAGTGTGGAGCCTACCCATAGCGGTGGACTCTTCTTGTCGTTTCGGTGGGTTTTCGCCTGTTGTCGGTTTCAAACACCCTCAACTTCAAAAGGAAAACCCATGCCCATGACATTTACCTCCTGCATCCCGGCTCAAAACTTCGGACTTGCGTCCGAGACAACGATCCCGGGTTTTCAGCCTTTGCAGCTTTCCCCTCCTGCGCCCGCTCAATGCGTTGCCGTCGACCCGTGCCACGTCTTTGAAGAATCGTTTCTTGAAGACTTTGTGCTGTGGTGGACATGGCACGACACCCGTACGCCGCTCTACATCGCGGGACCCACGGGGTGCGGCAAGACAACCTCCGTTCTTCAGTTTCTCGCACGCGTCAATGTTCCGGTCATCTCCGTGACCTGTTCACGTCGCTTCGTGAAGGACGATCTTGTCGGCCGCTGGGGCGCACACGAAGGAAGCTTTGCCTGGATCGACGGCCCCGCGACCATCGCGTGGAAAACGGGAGCCGTGCTGCTCATTAACGAATTTTCGCTGGCGCCACCCGAAGTCTGGGTGGGTGCCAACGACATCTTCGAGGGGCAGCCCATCACGATCGAGAAGACAGGTTTGAGCATACCGAGACACGACAACGCCCGAGTCATCGTCACCGACAACTGCCGTTGCGGAACGTTGCCCGAATCGGCCTACAGCTCGCGCAATCAGCAAGACGTCAGTACGTGCGATCGCTTCTGGCACCTTCAGGCCTCCTGGCCCTCGCCGGAAGTGGAAACACGTATCGTTCTTGCGCGCTGTGAGCGTGTCGTGCCCGGCGGATTGCCGGCCCCTGCGCCCGACATCCTTGCCCGGTGTGCCGCCCGCTTTGCCCAAGCCTCGCGCACGAACCCCGCTCGTGATGCGGATTTCGCAAGCGACGATGTGCCTCCGGCATTGAGCACGCGCGTGTTGATTCGCTTGTGCGAAATCCTCACGCAGTTGCTCGCAAGCGGCATCGCTCCCGATCAGGCGCTCGCGCGAGCCGTCAGGCTTGCCATCGGCAGCGCTCTGACGGATCAAGCATGTTTGGCGCTCATGGAGCTTGCGGCATTTCACTTTGCTCCGCTCTTTGAGTCACTGGGCTCTGCGGCCAAAAAGTGTCGTCGCCAAGCGCGGCTGCAGACGCTTGACTAAGCCGCCGCCAGACTCTTCGACCACCTCCTTTCTTTGCGGTTTTCCCCCGAAGAACAGTCCTCTCGACTCTTCCGCCCCCGTTCTCCGTCCTTCCGGCTCAAGATCCGTGACTTGTCTGCGACGCGCTTTATCTGCACGTCTTCGACAAGCGTCGGGTTCTTTTGCGCGCGCAACGGACCGCAACGGGGTCTTTTCTTTTGGAAATTCCCGATGCAGCACGATCCCCGCCCCGAACCCTCCCCCATGACTGACGCCGAAATCGCAAAACTCATCCCTCCGAAAGGAAAAGAGAGTTTTGTGCACTGGTACTTCATGCACATTGATCTTGAACCCGACTGGAGAACCGCCATGCCTTCCTGCGGACCTCGCTTTAGCGGGCTCTCGGAAAAGCAGTTTGCGGATCTCTACGCAGAAAATCTTCCGGCCAAAACGGCTCGCCTTGAAAACATCGATGCCGGGTGCCGCCCCCGCCCAAATTGCCTCAAAAGGCTCCGCGCAGGACCAAGCCCCTCAAACGGTGTTTGCGCGGCCGCTTCAAGCGCCCGCCTCAGAGAGCAGCCAAAGCTGTAAGTTAAACCGTCCGAGTCGACTGCCGCCGATGGCTTTGACTCGACCGATTTGCCGGCTGAAATGTTTGCGGTTTGTTTCTTTGCGCTCTTTGCCTTTTTCCCGACACGTTCTTCTTTTGCACAAAGAATGGGACGTTCGGGAAAAAGGCGAGCGTAAAGATTTCCTGCCTTCGTTTTTGTTTTTCCGTCTATTTCAAGTCAGCCGCATGCCGCTATCCTCGAAACCCTGCGCGTCCTCGCCCGCTCAGAGCCGACATCTGAGGACAAACGGTCACGTCGGCGCATCGGATTGCAAAGCGTCGTTTAATGTGCTCGCCGGCCGACTTTTGCAGCGGCTGTGTCTCTCGTCGGGCTTTCGCAACGGTTTTCGGCAAACCTTGGAGGCGGTCTTAACCGGTCTTCCCTACGCCGACAAAAAACGGTATCAAAACCTCTGTCTGTCGCTTCTGCGATCCATTCTGGATTCAGAACTCAGAGGCAACGTGCGATTGATCGAAATGCTTCTCTCGGCGGTTGCCGCGCTCTTGCGTTCGGGTTTTAAAACCGCAGTTTTGCTTGATTGCGACGCACAAAGTCTGCTGCAGGCGATGCTTGAAAACGAAGCGCAACTGACGCGGATTTGCCGGACATACGAACGAAGCGGGCTAACCGCTCTTGCTCTTCTCTGCAGTTTTTACGCAACCGTTCAAAAAGAGCGCGGCGACACGTCGCAATCGTCGGTCTTTGCCCGTCTTCTCTTCGTGCGGCATTCGTTTGCCGCATTCATCGCCTCGGCCTCAACGGCAACACTTCTGCGGACGCTCACAAGCGTGCGCATCCGCCCTCAAGAGAAGTCCCCCGTGCGGCTTTTTTTGTCGCCTGAATTTTTCGCGCCCGTTTTTCATAGTCACCTGCACAGCCACCCTCTTTCGTTTGTCAACGACCTGCCCCACACCAATGCACCGGCCTCACGCGAAAGAGAACTCCTGCAGCTTTTGTCACATGCCGGTCTTGTTGGCGCCACGCATCGGGCGCGCCGCTGGACCGACGACGGTCGATTGACCGATGAGATCCTGTGGGAACTCGGCCGAGCAACCGTCCGACGCCTCTTCTCGCTCATCACTTCCGAGACGGCCATGGCCCTGCAGGACGCCGCCTATGACTACCTGCAACTTGAAAGTGACTCCCAATGCATCATTGATCGGTCCGACAGTGCCGGTAAAACAAAAAGGGCCTCCCCGACGATGTTGTGTCATCCAGTGATCAACGGCGCGGTTGCGACAGTCGGGTTGTTCTCCTGGGCAAATGCCGTCTTGGTGCAAGCTCTTGCCCGCGTGAGCAAAACCGTGAAAACCGATCACGGCGCCCGGCGTTTTTTCGTTATCGGATTTCAAGCGCAGGAAAACGCCGACACTGCCTCTCCTTCCGGTCGTTTGTCCCGAACTCCATACGCAACCTCCGGCTTTTGCGAGGAGTATCTTTCGGTTCGCAAACAAACACTGGAGACGGTAACGGACAACCCCCATTTTTTGCCTGCACTTCCCATCGGGCTATTTGTGCCGTCTCGGTTCTTTGCGACGCCGCCGGCACTTTGGCTTGCTCCTTTGGAAGCGCTCGGGCTTGCCGTCATCTGCACGCGCGCGCCGGCAAACGCCGTTTCCGTCGAGAAAGCAGAGGAACCGTCGAAGCAGTCACATTTCAAAGACACTTACCGATACGAATCGGGCGTGCTCTTTTTGTTTTTCGATTCCACGGACACTGCCCGTTGGTGGCTGAAACGGCTGTGTAAAGGTGATTTCGCCGACTTCAAGCAGACTTCGCGAGCCCGTCTTTTGAAGCACTTTCTTCTCACTGACGTTATGGCGCGGCTGCTGCGAATTCTTGTTTTACAGACTCGTCAAGCCGATCAGAGCGTCGGGCATCAAATCCTCGGACAAAGTGCGGCGCTCGCCGAAACCCCGACGGGCGAAACAGTGCGGCGCGAGCTCAAAAAGTTTCTACCCGTTCAACATTTTCGCAAGGTCTGTGCCGCCTCCTTTGCCGAATTGGCTCACGGTTTTCTGGCGCACGACCTGCAGCACAAGGGCCGAACCGACGTCGCCACCGGACTCGAAGCTGTGATCGAAGCCCAAAAACGACAGTTGGCCAGCGCCCGCAGCAAACGGCTCAAACGCATTGCGGCTCGACCCGATCCTTAACCGTTGAATTCTTTCAGATTTTCTCGTATGTCCCTGATCAAACTTCTTACCCACCGACGGCGTTCGATTTTTACGGCCGGCACCGACGCGGTGCGTGCCGACACGTGGCGCCCCGCCGTCGA
>ERZ779895.1295-NODE-1295-length-27976-cov-9.023244_pt1 | contig 27976 bp, 20 predicted proteins | sample MGYA00511093_ERZ779895 | MGnify/ENA primary metagenome ERZ779895 (study PRJEB29588, sample SAMEA2142970) | human gut metagenome | biome: human gut; feature: human-associated habitat; material: faeces | place: Denmark | collected 2008/2010 ... | reverse complement strand
GGCGGCTGCTGCTGGACGCTTGGGACCGCCGCAAGGACCCCGCGGAGCCGCGGGTCTTTACCGCACCCACCACCGGGCGGCCCATGGACCTCTCCCGGCTGACCACCGTCACCCGCACGGCGCTGATCCGGGGCGGCTTGGAGCATGTGAACCTGCGGAACCTCCACACCTGGGTCCGTCAGGGGGATCGGGCCCAGCTTTTGATGGCTCAGGCCGAGGAGCAGGGCTGGCTGACCCGTGAAGCGGTCATGGAGCGGCTGGGCGTGTCCAAAAGCACTGCCCGGCAGTACCTTCTGGAACTGCGGGAGGCGGGCAGGCTGGTGCGGGTGGGCACCCGGTACTACCCCGCCGGGGCGGTGGCGGACCCCGATGACCATCTGGACATCATCCGGGCCTATCTGCAGGAGCACGGCATCGGCCGCCGTCAGGATTTCATCCGCCTGCTGGGCCTCGAACCGGAGCAGGGGACGCTGCTCCTCCGGCGGCTGACGGACCGGGGCGAGCTGGTCCTCACCGGGCGGCATTACACCCTGCCGGAGCAGGAGAAATGACCCTCGTTTTGCCCCGAAAACACCGAAACCGGTCAAGGTCCGCCTTGGCCGGTTTGTTACGTTCAAACGTTGCGTGAATGGCACAGTTCTGCATAAAAACGCTGCTTTTTTGCACTTGTATTACATCCAGGCCGGAACTATTTACATTCGGAAATGGGGCTGATAAAGTGGCCTTGCAAAGCAGGATACCCGGAACATGCCCCCGGTTCAGATATTGGGTAGGCTAGCCACGATATGTAAATCGGGGCGGTAAAGGGGAAGCCGGTTTTGCAAAAACCAACTCCCGACAGGGAGAATCTAAAAGGAGGAAACCCCATGAAGAAGTTCCTTTCTCTGGTACTGGCTCTGGTAATGACCATGTCTCTGGTCACTGTCTCTGCTGGTGCCAAGGACTTCACCGACAGCAGCAAGATCACCTATTCTGAAGCTGTCGACGTGATGTCCGCCGTGAAGGTCATCGACGGCTATGCCGAAGGTGACTTCCGTCCCACCGCCACCCTGACCCGTGGCGCTGCTGCCAAGATCATCTGCAACCTGATCCTTGGCCCCACCACCGCATCCGCCCTGGTGGCTGACGCCGCTCCTTACAAGGACGTCCCCACCAACCACACCTTCGCTGGCTACATTGCTTACTGCCAGAAGGAAGGCATCATCTCCGGTTATGCTGACGGCACCTTCAAGCCCGCCAACACTCTGACCGGCTATGCCTTCATGAAGATGCTGCTGGGCGCTCTGGGCTATGACGCTTCCCGCGAGGGCTACACCGGCGCTAACTGGTCCATCTCTGTCGGCAAGCGCGCTCTGAACGCTGGCCTGGCTGATGGTCTGGTCGGCGACTTCAACGGTGTCAAGGCTGTCACCCGTGAAGAGGCCTGCCTGTATGCCTTCAACATGCTGCAGGCTGACATGGTCGAGTACGAGAAGAACTCCACCATCACCGTCGGCAACGTCACCGTGACCGACAACTCTGCCGCTAAGTCCAAGCGCTGGAGCAGCTCTTCTGTCAACGATGGCAACATCGACAGCAAGGGCGGCGACGGCTATGTCCAGTTCGCTGAGGAGTACTTCAACAAGCTGGTCAAGGAGAGCGACATTGCTGATGACTTCGGCCGTCCCGCTACCAAGTGGACCTACAAGGGCGTGAAGGTCGGCACCTATTCCAAGACCGCTGACGTGACCTACACCGAGAACGTCAAGCTGGGCACCATCTACGCTGACCTGAAGATGTCCGATAAGGACGAGAAGGCTGTTGTTTATGTTGACGGCGTCGAGGGCGATACCTTTGCCAATGTCAAGAAGGGCAACGACCTGAAGCTGGGTGACGTCCGCTTCAATGCCACCAGCGATTGCAATGTTGGCAACGGCACTCTGACCGAGGTCTTCCTGGATCGCGATGCCAACAAGGTCACCATCGTCTGCATCAACACCTATGTTGCCGAGGTCAACAAGACCATCGCTGCTACCAAGTCCAAGGACGCTTATATCACCCTGTCTGCGATCACTGGTTCCGTTGCGCCTGGCGACGAGTTCAAGACCACCGGCTTCGAGTCTGACGACATCGTTCTGTACACCTATGCTAAGGGCGACATCCAGTCCGTTGAGAAGGCTGAGTCCGTCAACGGCGCTCTGAACAAGATCGTCACCGGCAAGAAGGTCACCATCGGTGATAAGGAGTATAAGTACAGCAACAACTACTCCAACAAGGATGCTCTGAACATTGAGAGCGAGTACGATGTGTTCCTGGATAAGTATGGCTATGCCATCTACACCAGAGAGACTGAGTACACCGTCGCCGACTATGCCTTCCTGCGTCAGCTGGATACCGCCAACAATGTTTTCGGCACCGACAAGGCTGCCCTGCTGACCGTGGACGCCAAGTACAAGACTGTTGACACCAAGAAGGATTACACCACTGGCCTTGGAAGCACTTCCCTGACCGAGATCGGTGCTACCGGCGCTCATATCGTGATCGCCAAGGAGACCTCCAATGGCGAGTATCGTCTCAGCTCCGTCAGTGGCACTGTGAACAAGAACGCGACCGCCGTTTCTGACGACTTCGTGATGAAGAGCGGCGTGGCTCAGATCAAGGTGGACGGTTCTACCAAGATCTATGCTAACAGCAAGACCGTCTTCGTGGTCGTGAAGACTGATGCTTCCGGTCATGTGGTCTCCAAGACTGCCTACACCGGCATCAACAACGCTCCTACCATCAAGGCTAAGAGCGGCTCTACCACTGGTCTGGCCACCACCTACTACTGCCGCAACACTGACATTGCCACCGTCATGTTCATCAATGTGGATACCACCAAGTATGACGTGACCGCTGGCAACCAGGATGTCATCTTCTTCTCCCCCGAGTCTGCCTCCAAGAAGACCGAGGATAAGGATGATGTCTACTACACCTACAGCGCTGTTGTGGACGGCAAGATCACCGAGGTGAAGGTTGCTGCTGATGTCAACATCGACAACACTTCTTCTGACGGCTACATGAGCTACGGGAACACCACTTCTGCGCATCCCCTGGTGTACACCGGTGCCACTTACACCGATGGCGTGATCACCGATCTGACCACTCTGACCAATCGTTATGCTACCGTGACCGGCACCGCTAAGCTGGACGGCGAGTACAACGTCAAGCTGGGTGGCAAGAACTTCGTTGTTGCTTCCGACGCGAAGGTGTTCTTCCTGGATGATGACGGCGTCATCACCGAGGGCAACATCAAGTCTGTCCGCAACTCTGACACCGACATCGCTACCTACACCGTTAAGGACGGCCAGGTGACCAACCTGTTCATCCAGCAGTACTTCGAGAACAACGCCTCCTCTGGCAGCACTGTTGTTGCCCCCGGCACTGTGACCGCTCTGACCTACAACAACAGCACTGGTGTTGTGTCCGTGACCGGTTCCAAGGCTGGCAAGTACACCGTGACCGTTGAGGTTCTGTCCAACGGTACCTATGTGGAGGCTGCTGCTTACACTGTGAACGTCGCCTCTGACGGTGCTTCCGCCACCGTGGCTGTTGGCACCCTGACCGCTGGCAACGCCCGTATCCTCTGCGGTGGTAAGACCGTTCTGGCCTAATCCACTCTAAGGAACAACCATCAAGACTCATCTGAGTTGAGATAACATGACCCCCGCTCCGAAAGGAGCGGGGGCTTTGTGTTGATTTGGGGCGTCCCGATCCGTCTTAAAAAAATGCCTTGCCGTCCATCGTTTCCCTTTCCGTTCCCGTCGATTCCTGCACCCCTCGCCCTCCGTCCCTCGTACCTCGCCCCTCAAAAAATACCCTTCTTTCCCCGAAAAAACACGGGAAAAACGTTGAAAACACTTGTTTTCTCAGGCATATAGGACTATAATGAAAAATATCTATGACCAGATGGGCCTTGCGCCTGTTTCCGTTTCCATCCGCGGGGATCCGCCCCGCCTGATTTTGAAACTTCCCCGCCTGCTCCGGGTTACAATTTTAGAACAAACCAGCGGTTGTAACAGACCGCTTTTTTAGCGGCTGTGCCCCGCTTTTGACCGTGAACTCTCATATAGGAGGCTTCTGCTTTGAGCGCGAAAAAATCAAGAAAAGACAATATTCCCGCCCCGGCGGCCAAACCCTCCGCCCCGGCTGAACATACAGAGAAAACCCCCGTGTCCGCCGCTCCCCGGCAGGGCTGCTGTGCGGACGGCGGGTTCACCCGGAAAGATACCCTCATGGTGGTGCTCTTTTCTGTCCTGCTGTTTTTGGCCATGACCGTCCAGACAGGAAGAATGAGCATGATTCTGTGCGCGCTGGCCTTCCTGAGTTTACTTGGCAAAAAGCCGCTGTCTCGCTTTGAGCAACGGCTGTCCGTGCCTGTATTGGGCCTTTTGGCTTTCGCCATCGTCTACGGCGCGGCGGCCATCTATTCTCCCTTTGGAGCCAACGCCAAGTCCGAGTTTTATAAATTCATCGCCGCGTTCTCCCTTGCGGTCATTCTGCTGTCCCGCTTTGAGCGGGAGCACGTTCCCGGCCTGCTGTGGGGCGGCACGTCCGTTTCCACCGTCATCGCTCTAATCTCTCTGGATATGAGCTGCGGTCAGGTGCTGTTCGGGCTTTTTAACGCTTTGATGAACGCCTTGGGCACGGATTACACCAGCGCTTTACAGGAAAGTGCCGCCGCCCGTGTCAACGGCCTGTACAACGATGCCAACGTAACGGCCTGCCTCTTTTCTCTTGCGCTGTTCGCAGCCCTGTATCTGCTGAAAAATTCCACCTGCGTCTGGCGGCGTCTGGCCGCGTCTCTGCTGGCGGGCGTCAACGCCGTGAGCCTGCTGCTCACCGGCAGCCGCGGCGCGCTGCTCTGCTTCGCTGTGTCCTGCCTTGTCTGGCTTATCTCGGAGCGGGTCAACCGGGTGGGCCTGTTCCTCCTGTTGGTGGAAACGGCAGTGTCCATGCTCGCCGTCGGTGTTCCTGCTTCCTCCATGGTGACCAACGGTAACGAAACGGCGGTTGCACTATGCCTGTTCAGCGGTCTGATCCTCTTTGCGCTGGCTGCGCTGGCCGGACGGCGTCTGACCGTTGTGTTGTCCGCTCACAAAAAGGCGGCGATGGCCGCAGTGGGCGTGCTCTGCGCCGTGCTTGTGGTCGGCTGCGCCGCTGTATTTCTCCATACTGGCCCTTACACTTTTCAAACTGACGATTCCTATGTTATCTACGTTCTGCCGGATGGGATCACGGGGAACGCGGCCATTACCGGCGATGTAGACGGCGACCCGCAGATCGAGGTTTATACCCAATCCCGTTTGGAAGGAATTTCCGCCAATAGAGCGAAGCTGTATGACGGGCCGCTTTCTCAGTGTGTCTTCACCGTGCCGGAAAATAGCGGCAATCTTTATGCCGCTATCACCGGACAGGCAGGGGAGACGCTGCGGAGCATGGCGGTCAGTGGCGGGAAGAAAATCACTTTGAATTATCCCTGGTTGCCGGAGGCGATCTCGTCACGGCTGCTGTCGGACAGCTTGCTGGAAAGCAAGAGCTTCGCCCTGCGATTGGAATTTGATAAGGACGCATGGAAAATTTTCTCCACAGCGCCGATCCTTGGCCGGGGCCTCGGTTCCACGGAAAACGTGACCCGCTCCGTTCAGTCCTTCCAGTATGAATCCAAATACGCCCACAACCACCTGCTGCAAACCATGTCCGACACCGGCATCGGGGGGACGGTCTTTGCGCTGGCCTTTGTGCTGGGGTCTGCGTGGCTGTGCCTGCAAGCCGTCCGGAAGGAGAAGGACAGTCTGGCCGCCGCGCTGCTGGCGGTGTGGGTCATGATGAACCTCCACAGCCTCATGGAGATCAGCTTCTCCGTCCGGGGCTTCAAGTGCTTCGCCTATGTGCTGCTGGCACTGCCGGTCCTGCTCTATGCCAAACCGCTGTTGGCGGGGGAGACTGCCAAGGCGCGGAAGCAGGCGAAAACCGTCGGTATTCTGGTGACAGTTGTATACGCTCTGTATCTGGCCGTGTTCGGCGGACTGCTGGAAAGCGCCCGCATGACGGACCGGAAGGCGGAGAATTTCCAGACCAGCGACGTCTATGAATATCTAAATTTCCTCCGTAGCTGTGTCCGGGGAGACATGTTCGACCATGACAGCTACCAGCGGGACTATGTGGCCACTGCCGTGCAGCTGGATGATCGGAGATATAACGGCGATCTGCTGAACTATGTGAAGCAGCTGCGCGCCTCCGGCACCTATGAGAATGACAGCGCGCTATCCCGGTATTATTACCTGCCCCGTCAGGAGTGGAGCGAGCTGTTTGACTGCTCTCTGGAGGGCATCCATCAGGTGCGTTCCAGCCCGGACGGCTGGAACTATCAGATGGACTTCTACCGCGAGGAGGTCCTGCCCGCCATGGGTGCGGACAACGTGTCCGCCTTTGTGGACGGCGTTCTATCTTTGGGCGAGGCGCTGGACGCCATGAACGGCGAAGGCCGGTTGGAAACGGTGGGACTGAACGAGACGAATCAATCGTTTTTGACGCTGTGCCGCTCCGTGAAGGAGCAGGGCATCTCCGGTCAGGACGCCTACACTGTGCTGTCCCTGATGGTCCAAAGCGGAGAAGAGGAGGCGGAGGATTCCGCCCAATAAGTAACAGACACCGGAAAACCGGTGAAGGAGTTCCTATATGAGCCGATTTCGGAAACAGCTGCTGTTTTTCTGCGACGCTTTTTTGTTCGCGGTGGCAGTGGCAGGTTACAAGTTCATCACGGTGCTGCTGCCCTATACCGAGGTCGGCGCCAAAGGCAGCTTCCCGAAAAATGTGCTGTTGCTGTATGGGTGCACCGTCATTGCCCAGCTTTTGTTCAAGACCTATGACAGCTTGTGGCGGTACGCCGAGAGCCGGGAGTATCTGGTGCTGATGTGTGCAGCCGTCTGCGGATTCGGCGCCTATGAGATATTCAGCCGGGTCTTGCTTCACGAGGCCATTTCCTTCGTTCTGCTGGCAGCCATCGCCAGCCTGTGGGTGCTGGAAATGCTGGCCGTGCGGTTTGGCTACCGGATGTACCGGACGTTCAGCATCCAACGAGATCAGCCGGGAGCGATTCCTGTGGCCATCATTGGCGCAGGTTCGGCCGGCGTGCAGCTGCTCAATGAGATCCAGCACAACCCTAACAGCCGCTACCACGTCCAGTGCTTTTTTGATGATGACCCTGCTAAGGTCAACAAGCGCATCCGGGGCGTGCCCATCAGCGGATCTATTAGTCAGGCATTGTCCCGCATGCGGGCCATGGACATCCACGAGGCCATTTTTGCCATCCCCTCCATGGATGATCTCCACCGTAAGGAGATCCTGCGGCAGTTAGCGGACCGGAGCATCAGAGTTTCCACGCTGCCCAGCACGCTGGAGCTGATCGACCGGAAGCCTATCCGCCAGCAGCTTCGTGAGGTACGGATCGAGGATCTGCTGGGCCGTGATACCATCGAATTGGATATTTCCGCCGTGGCGGGCCTGCTGTCCGGGCGCACCGTGCTGGTCACCGGGGGCGGCGGCTCCATCGGCAGCGAGCTGTGCCGCCAGATCGTCAAGTACGATCCCAAGCGGCTGGTCATCTTCGATATTTACGAAAACAACGCCTACGACATCCAGCAGGAGCTGCTGTATCAGTACGGCAGAGATCTGCCCCTCAGCGTGGAGATCGGCTCCGTCCGTGACCCCCGACGGCTGGAGCTGTTGTTCGATACCTACAAGCCCGACGTGGTGTTCCACGCCGCCGCCCATAAGCACGTCCCCCTGATGGAGACCAGCCCTCAGGAGGCCATCCGCAACAACGTGTTCGGCACGCTGAACACCGTCCGGGCGGCAGATGCCCACGGCGTCAAAAAGTTCATCCTGATCTCCACGGATAAGGCCGTGAACCCCACCTCCGTCATGGGCGCCAGCAAGCGCCTGTGCGAAATGGTAGTGCAGTCCATGGCCGGGTGCAGCCAAACCACCTTTGCCGCGGTGCGCTTCGGCAATGTGCTGGGCTCTAACGGTTCCGTGGTGCCCCTGTTCCGCCGCCAGATCGCGGCGGGCGGCCCTGTCACCGTGACGGACAAGCGCATCATCCGCTATTTCATGACTATTCCCGAAGCCGCCCAGCTGGTGCTGGAGGCGGGAGCCATGGCCAAGCAGAACGAATTGTTCGTGCTGGACATGGGCCGTCCGGTGAAAATCATCGAACTGGCGGAGAATATGATCCGTCTGTCCGGTTACGAGCCGTACCGGGACATTGAGATCGTGGAGACCGGTCTGCGCCCCGGCGAGAAGCTCTACGAAGAGCTGCTGATCGCCAGCCGGGATCTGGAAAAAACGGTTAACGGCATGATCTTCGTGGAGCACCAGCCCCCGGTGACGCCGGAGGAGCTGGAACGGAAGCTGACGCTGTTGAACGACGCGCTGGAAAAAACCATGCGGACGGAAGATATTTCCTGCATCCGGGAGGTGCTGCACCGGGTGGTGCCCACCTTCCACGAGCCGGAGGAGGTCAACCGGACACAGGGCGAGGAAGTAGAGGTTTCCGCCCCAGCGGTATCCTGACCGCCTGAAGTCCGCATTATCTGAAAAAAGGAAGTGTCCGTATGTTTTCCCCTGAAAAAATCGCTTTTCAGTCCTTTGGAAATAAGGTCTGGCTTGCCACGCCCACCATGCACGGCGAGGAGCTGGACTATATCCGCCGCGCCTATGACACCAACTGGATGAGCACTGTGGGCGAAAATATCAACGAGGTCGAGCGCATTGCCGCTGAAAAAGCGGAGGTCGGTTATGCGGTCGGCCTCTCCTGCTGCACCGCCGCGCTGCATTTGTGCGTGAAGCTGGCGGGGGAGCGGCTCTACGGCAAGCCCCCCCTCAGCCACGGCGCGCTTGAGGGGCGGCGTGTGTTCTGCTCGGACATGACCTTTGACGCCACGCTCAACCCCGTGGTCTACGAGGGCGGCATCCCCGTCTTTATCGACACCGAGGCGGACAGCTGGAACATGGACCCTGTGGCTCTGGAAAAGGCGTTTGCGCTCTATCCCGAGGTGAAGCTGGTGGTCATGGCCCATCTCTACGGTTTCCCCGCCAAGGTGGACGAGATCAAGCGCATCTGCGAAAAACACGGCGCGCAGCTCATCGAGGACGCCGCCGAGGCCATGGGCGCCACCGTCAACGGCAAGCAGTGCGGCAGCTTCGGCGACTACGCCGCCATCTCCTACAACGGCAACAAGATCATCACCGGCTCTGCCGGCGGCTGCCTTCTGACCAACTCCCTTGAGGATGCCAACCGTGCCCGCAAATGGGCGACGCAGGCCCGGGAGAATGCCGCGTGGTATCAGCACGAGGAAGTGGGCTACAACTACCGCATGAGCAACGTTGTCGCAGGCGTGGTGCGGGGCCAGTACCCCCATCTGGAGGAACACATCGCTCAGAAAAAGGCGATTTACCAGCGCTACCGCGAGGGACTGCGGGATCTGCCGGTGACGATGAATCCCATTGTTGACGGCACCGAGCCGAACTACTGGCTCTCCGCTCTGGTCATCGACCGGGACGCCATGTGCGCCCAGCTCCGTGATGACAGCCGTGCCCTTTACTATCCGAAGGAAGGGAAGTCCTGCCCCACGGAAATTTTGGAGGTCCTGGCAAAGTACAACGCCGAGGGCCGCCCCATCTGGAAGCCCATGCACATGCAGCCCATGTACCGTATGCACGAGTGCATTGGCCGGGAGGGCAGCCTCCGCTGCCGCACCAACGCCTATATCGCCGGCGGCGTTCAAGACGTGGGCGCGGACATTTTCCAGCGGGGCCTGTGCCTGCCCAGCGACAATAAAATGACGGAGGAGCAGGTGGACGGCATCATCGCACTGATCCACGCCTGCTTTGCGTGAGAAAACGAACATAGGAAGTTATTTTTGTGAAACAGGCTAAGCAGGGCGTCTACGCCCGTTACATCAAGCGAATATTGGATATTCTTCTCTCCGGCTGCGCCCTCATCGTGCTGTCCCCGGTGCTGCTGATCGTGGCCGTTCTGGTGCGGACAAAGCTGGGAAGCCCCGTCATTTTCTGTCAGGAGCGCCCCGGTAAGGACGAGAAGATCTTCAAAATGTATAAGTTCCGCTCCATGTCGGACGCGCGGGACGAAAACGGCGAGCTGCTTCCCGACGAGGTCCGGCTGACGAAGTTTGGCCGCGCCCTCCGCTCCACCAGCCTTGACGAACTGCCGGAGCTTTGGAACATCTTCAAGGGCGATATGTCCATCGTTGGCCCCCGGCCCCAGCTGGTGCGGGATATGGTGTTCATGACGCCGGAGCAGCGTCTCCGCCATACCGTGATGCCGGGACTGACGGGGCTTGCACAGGTCAGCGGACGCAACGCGATCTCCTGGGAAGATAAACTGGCCACGGACCTGCGCTATATCCAACACATGACCTTCTTGGGCGACGTGAAGATCGTTCTGCTCACAGTGAAAAAGGTCTTTTGCCGGGAGGACATCTCCGCTGACGGCATGGACACTGCCGAGGATCTGGGCGATTACCTGCTCCGAACGGCGCAGGTGAGTGAGGAAGCATATCAGGAATTACAGGCAGAGAGCAAAGCGCTGCTCCTTACTGCCGGGAAATAAAGGAATTGATCCATGAATATCTGGCTCATCAACCACTACGCCGTGCCGCCGAAGTACTACCCGCTGGCGCGGCAGACCAACTTCGCTAAGTATCTCATGGCAATGGGGCATACCGTGACCATCTTTGCCGCAAGCTCCGTCCATAATTCGGACGTCAACCTCATCACCGACGGGCGGAAATGGCGGGAGGAGACGGTGGACGGCGTCCACTATGTTTACATCAAGTGCTGCGATTATCAGGGCAGCGGCCTGAAGCGCGTCTACAATATCTGCGAGTTCGCGTGGAAGCTACCAGGCGTCTGCAAGCAGTTCCCCAAGCCGGATGCCATCGTGGCCACCTCCATGCCGCCGACCTCCTGCGCCATGGGCGTCCGGATGGGCCGCAAGTGGGGCTGTAAGACCGTGGCGGAGATCGCCGACCTCTGGCCGGAGAGCATCGTGGCTTACGGCATCGCCGGGCCTCATAACCCTGCCGTTCTTTTTCTTCGGTGGCTGGAAAAGTGGATCTACAAAAAAGCCGATGCCGTGGTGTTTACCATGGAGGGCGCTTACGATTACATCACCGAGCAGGGCTGGGAGAAGGACATCCCCCGCTCCAAGGTGCACTACATCAACAACGGTGTCGACCTGAAACTGTTCAACTACAATAAAGAGCATTACCACGTGGACGATCCGGACCTTTTGAATCCGGAGCTGTTTAAAATCGTTTTTACCGGCACATTGGTCACGTCAAACAACATAGACGGCATGTTGGATTTAGCAAAGCGGCTGCAAAAGTATCCGAATGTGCGCTTCCTAATATGGGGCAACGGCGAGTATACGGAGTCTATGCTGCGGCGAATTGATAAGGAACAGATCAACAATGTCTGTTATAAAGGCTTTGTTGATAAAAAATATGTGCCTTTTATTGTTTCCCATGCCGATGTGAACTTTATGCATGCGGCGCCGACCAGCTTGTACCGTTATGGTGCCAGCCCCAATAAACTGTTTGATTATTTGGCGGCTGGCTGTCCGATTTTTCAGGATTTTACTTATAATCAGGATATTGTTCAGCGCTACCGTTGCGGTATTACCTGCGACTGGGATTTGGAAAAGGTAACGGAAGCCTTTGAAAAACTGTATCACGCAGACAAGGAGACTGTGTCGAGTATGCGTACCGGTGCGCAGAAAGCTGCAATGGACTATGATTTTGAACATTTAACGGAGAAACTGCTCCAAGTGATAGTGGGGATTCGGAAACCATGAATTTTAGCTATGAAACTTATCGAAAAATGTTGAAGCTTCTTCAGGAGAAAGGCTACGCTTTTACCGATTACCACGATTATCAGGCGCACCCCCGCTGTGTGATCCTGCGCCACGATATAGACAACAGCCTTCCGCAGGCGCTGCGGCTGGCGGAGATCGAAGCGGAGGAGTGCGTGAAAAGCACCTGGTTCGTGCTGCTCCGCACAGACTTCTACAATCCCGCCTCCGCAGCATCACAAAGGATTCTGCGCCGCATTCGGGAATTGGGCCATGAGATCGGACTGCACTTTGATGAAATGGCGTACGCCTGCGAAGGCGGCGCGGAGACCTGCACCGGAGTTTCCACCGAGGAGCTGATCGTCCATGAAGCGAACATTCTCGCGGACATTTGCGGCTGTCCTATCACGACGGTCTCCATGCACCGCCCCTCCAAGGCGACCTTGGAAGCGGATCTGCAAATTCCCGGCATGGTCAACTCCTATGGGCAGACCTTTTTCCATGACTTCAAGTACCTCTCTGACAGCCGCCATCGTTGGCGGGAGCCGGTGGAGGACATCATTCGCGGCGGGGAATATGACCGCCTGCACATCCTGACCCACGCCTTCTGGTATCACGAAGAGGATCAGGACATCACTGAAAGCGTTGGCGACTTTATCCGTTCCGCAAACGCCGAACGATACGCGCAGATGCTGGAGAACATTACCGATCTGCCGTTGATCATAGAAAGAAAGGATATTTGACATGAGAGTTGCCATGCACCAGCCCCATTATTTCCCTTGGTTGGGGTATTTTGATATTATTGCAAAAGCCGATTTATTTATATTGATGGACGAGGTTCAGCTTGAACGGCGGTCATACATGATTCGCAATCGCATTCTTGACAGAAACGGGGAAATCAAATATCTAACGATTTCCGGAGATACCAAAGATTTCCTCAATAAAGAATATAGAGAGATCACTGCAAAAGACAACGCCGTGTGGACGGCAAAACAGATGAACATTTTGAAGGAATACTACCGTTTTGCCGCGCATAAGGACGAAATGCTGCCGATTATTGAAGCATTTTTAAAAAAGGACTATCAAACGGTTTGCGAATGGACATGCGGGAGCATTGTATTGATTAAGGATCTTTTGCAGGTAAAAACACCGATGGTATATCAATCTGAATTGGAGTATGATAGAACCTCAAAAAAATCAGATTTGGTATTGGCTTTATGTAAAGCAGTAAATGCAGATGTTTCTTTTACAGGGCGCGGTGCCTCTATGGAATATATCGACAGAGACACTTATCTTGCCAACGGTGTTACTCCCAAATTTCAGGACTTTACCCATCCTGTTTATCCTCAATGCAATTCCAAGGAGTTTGTCCCCGGTATTTCCATTCTGGATATGCTCTTCAACTGCGGCATTGAGGAGACCCGCCGCATCTTCTGGGACAACGTTCGCTCCACCCACGAATTTGACGAAATCGAGGCATAAGCTATGCAATTCATTGACCTGAAAGCCCAATACGCCGCCCTCAAGAGCGAGATCGACGCGAATATGCAGGAGGTTCTGAATTCCGCCGCGTTCATCGGCGGCAAGTATGTCAAGGAGCTGGAGGGGCAGCTTGCCGCCTTTACGGGCCGAAAGCACTGCATCACCTGTGCCAACGGCACCGACGCGCTCCAGCTTGCCTTCATGGCGCTGGGCGTGGGGAAGGGGGACGCTGTGTTCGCCCCCGATATGACCTTCATCTCCTCCACGGAGCCTGCCGCCATGTTCGGCGCGGTGAGCGTTTTCTGCGACATCACCCCCGACACCTACAACCTTGACCCCGCAAGCCTTGAGCGTCAGATCAAGGCGGTGCTGGCAGAGGGGAAGTACACCCCCAAGGCGGTGGTGGCGGTGGACATTCTCGGCAACCCCTGCGATTATGACGCTGTTTCCGCGATTTGCGAACAATACGGCCTCGCCCTCATCGAGGACGCGGCCCAGAGCTTCGGCGCGGAGTACCACGGGAAGAAGGCATGCTCCTTTGGGCGCATCGCCACCACCTCCTTCTTCCCGGCAAAGCCCCTTGGCTGCTACGGCGACGGCGGCGCGGTGTTCACCGATGACGATGAACTCAACGACCTCATCCGCTCCCTCTGCGTCCACGGCAAAGGCCCCGGCGGTAAATATGACAATATCCGGGTGGGCATGAACTCCCGTCTGGACAATTTGCAGGCGGCGGTTTTGCTGCCCAAGCTGAAAGCGCTGGCGGACTACGAGGTCGCCGCCCGGCAGACCGTGGCGGGGGGCTACAACGCTGCCTTTGCCGGGAAATTCACCACGCCCTTTGTGGCGGAGAACTGCCTGTCCGTGTGGGCGCAGTACGCGCTGCTGGCGGAGGACACCAAGCAGCGTGACCGCGTCATCGCCCACCTGACGGAGAAGGGCATCCCCAATATGGTCTACTATCCCACGCCGCAGCACGCCCTGCCGGTGTTCCGGGAGGAGCCGACCTACGGCGAAGCGTTTCGGAACGCCAATGACTACTGCGCTCGGACCTTCTCTCTGCCCATGCACCCCTATCTGGCGGAGGCGGAGCAGGAGACGGTCATCCATGCGGTTCTGGAGGCGCTGTGATGGCGGAGAAGAACTATTTCGTCCACGAAAGCTCCTGCATCGACGATGATGTGAAGATCGGCGAGGGCACGAAGATCTGGCATTTCTGCCATATCCAGCGGGGCGCGCGCATCGGCAAACGCTGCTCTCTGGGGCAGAACGTCAACGTCAGCAATCATGTGAAAGTCGGCGACGGCTGTAAAATACAGAACAATGTTTCCCTCTACGAGGGCGTGGAGCTGGAAAACGATGTGTTCTGCGGCCCGTCCTGCGTCTTTACCAATGACCTGACCCCCCGGGCCAAGTACCCCAAGGGCAGTGCGGGCTACAAAAAGACCCTCGTCCGTGAGGGCGCATCCATTGGCGCCAACGCCACCGTCGTCTGCGGACATACGGTGGGGAAGTGGGCGCTCATTGGCGCGGGCGCGGTCATCGCAAGCGACGTGCCCGACCATGCGCTGATGCTGGGCATTCCCGCAAAGCAGGCGGGCTGGGTCTGCGAGTGCGGACAGAAGCTGTGTCCGGATGATATGGCACATTTCCGCTGCCCGGACTGCGGGCGAAAATACCGGCTGCGTGATAGCAGTCAAATCGAGGAGATCAAATAAGAACGGTTCTTCCGCCAATGGTGAGAAGAACGGTACAGAGGAGTAACAGATATGGAGTTTGACGCGATTTATCAGGGACTGATCACCGGGGAGGAAAAGCTGGCTCTGGTGGGCCTCGGCTATGTGGGTATGCCCCTTGCGGTGGAGTTCGCCAAGCACGTTCCGGTCATTGGCTTTGACATCAATGAGAAGCGTGTGAACGAATACGCCAACGGCATCGACGCCACCAACGAGGTGGGCGAGGGACTCAAAACTACCACGGTGGAGTTTACATCGGATGCCTCCCGCCTGAAGGATGCGAAGTTCCTGATCGTCGCCGTGCCCACGCCGGTGAATCCGGACAACACGCCGGATCTGCGTCCCATCGAGGGCGCGTCCCGCACCGTGGGTCAGAACCTCACCCCCGGCAGCATCGTGGTCTTTGAGTCCACGGTGTACCCCGGCGTGACGGAGGACATCTGCATCCCCATCATCGAAAAGGAGTCCGGCCTCAAGTGCGGCGAGGACTGGAAGATCGGCTACTCTCCCGAGCGCATCAACCCCGGCGACTGCGTACATACTCTGACCAATATCCAGAAGATCGTCTCCGGCATGGACGAGGAGAGCGCCCGGGAGATCCAGAAGGTCTACAACATCGTCATCAAGGCGGGAACCTTCCCCGTCTCCACCATCAAGACCGCCGAGGCGGTCAAGGTGATCGAGAACAGCCAGCGGGACATCAACATCGCCTTTATGAACGAGGTCGCCATGATCTGCGACCGCATGGACATCGACACCGACGAGGTGCTCGCCGGCATGAATACCAAGTGGAACGCCCTGGGCTTCCGCCCCGGACTGGTGGGCGGCCACTGCATCGGCGTGGACCCCTACTACCTCACCAGCGCCGCCGAAGCGCTGGGCTACCACAGCCAGATCATCCTCAACGGCCGCAAGGTCAACGACAGCATGGGCGCGTTCGTGGCGGACGCCGCCATCCGGCAGATGATCGAGGCGGGCAAGGCGCCGAAGAAGGCCATGGTGGTCATCCTCGGCATCACCTTCAAGGAGAACTGCCCAGACACCCGCAACAGCAAGGTGGTGGACATCATCGACCGCCTGCGGGAGTATGACATCCAGCCTGTTGTGACCGATCCCTGGGCGGACGCTGAGGTTGCCAAGCAGGTCTATGACGTGGATCTGGTTCCCTTCGACGAGATCCCCAAGGCAGACTGCGTCATCGTGGCGGTGGGCCACGGCGAATTCCGCGCCCTGTCCCTCATGCAGCTTCGTGGCCTGTTCAAGAGCGAGCTTTCCAACGATGAGCGGGTGCTCATCGACGTGAAGAGCCTGTACCGCATGGACGAGCTGAAGGCTTCCGGTCTGCGCTTCTGGCGGCTGTAACGCAGGATAAAGAGTAAAGAGGAGTTTTTACAATGGTAAAAGTCTGCCACATGACCAGCGCCCACGGCGAGGAGGATGTGCGCATCTTCCATAAGGAGTGTGTTTCTCTCGCTAACGCCGGCTATGATGTCTATTTGGTCGAGTGCGGTGAAAGCCGCGAGAAAAACGGCGTCCATATCGTCGGCGTGGGGGACATCCCCACCAGCCGCCGCAAGCGCATGACAGAGGGCGCGAAAAAGGTCTATGAGGCCGCGAGAGCCGTGGACGCGGATATTTATCATTTCCACGACCCCGAGCTGCTGCCCTACGGCATGAAGCTCAAGCGGGCAGGGAAGAAGGTCATCTTCGACAGCCACGAGGATTATCTGTCCACAATAACAGAAAAAACCTATATTCCCTCGTATCTTCGCAAGATCATATCATGGGGGTATGGTAAATACGAAAAGTATGTTTGCTCCCATTTTTCTGGCGTAATCGCCTGTTATCACTGGACGCAGGACCGACTGACGTCGGTTTGCCCCAATGTGTGTCTCATATTCAACTTCCCCATTATTTATAGTGCTCTTACAGCGCCGGATTACTTCAGCAGAAAAGTCTGTTTTGCTGGCGGCATCTCAGCACAATATAACCTTGATACGGCGATTAAGGCAATCTCTCGCGTGGAAGGTGCAGGGCTGTTGCTGGCTGGAGATCAAAATACCGAAATGTACCGAACCCTTGTGGATTTGCCGGAGTGGCGATGCGTAGACTTTCAAGGGCAGCTGCCGCACAGGGAACTGCCGGAGCGGGTATACCAAAAATCCTCGGCTGGAATTGTTCTTCTCGATTATATCGCACAGTGTCACGGGCATGTCGGTAACTTGTCCAACATTAAACTGTTTGAAGTTATGGCACAGGGGCTTCCGGTTGTTTGCACCGATTTTCAGCTATGGAAGGAAGTCATCGATGAATATGCGTGCGGCATCTGCGTAGACCCGCACGATGTGTCTCAAATTGAGACTGCCCTTCGGACTCTTTTGTGCAATCCTGATGTAGCGAAGCAAATGGGACAGAATGCACGCAGAGCGGTTGAAGAAAAGTATAATTGGGCAAGTGAGGAAAAAAAGCTGCTTGCACTGTATGAAAAAATCGCAACGGATAAATAAAAGTCCGAGACAATAGGAGGAGTAATAACATGGTAAATGTAATTGGACTTGGATATATTGGACTTCCTACCGCGCTGATGCTCGCGGCTCATGGCGTTGAAGTCATTGGTACGGACTATAATAACCGATTGGTTTCTACATTAGAGTCCGGGGCAACGACATTTCAAGAGAAAGGGCTGGACGAGTTGTTCTGTGAGGCGCAGAAAGCAGGTATCCGCTTTTCTTCCGAATACCAGCATGCAGATGTATACATCATTTCTGTCCCTACACCTTATGATAAATTCAGCAAGAAGTTGGATAGCCATTTTGTCGTAGATGCAGTAAAAGATGTCTTGAATGTTTGTCCCAAGAGTGCCACGCTGGTTATTGAATCCACTATTTCTCCCGGTACGATCGATCGCTGTATTTGCCCAATCATAGAGGAAAGCGGCTTTAAGGTAGGGAAGGATATTCATTTAGCACACGCACCGGAGCGGATCATTCCCGGCAATATGGTCTACGAACTGATGCATAATAACCGCACTATCGGCGCGGATGAGCCCGCCATTGGTGAAAAAATCAAGGCCCTGTACGCGACCTTCTGTCAAGGAGAAATCGTAACGACCTCTATTCGCTCAGCGGAGATGACAAAGGTCGTGGAGAATACCTTCCGCGCTGTCAATATTGCGTTTGCAAACGAGCTGGCAAAGATTTGTCGGCACGCCGATATGGATGTCTATGAGATAATTCGGATCTGTAATATGCATCCCCGCGTCAACATATTAAACCCCGGTCCCGGTGTAGGTGGGCATTGTATCCCAGTTGACCCATGGTTTCTTGTGGGAGACTATCCTTCTTTGACGAAGGTCATTGAGGCATCGCTAAAGACCAATGAGGCCATGCCGGAATTTGTTTTGGCGCGTATTCATACAATCATGCAGGAACGCGGCATGACAGATATCACCCGCGTAGGACTGTACGGTCTTACTTACAAAGAAAATGTGGATGATTTCCGTGAATCCCCCACATTGCAGCTACTGGAATACCAAGAGCAGCATCTGGCAGAACCATTGAAGGTTTACGACCCCTTTGTAACAAAAGATGTCGTCAAGCACCAATACCACAATCTGGATCAATTTTTGGCTGATGTGGATCTTGTTGTCATTATGGTCGGCCATGATGAATTCAAGCAAAATATGGACAAGTTTAGTGGCAAAGTGATCCTAGATACCCGAAAAGTTTGTTCCTTGCCAAATACATATACGCTTTAATCATGGCAGATCCTGTCTGCACATAGACCGGAATTGCCTGCGGGCACGCAAGTCTTTTTTGAACAAAAAAATAAAAGGAAGGACTTCCCATGACTTACGCACTGATCGGTTGCGGCCGCATCGCGGTCAACCACATCAAGGCCGCGCTGAATAACAAGCTGAATATCGTCGCCGTGTGCGACGTTCTGCCGGAGAAGATGGAGGAACTGCTGGCCAAGTATGACCTCCAGAACGACGATTCCATCGCCCGCTACACGGACTACAAAAAGCTGCTGGCCGAGCATCCCGGCTTACAGCTGGCCTCCATTGCCACGGAGAGCGGCATCCACGCCGAGATCGCCCTCGCCTGCATCGACGCGGGGGTGAACGTCATCATTGAAAAGCCCATGGCTATGAGCATGGACGACGCGGACGAGATCATCCGCCGCAGCGAGGAAAAGCACGTTAAAGTCGCCGCCTGCCACCAGAACCGCTTCAACGTGGCGGTGCAGGAGATGCGCCACGCCGTGGAGGCAGGCCGTTTCGGCAAACTCTCCCACGGCAGCATCCACGTCCGCTGGAACCGTGACCGGAACTATTACGATCAGGCCCCTTGGCGGGGCACCTGGGCGCAGGACGGCGGCTGCCTGATGAACCAGTGCATCCACGGCATCGACCTGCTGCGCTGGATGATGGGGGACGAGGTGGACGAGGTCTACGGCGTCACCAAGCAACAGTTCCACGATTACCTCCAATGCGAGGATATCGGCATGGCGGTCGTGAAGTTCAAAAACGGCGCGGTGGGCACCATCGAGGGCACAGTAAACGTTTACCCGAAGAACCTTGAGGAGACCCTCTATCTCTTTGGCGAGACCGGCACGGTAAAGCTGGGCGGCACCTCCACCAACAACATCGACGTCTGGAATTTTGCCGACGAAAGCGACGCCGATGCCAAGAACAAGGGCTTGCAGGAGGCCACCAGCAACGTCTACGGCAACGGCCACACCAGCCTGTTTGCCGACATGATGGACGCCATCGAGCACGACCGCAAGCCCTATGTGGACGCGGTGGCGGGCCGCAACGCGCTGGAGATGATCCTGGCCATCTACCAGTCCGCCGCCACCGGCAAACCGGTGAAGCTGCCGCTGGAGCACACCGCCAGCACGGACTTTGAGGGAAGGTTCGATTGATCTCCGCCGAGCAGCTTCTGTGCGGTAGATCCCTGTCAGCGCATTACATTACATAGAAAACAAAGGAGTAATCTCCCATGGATCGAATCCTGTCCAAGGTATGGAACAGCTGCTATGGTAAATACCTGCTTCCGCTGTGTTTTTGTGTCGAGAACCTGATCAATGTAGCCTGTTATTATCTGGGTTTGGCCTTTCAGGACAACATTGCCCGACAGGCCGCTTTCATCATCGGCAATGTCCTGTTTACCCTGATCGCCTTTTCCGCTCTGCTTTCCGCTCTGCGTTTTGGGCAAATGAAATTGCGCTCTCTGCTTCCTTTAGGAGCCGTTCTGCTGTTTTTTATCGGCTGCCACATCAGGGCGCTGATGAGCTTTGGATTTACAGGAATCTGGATACATAGTGCCGGTCAGTTTGCCTTTTTTGCATTTCCCGCATTTTGCGCTGGCGTTTACGCCGCAGCAAAGCGGCAGGAATCTTCGTTCTTCGACACCTTGGAACACCTTGGACTTTTTGCAGCCCCTGCGGCCCTGATTTATTTCAATGGTTCATTATTTAACTGCAACCCGTTTAACTGGGGACGGGATCTCGGCATTCTTTCCTATATGACCTTTTCTTACACCCTGATGCCGTTCCTTTTGGCAATGGTGTTCCAGTTTTTAGAGGGAAAGCCATTTTCTCTGTTTGGACGAACGCTGAAACATCCTCAACGTCTCCGCGGCATTCTTATTGCGCTCTTTTGGATCGCTATTATTGCAGCCGGTACACGTGGAACCTATTTTTGCGTGGTCGGTTTCTGCATTTGCCTGGTGCTTTCCTCCTACCTGCATCGTGAATCCCGCCAGAAAAGCGCGATCCTTTCTACAGCTATGACATTTGTCCTGTGTTTCAACATCTTTGTTTACGCGCCGCAGGGGTTTGGTACATGGCGGATGACCAACTTTTTGCAAGGCTTATCCAAAGGTGAACTTGTTACAACAAAAGAGGATCCTGAAGTTTCCGATAAAATTGATGATCTGGTAAAAGCGGACGGCAGCCAGCAAATAGCCAACCGTCCGGATGCTTCTGCCGAGCCGGATGCTCCTGCCGAGCCGGATGCGCCATCTCAGGAAGATAGTATGTTGGAAAACATTCAGATCCGCAGCCGCGGCACACTTTACAAGCTGGCACTCAAGGAATTTCAGAAATCTCCGCTGACCGGCATGGGTCCTATGGGGTATACTGTGAAATATGGAATGTACCCGCACAATATTCTATTAGAGCTTTTGTGTGAAACAGGAGTGGCGGGCTTTGTTCCGTTCATGCTTCTGATCCTCTGGGCGATTATGAATCTGCTGCGTTTCGGATGGAAGCAGAAGTATGTCCGCTATTTTTTCTTGTTTTTGATCGCCTATATGGTGCAGGCCAATATTTCCGGTGGCCTGTGGTATTTCTCCCCCCTTTTGTGCGCCCTTGGTTACGGTTTGGCGCTGCCCAACGAGAAGCGTGAAACGGTCCCGGTTCCCGGAACGTCGGAAAAAGACGCGGCTGCCTCTACGAACAGAGCATAAGGAGAGGGTACAGCATTGACCATAAAAAAGAACCATATCGTCAGCACGGTTTTTTCCGTTACTGGGCTTCTGATCATCAGCAAGCTGCTGGGCTTCGTCAAACAGATGGTGACGGCTTCGGCTTTCGGCGCAACGCTGGAAACGGATCTCATTAATCTTTCTCAGGGGCTGATCGGCAATATTCAATATCTATTGGTGCAGTCCGTGCTTTCCGCCCTCATCGCCGTTTACCTGCATACTGCGCAGCAGGGGGAGGACGCTTCGCGGCGCTTTGCCTTTGATGTCTGGAAAGCTTTGACGGTCTTTACCGCCATGATCGTGCTTTTTGTGGAACTTTGCGCACCGTGGCTCGCCAGACTGATCGCGCCAAGCTATCCGGCCAAACAGATCGTGCAGCTGAGCCACTACCTGCGCCTGTTCGCCCCAGTGCTGCTCCTGCTCATATGGATCGCTGTATTCAACGGCTTGCTCCATGCCAATACGCATTTTATCCCCGGCGAGATGATCTCTGTTCACCAGAGTATTTTTCTCATCGTCATGACTGCGGCATTTGTGCGCACGCTCGGTGTGCAGGTTCTTATTCTCTCTTTTTTTGCCTACAATCTCTGGAATGCAGGCTATACGGCCATCCTCTCACGGCGCTATTGGACGGTCTCCCGCGGAAATCCGTTCCGGAATCCCGCAGTCCGAGAATTGCTGCGCATGATGGTACCGCTGCTGCTGGGCTATTCGCTGGTGTACATCAACCAGATGGTTGATAAGATGCTGGTATCCGGTCTTGAGGCCGGAGCGGTCACGGCGATGAATTATGCCGCCGTTCTGAGCGACCTGGTCAGTACGTTTATCACTACGTTTGCCTCCATGCTCTTTGCTTACGTCACCTCCCGCATTGCTGAGGGAGATGAGGACGGTGCGGCGCAACTCACAGATCGGACAGCGCTTCTGCTTTTCGTCATCTTTCTTCCCATCAGTGTTCTGACCGTTCTGCTGTCAGATGAGATTGTCACCATCGTCTATGCCCGCGGCGCATTTGACGCTGAAAGCGTGCGCATCTGCGCACAGGCTCTGCGCGGCTATGCACTGATGTTTGTTCCTCTGGTCTTTCGGGAGGTTTACAGCCGGTTTCAGTATGGCTATCAGGACTCCAAGCGTCCCATGGTCAACAGCAGCATCGGCATCGCTTTAAATATTGTGTTAAGTGTTGCTCTTTGCCCGCGTTACGGTGTGCTTGGCGTAACTTTTGCTACCAGCATGTCAGTTGTGGTATGCGGTGTGCTGAATATATGTTCTGCCCGAAAGCTTAGTACCGCATTATCTTTTCGTCCCTATCTGCGCTCGTTGCCTTTTTTGGCCCTGTGCGGTACGGCCTGCGGCGTAATTGCCCGATTCAGTGCCACGCATTTGGCCGCGCAGAACGCGCTGTTCCGTTTTGTCCTCTCTGCATTCATCGGCATAGCGGTCTATGCTGTGTGTGCCAGCCCATTGATTCTGCGTCTGTGGCGGCATCTGCGGCAGAATGGCAGCTCTAAATCATGATAATTCTTGCAAGTCGTTTCGCATGGAACCGGGGGAGACAGAGCCACGCTCTGCCGCCCCCGGTTTTTTTGCCCTCCGGTGACGCGCCGCTGTTTCCTGATACGTCCCCCCGAATTGAACCCAAAAACTGAACCATTTACCCAGCGGGCCGCCCACGGCGGCAGGTACACTGTTCAGAGAGGACGTTCAGCGTCCGAATCAACAAAAGGGGGAATCCGATGAATCTGACACAAATGAAAAACACGGTGCTGGCGGTTCTGGCCGCGGTCGGCTCCGCCGTCGCCCAGGCGCTGGGAGGCTGGGATGTGGCGCTCAAAGTTCTGATCTGCTTCATGGCGCTGGACTACGTCACCGGCTGGCTGGTGGCGGCCGTCTGGCACAAGTCGGCAAAGAGCAAGACCGGAGCGCTGGACTCCAAGGCCAGCTACAAGGGACTGGTGAAAAAGGGCGTCATGCTGGCGCTGGTGTGGATGGCGGCGCTGCTGGATCAGGCCACCCACAGTGATTTCGTCCGGGATGCGGTGTGTCTGTTCTTCATCGCCAACGAGGGCCTTTCCGTATTGGAGAACACGGCGGTGATGGGCGTTCCGTACCCGGCCTTTGTGAAAAACATGCTGGACGCGCTGCACCAGACCGGCGATCAGGGCAAGGGCACGGAGGCCCGCACATGAGCACGAGAGCGGGCACCGTCCCGCTCTCCGACCTCCAGTTTTTGAAGATCTATTTCAACCGGAAGCGTCTCCGCTCCACCCCGGCCAACCTGAAAAAGATGCTGGCGGAGACAGGCGGGGACGCTATCTGCAACGGCTCCATTTTCCTGCGGAACCAGCAGCCCGCCTGTCACCTGAAGGCAGACGGGATGGTCCGCAAGGCCCCGGACTACCGGGCGTGGGCCGTCAGCTGGAACAACCCGGCGGACTTCGGCGTAAAGGCCGTGCCCAACGGGGACGCGAATTACATGGAGTGCGTCCACCTCATCATCGACGGGAAGAAGATCAATCCTGTCACCTGCGGAGCGGATATGCGCTACCGTGCCCCACGGACAGCCATCGGCACCAAGGGCGGACGGTTCGCCTACTATGTGAGCCGGGAGCGGCACACGCCGGAGCAGCTCCGTGACCTGCTATCGTCCTCCGGCTGGGACAACGCCATTATGATGGACGGAGGTGGGAGCACCTGTTTCATGGATGCGGCAGGGGAGGGCTTCACCGGGGACGGGCGGGTGATCCCGTTCTTCCTTGTCTGGAAGCTGAAAAACGAACAAACCGGCGAACCGAAAGGAGAGAGGCCTATGGTCGAGATCAACGCCTATTCCAAGGCGAAGGACGGCGGCAAAAAGCTGTCCGCCAACTTCACCGTGAAAGAATTTGCCTGCAAGGACGGCAGCGACGCCGTTCTGACCGCCCCCCGGCTGGTGAAGGTCTTGCAGAGCATCCGCAGTCACTTTGACGCCCCGGTGGTCATCCACAGCGCCTACCGAACGCCCCAATACAACGCCAAGGTGGGCGGCGCGGCCCACAGCCAGCACTGCTACGGCACGGCGGCTGACATTTCCGTAAAAGGCCAGACCCCGGCAGCGGTAGCGGCTTACGCAAGGGAACTCATGCCGGACTGGGGCGGCGTGGGCGTGTACGCCGGACAGGGCTTCACCCACATCGACGTGCGGGAGACCCGGGCCGACTGGATGGGCTGAGGATCGGGCCCCACTCGGCGGTCTTGAAAAGTCCCCCATCCAGGTATATAATAGGATTTAGCCTATAAAAGTCGAGACCGCACGGCCCGTCTGCTTCTCTCTCGGAAGAAGCGGAACAGGAGATCCCATGCCGTGCCGCGGCAGCCGCCGCAGAAAGAGAGAGACGCCATGCGTGTAGTGATTCAGGAGGATTACCGGAAGATGTGCAAATGGGCGGCGGACTATATCGCCGCTAAGATCAAGGCGCACAGGGAGGACCGTCCCTTTGTCCTCGGCCTGCCTATCGGCTCTTCCCCCATCAGCGTTTATCAGGAGCTTGTCCGGCAGAACCGGGCGGGGGAGCTGTCCTTTGCCAACGTGGTCACGTTCAATATGGACGAATATCTGGGCCTGCCCCGGGAGCATGACCAGAGCTACTGGTACTTCATGCACGACAACTTTTTCAACCATCTCACAGACATGAAGCCGGAGAACATCAACATTCTCAACGGCATGACGGACGATCCGGAGGGCGAGTGCGCCCGCTATGAAGAAAAGATCGCCTCCTACGGCGGCATCGACCTCTTTCTGGGCGGCATCGGCGTGGACGGCCATATCGCGTTCAACGAGCCGTATACCAGCCTCGCCTCCCGCACCGGCGTGCGGGATCTCACAACGGATACCCGCATCGTAAACAGCCGCTTCTTCGGCAACGATCCGGAAAAGGTCCCCGCTCAGGCCCTGTCTGTGGGCGTCGGAACGGTGACGGATTCCAAAGAGGTTTTGATCCTCATCAACGGACACAATAAGGCCCGGGCGCTGGCGGCGACGGTGGAGGGCGGCGTAAGCCAGAAGTGGACCTGTTCCGCCCTTCAGCTGCACAACGGCGCCATCATCGCCTGCGACGAGGCGGCCTGCGGCGAGCTGACTGTGGATACCTACAAGTATTTTCTGGACATCGAAAAGAATCAGCGGCTCTGAGGGCGGACCGTATCCGCCAGCCGCCGCTGAAAAACAACAGCAGAGGACATACGTCCTCTGCTGTTGCTCGTATAGTGTAATACCTTTACATCTTTTGCCGCCAAATGGGAAGGGGAGTCCACACCTCCATCACCGTCCGCAGCACTTCTTGAACTTCTTCCCGCTGCCGCAGGGACAGGGATCGTTCCGGCCGATCTTCTTTCTGCCGGTCCCGTCCGCTGTCGGCGCGCCCCGGTAATAGAGCGCGGCCAGCTCGTTGGGCGTATAGCCCTTGTTGGCCCATAGCCGGGTGTTGTTTTTGACGGGCATCATCACCTTCACGAAGGCTTCCACGGCGCTGCCGTCAAGCTCCGCGTCATAGTCGCTCAGAATATCGAAGATCTGCTCCATGCCGGCTTCCACAACGCAGGCGTACTGGATCTCTCCGGCGATCTCCTCCGCGTCCCGGCGGGGCTGATGCCCCTCGTTCATCAAAAAGGCGGTCAGGGCGTCCATCTGCGGCGTGTGCTCATAGTAGCTCCAGTCGGCATAGCGCAGCAGCTCGTCCTTTTCCGGAATATACCGGGGCTTTCCGCCGCATTGGCGCATCAGGTCCCGCACATCCTCAAAGTCGTTCTCCTCGAACTCCCCGCAGACGATATACTCCTCCCAGAAGCAGTAGGGCGCGCCCACGGCTACATGGCGGAGCAAAGCCGGGAACAGCTCCTCCTCTGAGGTGGGCTGACTGTTCTGCCGGTTGAAGATGTCCACCAGATCCGGCTGGCTGATAGCGCCGTACAGATGGACTGCGGCCATGGCATAGCTGTCCAGCAGATCATAGCGCGCCTTTCGCTCCGTGAAGCCCTCCCGCTCCAGCTGATGAAACACCTCGCTGATCTCGGTGGGGACTGTCACAATCAGATCCTCCTGAGAAGCATCCCAGACGAGATAGCCCAGATCCTCCAACAGACTGCACTGCTCGGGCAGGGCCTTCTTCACCTTCACCGGCTCCCGGCTCCTTGCCGCCCGCCTGAACAGCAGAAAGGCCGGCTGGTCGATGATGTAGAGAAGCTCCTCCATGCGCCCCGGCTCCCGGAGGGCGGCGCTCACCGCCTGCACCAGCGCGGGCTTGTTCATTTTGGAATATCCCTTGACATAGTAATTCTTGGCCAGTTCCTTCAGCTTCGCCGCGCTTGCTTCCGCCAGCACCGCTTCAATGGCAGGCTTTTCCACTTTACTCAGTACCATATTGCTCTCCCTTATCTGAACCCCGCACTCTATGCTGCTTTCCCTATGGATGCCGATGCGGTTTTTCATATATCTGTCAGCGGAACCGTGCTCTATTCCATTCAGTGTAGCACATTTTCCCAAAAAATGAAGTACAAATTCCATAAACTGATATGTACCCAGAATTCTCAATGTCATTAAGTTAATTTTTAAGGCGCTCAATCACTTATAATGGTGGTTGAGCGTTTTCATTTCGGTGCAGGGGGGGACATATAAAAATAATATTTTTCATAAAAACCACTTGACAAATCAGTAAAAATCGAAGGCTTCGCCTTGAAAATGACGACATTTTTAAGGGAGGCTTTCCGAGTGAAAAGAAGATCATATCCAGAACGTATTCGGGCTGCGTTGTTTCTTGCAATAAAAAGAACAGCTGCAAATTTAGATGCGTGTGTAAAATTACCAGGAAAAGATTTTTCAAGAACAAGAAAACTACCGTTACAAGCTATGCTACTAATGCTGATCGGCATGGGAAGCGGTAGCCTTTCAAAAGAATTATATGATTGGTTCGGGTACACATCGAGTACAGCAACTGCTTCTGCATTCGTTCAGCAGCGTAATAAGATCCGCCCCGAAGCAGTCAAGATGATATTTAACGAATTTGTCTCATCGACGACGCCAACTGCGACCTTTCAAGGTTATCGACTTTTTGCAGTCGATGGGTCAGATTTACGGCTTCCATCCGATCCAACCAATGATTTTTCTCTAATTAGGAATGCGGAAGGGCAAAAACAATATAACCTTGCTCACCTGAATGCCATGTTCGATTTAATGAGCAAAGTCTATGTTGACGCTACTATGCAAGGCAAAAAGGGGATGAACGAGCATAGTGCTCTCGTTTCAATGATAGATCGATCTAACATTCCGGGAAAGGTGATCGTGTTAATGGATCGCGGATATGAATCCTTCAATAACATCGCCCACTTACAAGAAA